>Ga0172366_10003452_pt1 | contig 12476 bp, 5 predicted proteins | sample LakKivSesite69cm_FD_114533 | JGI IMG/M metagenome (GOLD analysis project Ga0172366, IMG submission 114533) | Sediment microbial communities from Lake Kivu, Rwanda - Sediment site 69cm | ecosystem: Environmental > Aquatic > Freshwater > Lake > Sediment | place: Rwanda: Western Province, Lake Kivu... | reverse complement strand
CCTTAATCAGCCCCAAGATGGTCGGGGAGTTCATGATGCCCTGCTATGAGCGTATCGCGGCCTTCGCCAGGTCTCATGGGGTGCGCCTGATGTCGGTGGACACCGATGGCGACTGCAAGGAGCTGGTGCCTGTGATGATGGGGCACGGCGTGAACGTCTTTTTCCCCTTTGAGGTGCAGGCGGGCAACGATATCCGCCAGTATCGTCAGCGCTATCCAACGCTCGGCATTCTGGGCGGTCTGGATAAGCGCGCCCTGGCTGGCACAAACGCGGATGTGGATCGGGAGGTCGAGCGCGCCGCGTGGATGGTCGCGCGGGGGGGCTATATCCCGGGTTTTGATCACCTTGTGCCCCCGGATGCACGCTGGGATAACTTCCGCTATGCGGCGGAAAAGGTCAAGATTTTGTGCTATGGACAATCCTTAGGAGGGTAAAACGATGCCAGTCAAGTTTCGCAAGATGCTGATTGCTGATGAGCTGTACGAGTCCGCGGGGGTCTTTGATGTGAACAACGACGGCCATCTGGACATCGTCTCGGGGGCCTTTTGGTACGAGGGGCCGGAGTTCAAGGTGAGGCACAAGATTGGCGATGTGCAGGCCATTGGGGATTACTATGATGACTTTTCCACCATCCCGATGGACATCAACGGCGACGGCTACATGGATTTCGTCACCGGCGGCTGGTGGGGCAACACCCTGCGCTGGCGCGAGAACCCCGGCCCAAAGGGCGGGGAGTGGCCCGAGCACATCATCGCTGAAACGGGCAATATCGAGGCCACGCGCGCCTGGGATGTGGACGGCGACGGGCAGCTCGAACTGGTGCCCAATACACCGGGCGGCCCCTTGATCGTCTACAAGCTGATCACCGATGCTGCGGGCAAAGGCACGGGCCAGTTTGCCCAGTTCAAACTCTGGGACAAGCCCCAAGGGCATGGCCTGGGCTTTGGGGACATCACGGGGAACAGGCGCGGTGATTTCGTCTTCTGCAACGGCTGGCTGCAAGCCCCGCGCGATCCCTATAAGGGCAAGTGGACCTTCCACGCCGATTTCGAGTTCGGCGGGGCCAGCGTGCCCATCCTGGTGGTAGATGTGAATGGGGATGGCCTCAACGACATCATCGTCGGTCAGGCGCACAACTATGGCCTGGATTGGTGGGAACAAGGCCGGGATGCGGCGGGCAAGCGCACCTGGAAGAAGCATCCCATTGATCCCTACAATTCGCAATATCACGACATGCAGTGGATTGATATTGACGGCGATGGCCAGTGCGAGCTGGTAACGGGCAAGCGCTATCGCGCCCACCGCTACGCCGATCCCGGCGACTTTGACCCGCTGGGCTTTTACTACTTCAAATGGAACGCCGAGTCCTTCTCCAAGCAGGTGATTGATTACGGCCCGGCACGCACGGGCAAGGGCTGCGGGATCACTTTCGCCGTCGCCGACCTGCGCGGCACGGGGCGGCTGGATCTCGTGTCCCCAGGCAAGGATGGGCTATACGTCTACTTCAACGAGGGGTGATTGTGAGCATAAACTACAATCCCAAGATCGTGATGGTTGGGGGGGGCAGCTACACCTGGTGCCCCAGGCTGCTCAGCGACCTGATGCAGACACCGGAGATGGAAGGGGCCGAGGTGGTGCTCCTCGACCCCAACCCCCAGGCCGCCGGGGAAGTGCGCGCCGCCGGGGAGGCGATCGCTGCCCGCCTGAACAAGAGGTATCGCCTCTGGGCCACGAGTAACGAGGCCGAGGCGTTCCAGGGGGCCGACTTTGTGATCATCACCATCTCCACGGGGGGCTTGCAGGCGATGGCCCATGACCTGGCCGTCCCTGAGAAGTACGGCATCTTTCACACCGTAGGCGACACCGCCGGCCCCGGCGGATGGTCGCGTGCGCTGCGCAATGTGCCCGTCCTCCTCCATCTGGCTCAGCAGATCGAGCGTTATGCGCCGCGCGCGGTAGCCCTAAATTACACCAATCCCCTCGCCGTGCTGACCGCCGCCATCGCTCGGGCGAGTGGATTGCGCGCCGTCGGGCTGTGTCACGGGGTCTTTGAGAACTATGGCCTCCTGGAAAAGCTCCTCGGCGTGGAGGAGAAGGACCTCGCCGTGCGCTTCGGAGGAGTGAACCACTTTTTCTGGATCCTCGATTTCTCCGTCAAGGGGCAGCGGGGGTATCCGTTGCTGAAGGAGAGGCTGGCCGGCAGGACGCTCGATGAGGCCCTGCACGAGGGCAGCACCGACGAGATAGGCTTTCACTCCTATCACAAGCTGTGCGACGAGCTGTTCGGCGAGTATGGCTACCTGCCCTATGTGGGTGACCGGCATACTTGCGAGTTCCTGCCGGGGTACATAACGCCCAACCCGGGTTCCCTTGAGCGGCATAAGCTGGTGCGCACCAGCGTCCAGGAGCGCCTCGACAATCGCGACAGGGCGCGGCAATGGACCCTAGACCTCGCCAGCGGGAAGGCGCTGCCTTCAGTCCGGTCGCGCGAGACGGCAGTAGACATCATGATGGCCTTCCTGCACGGCAAGCCCTTCACGGACGTGGTGAACCTGCCCAATGTGGGGCAGATTGATAACCTGCCCCGTGGCGCGGTGGTCGAGACGCTGGGGCTGGCCGATGGCCTGGGCTTCAGGGCCATTACCACGGGTTCTCTCCCGCCGGTGCTGCAACAATTGGTCGCTCCGCATTGCCAGATGCAGCTCATGATCTTGGAGGCGGCGATGAAGGGGGATCGGCGGCTGGCCTTTGAGGCTCTGATGCTCGATCCTGTCTGCGCTCATCTGAGCCCCAAACAGGTGCGCGCAATGGGGACGGAGCTGATGGCGGCCACCAAAGAGTGGCTTCCGCAGTTCAGTTGAGTGTGGGGGAGGCATGCACACCAAGCGCAAGTTGGAGCAGCTCAGGGTCTGCCTGGATGAGGACGTGCGCTCCATGACCACCACGGGTCTGGAGCGCTATCGGCTCATTCACCAGGCCCTGCCTGAGATGGCCCTGGATGAGGTGGATACGAGCACGATCTTTCTGGGCCACCGCCTGCGTGCTCCGTTGCTCATCTCGGCCATGACTGGCGGGGCCGCCCTTGGTCAGGAGGTGAACCAACGGCTGGCCTCAGCGGCCCAAGAGCTCGGCCTGGCCATGTGTCTAGGCTCACAACGGGCGGCCATCGAGGACCCCTCTCTCCTGGCGACCTATCAGGTGCGTCAGGTTGCGCCGGACATCCTGCTGTTTGCCAATCTGGGGGCCGTGCAACTCAACTATGGGTACGGAGTCGCGGAGTGCCTGCGGGCCGTGGAGAGCGTGGAAGCTAACGCGCTGGTACTGCATCTCAACCCGCTCCAGGAGGCGCTTCAGCCGGAGGGTAACACCAACTTTGCCGGCCTTCTGGGTAAGATCGCCCAGGTCTGTCAGGCATTGCCCGTGCCGGTGGTCATCAAAGAGGTGGGCTGGGGCATCTCGGCGGCCGTCGCAGAGGAGCTATGTCAGGCTGGGGTAGCTGCGCTGGACCTTGCGGGGGCGGGCGGTACCTCGTGGAGCGAGGTGGAGCGTTACCGCAGTGCGACGCCCGCCGAGGCCGAGGTCGCCGAGGCTTTTGCCGATTGGGGCATCCCCACGGCGGAGGCGCTGGTGGCAGTCCGCCAGGCCTGCCCCAGCCTGCCTCTGGTCGCCAGCGGGGGCATTAAGGACGGCGTCGAGGTCGCCAAGTGCCTGGCCCTTGGGGCGAGCCTGGCGGGGATTGCCCAGCCCCTGCTGCGTTCGGCTACGGATTCGTCCGAGGCGGTGAGCGGGCAATTGCAGATTATCCTGCGCCAGTTGCGCGTGGCGATGTTCTGTGCGGGGGCACGGACGGTGGCCGATTTGGATTCCTCCCGTATTGTGTCCAGGAGATGAGCGGCGATCATGGCATATGACTATACGCCTTATCTGGCGGCAGTGGAGCAAGAGCTGCACGGTATCCTTACTGTGCGCGAGGAGGCCGTGGCCCCGCTTTACCAGATGATGCAGTACCACCAGGGGTGGTTGGATGCGCGTTTCCAGCCCGCCGAGGCCCCGCGCGGCAAGCGGCTGCGGCCCCTAATGTGCCTCTTGGCTTGCGAGGCGGTGGGCGGAGACTGGCACCAGGCCGTTCCCGCCGCGAGCGCCATTGAGCTATTGCACAACTTCTCCCTGCTCCATGATGATATCGAGGACCACAGCGAGACGCGGCGACATCGCCCCACGGTGTGGAGTCTGTGGGGCGTCCCCCAGGGGATCAACACCGGGGATGCCATGTGGGCCGTCTCTAGGCTGGCCATGCATCGGCTGACGGAGCGGGGATATGCTGCCGAGTCGGCTTTGCGGGCCATCAGGCGGTTGGATGAGGCCTGTACTGAGCTGTGTGCGGGCCAGTATCTTGACCTCAAGTTCGAGGCGGCGGAGATAGTGCCCCTTGACGAATACGAGCGCATGATCGCCGGCAAGACGGCAGCCCTCTTATCGGCCTCCGTGGCCATCGGCGCCATCCTCGGCGGGGCGCAGGATGCCGTGATCGAAGCCTATGCTGCCTTCGGACAGGAGCTTGGGCTGGCCTTTCAGATCATGGATGACATCCTGGGCATCTGGGGAGACCCGGCTATTACGGGCAAATCGGCAGCGAGCGACATCCTGGATAGGAAGAAAGCGCTGCCGGCGCTCTACGCCCTGCATTGGGAGCGAGAGCATGGGTACAATGATCTCGCCGCCCTCTATGCCAGGGGAGCGCCATCCATAGAGGAGGTCCCCCAAGTCCTCGCTCTGTTGGAGCGCGCTGGGGCAGAAGAATACGCGCGAGGGCAGGCCAGGGAGCATCATCAGCGCAGTCTGCGATACCTTGGGGCTACACAGGTGCGCCATCCCGCTCACGAGGCCCTGAGGGACCTGGCATCTTCGCTGATGGCGCGGTCATCGTAAGATAACCAGGGAACTTGGCGCGGGTGGCAATCGTCCCAGAGAGGGATCGGTTAGCTTGCTACAGAATGGACTAGAGGGAGCAAATGCGTTCGCTTCGCTCACGCCGGCTTGTGTTCGGTGTCATACTAGCCATTGTTGCCTGCCTGATAGGGCTTCTGGCCTACTATCCCGGCCTGTTTCTGCCCCTCCCCACGGCCCAGGCCATTAGAGCGCGGGCGCTGGCTCCCTCCAGCATGATCCTTGACCGGAACGGCCGGCTGCTTTACGAGATCATTGATCCTCACGCCGGCTTTCATCGTCCCCTCAGCTTGCAAGAGATACCTCTGGCATTGCGGCAGGCGATCATCGCCACCGAGGATGCCTCCTTCTATAATAACCCCGGCGTGGATTTGAAGGGGATCGTCCGCGCGCTCTGGACGAACTGGCGTAGCGGCCAGGTGCTCTCTGGCGCCAGCACCATCACCCAGCAGTTGGCCCGAAATTTGCTTCTGGCGCCGAGCGAACGCTATGAGAGAAGCTGGGGCCGCAAGCTGCGCGAATCTCTCCTCGCCTACCATATGACGCGGGCGCTCAGCAAGGATGAGATCCTGGCCCTGTACCTCAACGAGACTTACTTTGGGAGTCTGGCCTATGGCGTTGAGGCTGCGGCCAGGGCCTACTTTGGGAAGCCAGCCGCCCAGCTTGACCTGGCCGAGTGCGCGCTCCTGGCGGGCCTTCCCCAATCTCCCGAGGCCTATAACCCTCTGAGCGACCTGCCCGCGGCCAAGGCTCGCCAAAGGGTTGTCTTGGAGCTCATGGTGAAGACGGGCTATATCACACGCGCCGAGGCCGAGCTGGCCCATAGCGAGCCACTGTACTTTGCCAGCTCGCCCTTTGGCATCGAGGCCCCCCACTTCTGCATGCTCGTGCGCGAGGAGCTGGGCGAGCTACTCGGTGAGGAGGCAGTACAACGGGGGGGATTGCGCGTTTACACCACGCTCGACCTGGGCCTGCAACAGGCTGCGGAAGGATATGTGCGCCAACACCTGGCCCAACTCAACCGGACGGATCGAGGCGCGCCAGCGCACAATGTGCATAATGCGGCCGTGGTGGCATTGGACCCAAGCGACGGCTCTGTGCGCGTGATGATCGGCAGCCCGGACTATTTTGATCCCAGGATCAATGGGGCGGTGAACGCTGCGCTGTCCTTGCGGCAGCCAGGCTCGGCCCTGAAGCCCTTGACCTATGCTGCTGCATTCGCCCGGGGGTATTCGCCGGCCACGATGATCGCCGATGTGCGCACCTCCTTCCTCACCCGCGAGGGCACACCCTATGTGCCCGTCAATTACGACTATAGCTTTCACGGCCCGGTGCTCCTGCGCCAGGCTCTGGCCTGCTCGTACAATGTCGTGGCGGTCAAGCTGCTAGACCGGATCGGCATTGAGGCACTCACCACGACAGCCTACGATCTGGGCATCACCACGCTCGGCGCGATGGAACGGCAGGGCCTGGCATTGACTCTGGGAAGCTGTGAGGTACAATTGCTGCAGCTCACCGGCGCCTATGCCAGCTTTGCCAATGGTGGTTGGCAGGTATCTCCGCGCCTCATTGATCGTATCGAGGATGGCGAGGGTAAGCTGCTCTATAGCGCGGCTCCAGAGCCGCGCCGAAGAGTTTTGGACGAGCGCATCGCTTACCTCATTAGCGATGTCCTCTCAGACCGACAGGCGCGTGTTCCTACCTTCGGGGAGGGGAGCGCGCTGGATCTGCCTTTCGATGCCGCCGTCAAGACGGGCACCACAACCGAGTTCCGGGACAACTGGACTGTAGGCTATACCAGCGAACTGGTCGTGGGTGTGTGGGTGGGCAATGCGGATAACGAGCCGATGCTGCGCGTCTCCGGCGTCGCGGGCGCTGCCCCGATCTGGAATGCGATCATGCGCAGCGCCCACCGGCAAGCTCCTTCTCCCTTCTCCCGGCCTGCAGGGTTGGTGGAGGTGACCGTATGCGCGGAATCCGGCCTTTTGCCTGGCATCGCCTGTTCGCATCGTAGGACTGAGCTTTTCTTGGAGGAGAATATGCCCACGGCGTCCTGCCAGATGCACCGGTTGGTAACCCTTGACGCAGCCACTGGGCGTCTGGCAGGCAGCGATTGCCCGGCCGAACGGCGCGTGCTCCGTTCCGTGACTTGCTGGCCGGCAGAGGCTCTAGCCTGGGCGCAGGAGGAGGGCCTGCCCTTGCCCCCAGAGGGCGATGACGGGGCAGAGGCGCTCTCGCCCGGGGGATCTCCCGAAAGTGCGCTGACATCCGCCGAAAGGCAGGAATCTGATGGACTATACCTGGCCAGCCCTGACCCTAACAGTGAGTATTGTATCGTACCGGACATTCCCTTAAGCTCCCAGCAACTGGAGGTTGTCGCCTCCAGCGTGCCGGAGCTCGGGCTGGGAGAGGTCTCCTTATGGGTTGACGGGGAGCGTTATTATGCCTGGTCACACTCGCCCTACCGCGTGCTCTGGCCGCTTTCACCCGGCGTGCATGAGTTTCAGGTTCAGGCTTTGGATGCGAAGCGTGAGACCGTGCGCAGCGTGCCGGTGCGCATTACGGTGCAACAGCAGTTTGGTACGAAAGGATCATAGCATGAGAAGAGTACTGGCAATCATCCTAATGTTTGGAGCACTTTCCCTGGTCTTGGCTGGCCTGGCGGCATGTGTCAGGCCTCAGCCCACCGCGACGCCGGTGCCGACGGCTGTGCCGACGTCTACCGTGACTCCCTTACCGACAGCAACCCCACTTCCACCGCAGCCTCCCAGGGTGCTGCGGCGCTCGCCCCAACGTGGCGAGGAGTTAGCTCCCGAGGCGGCGTTACTGGTGTACTTTGACCAGGATATGGACGCAGCTTCGCTTGAGAAGGCGTTTGTGATCGAGCCGGCGGCCAAGGGTAGCCTTGCTTGGGACACCCCTCGCACGCTGCGCTATAACCCGCCCTCGGGGGGCTTTGTGCGCAACACCGAGTATCGCGTGACTATAGGAACGGAGGCCCAGAGCAGCCGCAAGCTGCCCCTGGCGCATCCCTTTGAGTTCCGCTTCCGCACGGTGGGCTATCTGGAGGTCACGGACGTCTTCCCCCTCCCCGATAGTGTGGGGGTGAGCGACGAGAGCACCATCCGGGTAGCCTTCAACCGGCCCGTCGTGCCCCTGACCTCCATCCAGGATCAGGCCGGGTTGCCGCAGCCGCTGGAATTCACGCCGGCGGTGAAGGGAAAGGGCAGTTGGACCAATACTTCGATCTATAGCTTCGTGCCCAGCGAAAGGCTGTTGCCGGGAACCCAATACAAAGTGGTGGTGCGCCAGGGCTTGAAGGATACCACCGACGGGTTGTTGGCCCAGGATTACGTTTGGTCCTTCACGACGGCCCTTCCCGATGTCGTGAGCGCCTCGCCCAAGCACAAGGCCCAGTATGTCTCACCTCAGACCTCGATCAAGGTGAATTTCAACCAGCCGATGCAGCACGAGCCTACCCAGACTCTGTTCTCGCTGAAACATGCCAAGACGCAACAGGCCGTTTCCGGCTCTTTCAGGTGGGATGGTAACAGCATGATCTTTGCCCCAGCTCAGCCTTTGGAGCTGGGTGCCCAGTATCTGGTGCGCCTGGAGAAGGGTTCCCCGGCGGCAAGCGGCCAGGCCACCATCGTCAATACGTATGCCTGGCAATTCGCCGTGGTCAGCCAACCCCAGATCGTTTCCCTTCGCCCGCAGGAGGGGCAGACGGGGGTGAGCCTTGGGGATGGGCTCAAGTTCACCTTCTCCAGCCCCATCAGCGAGCCAACTTTCATCAAGGGCTTCATCATCACGCCGACGGCTAGAGTTTACGTTTACCTGCAGAACGATGACACCGTGGTCAATGTCGGCACCTACCTGAAGCCCTCGACGCCTTATACAGTTACTTTGACCACAGACATCCAGGGCCTTTATGGCCATCCTCTACGCGAGGGTAAGACGATCCACTTCCGGACGGCTCCCCTCGACCCGATGGTGCAGTTGAGCTTCTACGGCACGGGCATCTTTAGTGCCTACGCTAAGCCTGTCGTTTATGGCTCGTGTACCAACGTCTCTCGGTTAGACCTGGCGCTTTACACGCTGCCGATCGAGGACTTTATCGCCTTAAACGGCGAGGACTCCTGGCAGCAGTGGGAAGGTTATCATGGCAAGGAGGGGAACCTCGTGCACCGCTGGTCTTGGGCCGTGCGCGCTCCCCTGAATGCCACCGAGTCGTTCTCCCAGACGCTCACCCAACCCAACAGCGAAGTCGTCCCATCGGGCTTCTATCTCCTGGAATTGAGTGCTCCTGAAGCACAAAACGCCGAAAAGCGCTTGCTGGTGGTCTCGGACACCAATCTCACACTCAAGGCAGCCCAGAAGGAGGTGTTGGTCTGGGCCACCGATATGCGCGAGGCTCTGCCGGTTTCGGGCGTGCACCTGACCGTCTATGACGGCAAAGGCCAACAGCTCACCGAGATGGATACGGACCAGGATGGCGTGGCCAAGGCCGAGATCGCTCGACAAGAACCCTGGACGCCGCTCATCGTCTTGGCCAGGCGCGGTGATAGTGTAGGGGCCGTTCTGCGCAACTGGTCCAATGGGATCGAGCCGTGGGATTTCGATCTTCAAGTGAACTATAGTCTCAGTGAGTACAATGGCTTTCTCTATACCGATCGGCGGATCTATCGCCCCGGGCAGAGGGTGTACTTTAAGGGGATCTTGCGCGTTGACGACGACGCCCGATACAGCCTGCCGCCCGCCGGTAGCGAGGTGCAAGTCATCGTCGCCGACGGCGAAGGCAGGGAGTTGTGGCAGGACACGTTGCCCCTCAACGAGATGGGAACGATCAACGGCGAGTTTCAGCTCGGCGAGGATGCGGCGCTGGGCAACTATAGCCTCCAGGCCCAGTACGGTGACTATAGCTTCTGGGTTGACTTTCAGGTGGCCGAGTATCGCAAGCCCGAGTTCCAGGCCAGTGTTACTCTGGACAAGGCGGACTATATCCATGGCGATACCATACAGGCCGTCGCCGAGGCAAGCTATTTCTTCGGCGGCCCCGTGGCCCAGGGCAAGGTCCATTGGCAGGTTATGAGCCAGCCTTACTTCTTCGACCGCTGGCAGGGCAAGGGCTACTATGACTTTACCGACTCTGACGACTACTGGCAGCCCTACTTCTCCTCCTACGGGGAGGTGGTCACGGAAGGAGATGGGGAGACCGACGCCCAGGGTCGTTTCGTCTTCAGCGTTCCCGCGAACATCGCCGAGCGCAAGCAGAGCCAGACCTACACCGTCGAGGCCTCGGTCGTTGATGTGAACAACCAGGAGGTGAGCACACGCAGCTCGGCCATCGTGCACAAAGGCACCTTCTACATCGGCCTGGCCCCGACGAGTTACGTCGGCACGGCGGGACGCGAGACGGCGGTGCACGCGATCACCGTGGATACTCAGGGCATCACGCGCACCAACCAGACGCTTGAGGTGGTCTTTAACTTGCACGAGTGGTACAGCGTCAAGGAGAAAACGAGCGACGGCGATTTCTACTGGACCAACAAAGTCCGCGACATCCCCGTGGTCACCAAGACCGTGCAAACGGACGCCCTGGGGCAAGTGCTGGTGAGCTTTACCCCTTCCAAGGGAGGCACATACAAGGTGGTCGCCAGGGGCCTCGATGAGCACGAGAACGAGGTGCGCAGCGCCACATATCTCTGGGTGAGTGACCAAGAATGGGTCAACTGGGGGCAACAGAACCATGACCGCATGGAGCTCGTGGCCGATAAAAAGTCCTACCGACCGGGGGAAACAGCGCAAATCCTCATTCCCTCACCTTACCAGGGGAAGGTCAAGGCGCTGCTAACCATCGAGCGCGGCCATATCCTGGAGCATCGGCTCCTGGAGTTGCAGAGCAACAGCGAGCAGCTCAGCCTGCCGATTCTGCCCGAATATGCGCCCAACGTGTACGTTTCCGTAGTGATCGTCAAGGGGGTTGATGAGACCACCCCTGTAGCGACCTTCAAGGTCGGATATGTAATGCTTTCCGTCTCTACGGAACAGAAGGAGCTGCACATCACCATCACGCCGGATCGCACTGGCTTCTACAAGCCAAAGGATAAAGTGGCCTATGCCATCGAGGTGAAGGACTACCAAGAGCGTGGGGTGGAGGCAGAGCTCTCGCTCAACCTGGTAGACCTGGCGGTGGAATCGCTGGCTGGGGCCGACCCGCGCGACATGGTGCAATGGTTCTATGGCGAGCGCGGCCTGGGCATAGCCACGGCATCCACTCTGGCCGTGTCTGTGGATCGCCAGAACCAGGAGAAGGCCGCGATGGGCAAGGGCGGCGGGGGCGCTGAGGAGGGCATGGTACGCAAGGAGTTTGCCGACACGGCGTTCTGGGCACCTGCCGTGCGCACGGATGCCTCTGGGCGGGCGAGCGTGACCGTCACGCTGCCGGATAATCTCACGACTTGGCGCATGAGAGCCCAGGCCGTCACCGCCGGCACCGAGGTGGGCAAAGCCCAGGCGGATGTGATCGCCAACCTCAATGTGATGGTCCGCCCTGTGGTCCCTCGTTTCATGGTCATCGGCGACCGTCCCACCCTGGGGGCCGTGGTGCACAATAACACCGAAAAAGAGCTTGAGCTGGCCGTGAGCCTCGAGGCCGAGGGCGTGACGGTGAGTGACGGCAAGCAGACCCTAAAGGTGCCCGCGCATGACCGCAAGACGGTATCCTGGCCGGCTGTGGTGGAAGCTGCTGAGCAGGCTACACTGCACTTTCGGGCGACCGGCGGGCAGTATGCGGACGCCGTGGAGCTGCGCTTGCCCGTGTACCATGTCAGCACGCCCGAGACCGTGGGAACCTCGGGGCAAGTGGAGGACCAGGTTATCGAGCTGATAAGGCTCCCGGAGGCCATTGACCCGACCTTTGGCGAGCTCAGCGTGCAACTGGAGCCTTCGCTGGCAGCGGGGATGCGCGAGGGGTTGGAGTATCTGCTATCCTATCCTTACGAATGTATCGAGCAGACCGTGAGCCGCTTCCTGCCTAACGTGGTGACCTATCGGGCATTGCAGAAGCTGGGCCTCCAGGACGCCGAGCTGGAGACCGAGCTGCCCCAGCAGGTGGGCGTCGCCCTGCAGCGCATTTACGCCCTGCAGAACACGGATGGTGGCTGGGGATGGTGGTCCAATGAGGAGAGCACTCCCCTGCTCACCGCCTATGTGATCTTTGGCCTGACCGAGGCCCAGCGTGCTCAGTTCAGCGTAGATGAGGCCGCGTTGGAGCGAGCCATCGCGTACCTGAGGGGGTGGCTGGATCAAGAAAAGTCCGTGCAAGAATACGACACGCGCGCGATGGTGCTCTATGCTCTGGCCGAGGCGGGGGTGCGAGACTTGGGGCGCACGGTGGCCTTGTATGAGAAGCGGGCCACGATGTCGCTCTATGCCAAGGGCTATCTGGCCTTGACGTTGCAGATCCTTTCGCCCAATGAGAGCACGCGCCTGGATACGCTGGTGAACGAGATGGCGAATGCGGCCAT
>Ga0172366_10003450_pt1 | contig 12478 bp, 7 predicted proteins | sample LakKivSesite69cm_FD_114533 | JGI IMG/M metagenome (GOLD analysis project Ga0172366, IMG submission 114533) | Sediment microbial communities from Lake Kivu, Rwanda - Sediment site 69cm | ecosystem: Environmental > Aquatic > Freshwater > Lake > Sediment | place: Rwanda: Western Province, Lake Kivu... | reverse complement strand
AGGTTGTCAGCAATGCTACAAGATATGCCCCACCAAGGCTATCGAGTGGTTGCCCGAGGAGAAGAAGGTCAAGATCTTCGTCTCGCGCTGCTGTTTCTGCGCGCAGTGTGTTGACATTTGTCCGGTGAATACGCTGGCAATGACAGATGAGTTTCTGCTCGCCAACTATGACAAAGACGCCGAAGGGCTGGTGATCATTGACAGCGGTGAGTTGCCCGGCTCGAAGAAGAGAAAGAAGCCGGAGGCCGAAGCAGCAGATAAGCCGGCTGAGCAGGGCTGACGCCACTACTCCAGCTGCGGAACCTCAGCTACCCGGCCTTCCAGAATGGTTCTGACCAGTTCTCTTGCGTTCTTGCGCACGACTTTGGAAATGGGTGCGCCCATCTCTGTCTGCTCGGGCTGCACTCCCACGAGGAAGACCTTTCCGCAGAATTCTTCTACATAAGAGATGAACATAGAGAGCGGCATGTGGTGTGTGGAAAAGGACAGGGTTTTGACTTTCTCAGGCGGGACTGTGCGCAGGGCGCCAGGGGGCAGGCCCATATCAGCGGCATCTACCAGTATCAATAAGTCAGGCTGATGTTTGCGGACAAGCGACGTGTAGCTCTCCGGGGTGGTGCTGGCGTCGATAGCTGTAATCCCAGCGGAGAGGGAACGCTCAGCCGTTTGCCGCCGAGTGCTGAGTATCTTGAGTGCGCGGTTGAGCATGTCCACCACAAAGGTGCCGGCGGCGTCATCTCCGCCCAGCGAATTGCCGATGCCCAGAACCAATGTGCCGCTCATCCTGTGCCGTCAGCTGACTGGCTTTGATTGCCAGGGCTCCTACGAGCATTCTATTCCCATTTCGCTCCCTTTGGCAATAAGAGCTTTCCTTTGGCGAAGTCGAATGATGCGTTCATTGATGGCTCGGTCGTGAAGTCGGATCAGGTCGCAACCCGGGATTCTGGGAAGCTGAACTGTACTTTCGGTCGTTGACAACTCATTGCTGAGGGTGCTAACATCTGGCTGGCTTTTACTTGCGAGGCGCTTGGTGAGCTGCTCGATTGAAAGGAGGTGGTATAGCGACAGGGAAGGAATCATGGCGCCGTCGAATAATCTCAAAACAAGGAGGGTCTCATGGCTTACGAGAATCTGATTGTGCAGCAGGAGGAGAACACCGGCATCATCACCTTGAACCGGCCGCCGGCAAATCCGATAAACTTCACGGTGCTCAAGGAACTGGATGACGTCTTCGCCAAGTGGGAAAAGGACAGAGCGGTCAGGGCCGTAATCATCACCGGAGCCGGGGAGAGGGGATTCTCGGCCGGCTTCGACCTGAAAACGGCCGGCACTCCGGACGGCGAGAAGGCTATGTCACAGGGGCAAGTGGTGTTCAGCCGCATCGAGAGGTATCCCAAGCCTGTGATCGCCGCCATCAACGGGTTCGCTCTGGGCGGCGGTTGCGAACTGGCAATGGCTTGCCATTTCAGGTTGATGCTCAACTCACAGCAGGTAGTGATGGGGCAGCCCGAGATAGACCGGGGTATTATACCGGGCTGGGGTGGCACCCAGCGGTTGCCCAGGCTGGTGGGCAAGACTAAGGCGCTTGAGATGCTTCTGCTGGGCACCAGAGTCAACGCCCCTGAGGCCTTAAGCATCGGGCTCATAACGAGGGTGTCTCAGCCAGGGCAGTTGATGAATGATGCTAAGGAGCTGGCCAGAACCCTGGCCAAGAAGGCCCCGATTGCTATGCAGATAATACTTGATGCGGTGACGCGTGGACTTGAGACCACGACTGACCAGGGCATAAAAATAGAATTGGAAGGCTCGCAGCGGGTGAGCAAAACGAAGGACGCTATGGAAGGAGCGATAGCCTTCCTCGAGAAACGCGAGCCGGTGTTTAAAGGAGAATAGCTTTCTACGGCCGAAGCCAGAAACGAAAGGAGGTTTTCTGATATGAAAGTTGAAGACATCAAGAAGATAGCGGTTATGGGGGCGGGGGACATGGGGCATGGCATAGCCGAAGTGGCGCTGCTCGCAGGCTACAAGGTGGCACTGCGGGACATAGAACAGAGATTCGTTGATAAGGGACTTTCCAGGATTAAAGAGAGCCTGGACAAGCTCGCGGAAAAGCAGAAGATCACGCAAGACAGCAAGACTGCGATGCTTACCAATATCAAGACCTTTGTTGATATCGGGGAATCTGTCAAGGATGCCGATTTTGTTATCGAAGCGGTTCCCGAGATCATGGACCTCAAGAAGCAGGTCTTCCAGGCACTGGATAAGGCCGCTCCCAAACACGCCATACTGGCTTCCAATACGTCCAACATGAGCATCACGGAGATCGGCGGGGCCACCAAGAGGCCTCAGCAGGTCGTTGGTTTTCATTTCTTTAACCCTGCCGTCCTGATGAAGCTGGTCGAGGTCACGAAGGGAGGCAAGACCAGCGAAGAGACAATGCAGGTGGCGTATGATTTGGCGCTGAAGATGAATAAGGTACCGGTCAGAGTTGAGAAAGACTCCATCGGGTTTATCTACAATCGGGTCAACGCGCCGACCGGACTGCTGTTCGACCTCATGTTAGAAAGGGGGGCGGCTACCCCGATGGAGGTAGATGCCAAGATGAGGAAGATAGGCATGCCTATGGGACCATACGAGCTGATGGATTATGTGGGGCTCGATGTCGCCTACCACGGCGCCCGTTATTTTGCTGAGAAACTCTCTCGTGACTATACACCCTCCAAATGGCTCAAAGCTAAGATCGATGCTGGTGAGCTGGGGAAGAAGACGGGGAAAGGTATCTTCGACTGGTCCAAAGGCAGACCGGAGATAGACTTGTCCAAGGCCAAAGAGGACTTCGACCCCAGTGTTTTGATTGCCCTTCAGGTCAACGAGGCGACTAAGTTGCTCGAGGCGGGAGTCGTCAAGAGCGCGGAGGAGATTGACAAAGCGATGGCCAATGGAGGTGGTACGCCGATCGGGCCCTTTCAGCTTGCTAAGGGGATAGGATATGCCAAATTGGCCCAGATGTGCGAAGACCTTGCCAAGAAGTACGGCATCAAAGTGTTCGAGCCCACTAAGACGTTGAAGGAAGGGAAGATCTGACAGGCAAGCCTGGGCAGGGTTTGGTTGGATTGAATCAAGCCGGGACGGCATCACGCGGATCGCTTTTCCTGTGGCGCCGCCCCGGTTTCATTGTGGCGTCGATCTTCCCAGTATCTTAGGCTTTATCTGCTTCCGAAGTTGAGTTTGTTTGATAGCATTCTCTGCCATTCACAGGCCGCCCGCGAAGAATCCCGAAGATAACCGGCAGTACGGAGATGCTATACTGTAAGCGATTCGGGCGGTGTTGTAGATGAAAAACCGGAGAAGATTCCTGCCGCTGTTAGTACTGGTCCTTGTCAGTGCGCTGCTTCTCGGTTCTGTTCCGGCTTCGGGTGCTGAGAGTCCTGGCCAGGGAAAGTCACTGGCGGAAGCCAGACAGGCCCTGGAGCAAGAACTCTTGCCTCTGGCCGGAGCTGGCTATGTAGGCATCGCCGATTCGGAAGCCGATGGCGAGATAGCGGTCTTTGTCGAGGATGAACAGGCGAAGCAGAGCGTGCCTGGCTCCTTCGAGGGCTACACCGTTCAGACGGAGGTCACCGGGAAGATACAGGGATTTGCCACTCAGGTGCTGCAGCCACTGGCCGATGTTAGCTCCGAGAGACAGGGCGAGGTCAGTCCCCTGGTTGGCGGGATAAGCCTGTCGGCCTACGTCAGGAGAGGAATGGGGATAGACCGGTATGCTGGCACTCTGGGCATGGTCACCTACGACAACAAGATTCTGACTAACGCCCACGTCATTGCTATAAACGACCAGACGAGTGAGTTTCTTGATACAGGGACCCCGGTCATCCAGCCGGGAAGCTACGACGGGGGAACACTGGACGATCAGGTGGGAACGCTGGAGGCATACATACCTATTGACTTTGCGCAGAGCGCCAGGAACTACGCCGATGCGGCTATTGCCAGCATTGATGCCGGCGTGGAAGCGTCTGCTGGCGAGCAGTTTTATGAGGGGGGCGACTACTGGATCGAAGGGTGGACCGATGTGTCCAGAGGTGACATCGTACGAAAATCCGGGTGCGTGACCGGAGTAACCGCCGGCCAGGTCAGTCGCACCAACGCCTCCGTCGTTGTGTGGTACGGTGACCGCTCGGCCTACTTCGTGGACCAGATTGTGGTAACCCAAAACAACTGGTCGTTCGCGGCGCCGGGGGATTCAGGCTCGGTCGTGGATAGAGATGGAAAGTTCGTCGGGCTGCTTTTTGCTGGCTCGGACAGCAGCGCGGTAATCAACAAGGCCGAGCACATCATCGATGGGCTTGGCATCGCCGTCGAGCCTGTGGCAGGTCAGTACGGACTCACCATAACCAGCACGCCCGGGGGTTCAGTAACCGTACCTGGTGAAGGGATGTCCCTCCACGACGATGGAGAAGTCGTGGCTCTGGTCGCCGTGCCTGACGAGCATTACCACTTTGTGGGCTGGAGCGGCGATGTGGGCACTATCGCGAATGTCGGCGCCGCGCAGACCACGATCACCATGCACGGTTCGTACTCCATCACCGCCAACTTCGAAATAAACGAAGGCTGGTGCAGCCTAACCGCCTCCAGTACGGAAGGCGGCTCAGTAGCCGTACCCGGTGAGGGGACTCATGTCTATCCGGCTAACACGGCGGTCAGCCTTGCCGCTCAAGCCGCTGAACACTACCACTTTGTGGGTTGGACCGGCGATGTGGCTGCCATCGGCAATCCCCAGGCGGCCTCGACCAACATCACCATGTACAATTCGTACTCCATCACCGCCAACTTTGAACTGGACCCCGGCTGGTATAGCCTGACCGTCACCAGCACCTCGGGCGGCACGGTGACCAGCCCCGGTCAGGGCACTTTCGTGTATCAACGTGGCGATGTCGTTAGTCTTATCGCTCAGCCCGACGAAGGCTACGACTTTGTCAGGTGGACCGGCGATGTCAATAGCATAGCCGATCTCGACGCCGCCCAGACCACCATCACCGTGAATGGCAGTTACTCCGTTACCGCCAATTTTGAGTCGTGGCATCCCGAACCCGTGGCGTTGCTTTTGGTGTCCAGCAGCCAGGGCGGTTCGGTGATCAGCCCCGGTGAGGGGACATTCGAGTGCACTCTGGGCAGCATGGTTATCCTTACGGCCCAGGCAGGCAACGGCTATCAGTTTGCCAGCTGGTCGGGCGACGTAGGCACCATTGCAGACGTTAGCGCTGCCACGACCACCATCACCATGGACAGCTCCTACTCCGTCACAGCCGATTTTCAGGCGACTTCTTCGCCCTGCTGTACTGCCACCGCAGCTTTTGGCACGCCTATGGCCCAGGAGTTAGGAATTCTCCGCCGGTTCAGAGATGAAGAGCTGCTCCCCAACCCGGTAGGCGTGGCCCTGGTAGACCTCTATTACACGGTTAGCCCGCCCGTGGCCGAGTTCATAACCGAGCACCCGAGCCTGAAGCCTGTAGTGAGGGCCGGGTTGGCACCTGCTGTGGCTATGAGCGCAGTGGTCGTCAATACATCCCAAGCCGAGAAGGCAGCCATATTAGGCTTGTTAGTCCTGGTTTCAGTGGCGCTGGCTATCTGGGCAACCAGCCGGCGACATAAGGGCCAGCTGCAAGCTTGAAACTGGAATACTCTTCCTTTGGTTCGCCCTGCCAATCGAAGGATTGGCAGGGCGAAACTCTATCAAGGGGGAAAACGGGGTCACCTCTATTTTTCGCTCGCGGCCGCCCGCCGCAGGTGAAAAAGCGTTGGTGGGGATTGCACGACCCTGAAGGGTCGCGCTACGGATGTGAGGGTTCCCTCTCAGTTTCCTGTCGAGGTGTGGCAATCCCCATCACGCGCCGAGATTGCTTCGTCGCCCCGATTCATCGGGGCTCCTCGCAATGACGTGGGGAAAATCCCTCTCGTCATGACGAAGGGGCTTGAAAGAGAGAGGACTCGCGCTTTCGAGAAAGGCGATTTTCTGCTACAATTGAACGTCTAGGAATGGGTTATTACTTAGGCGTAGACGTCGGCTCTGTCAATGCCAAGCTGGCCCTCATAGATGACAAAGGCAGAGTCGTTCAGTTTGATACCGAGAAGGTGACTTCCAGCCCCAGGGCCGCGGTGGGTTCACTTATCGCCAGGCTGGGTGAGAAGCTCAGCCTTAAGGAGATTGCCGCCGCCGGCGTGTCGGGCTCGGGCAAGTCCGTCATCCCCGAAGAACTGGGCTGGACCGAATACAGCAGCTCCCTGGCGATCGCCTCCGGGCTGCTCCATCGTTACCCCGACGTCAAGACCATCATACAAATCGGCGGTCAAAGCACCCTGGTGATAGAGCTGGAAGATGGCTTGAAAAAGCCGTGGAAGGTGGCATCAAACCCTCTTTGCGCTGCCGGCACGGGCAGGTTCCTGGAGCAGCAGGCGTACAGGATTGGCATCAGCATGGAGGACTTCGCCAGGCTGGCCCTGGAGTTCAAAGGCACCGCGCCCAGGATAGCTGCCCGGTGCAGCGTTTTTGCCAAGACCGACCTCATACATCTCCAGCAGAAAGGCGTTCCGCTCGATGCCATGCTCTACGCACTGTGCGAGAGCGTAGCCCGGATGGTGTCCTCTCTCAAGAAAGGGGCCTTCCAGGAGCCGGTCTGCTTTGTCGGGGGTGTCGCGGCCAATCCGGCCGTGGCCAAAGCCCTCAATGATATGATCTCCGCCCGGAACGGACATCCCGTTGAGGTAGTCATCCCTGAAGACTATCTTCACATGGAGTCCCTGGGGTCGGCATTGCTTTCCATAGGGAAAGCCTCCCGCGGCGTTATGCTGTCGGAGGCAGAGGTCAAGCAGCGTTATTTTGAAATGCCCGGGCTGGATGTCATTGCCGTCGAAGAAAAAGTGGACGGCCAGAGGATAGCAGAACAGTGTGTCGGCTACGTCGGGGTCGATGTGGGCTCCACCAGCACTAAAGCCGTGATAATGGATGAGTCAGGCACGCGATTGCTGGCGAAAAACTACCTGATGACCGCGGGACGGCCGGTCGAGGCTATCAGGCAGGTGTTCAGGAACTTGCTTCAGCAGGGGGCAGACAGGGTCAGAGTGGCCGGTGTTGGCGTGACCGGCTCGGGCCGATACCTGGTGGGCGGGTTCATCGGGGCAGACCTGATAAAAAATGAGATAACGGCACAGACCCGAGCTGCTGCCGAACTGGACCCTGAAGCCGACATAATCGAAATCGGCGGGCAGGACTCCAAGCTGGTTATCAAGAGAAACGGCATCGTCGTGGACTATCACATGAACAAAGCCTGTGCCGCGGGAACAGGGAGCTTCATTGATGAGCTGGCCGAGATGCTGGGCGTTTCGGTGACCGATGGTCAGTTTGCCGACCTGGCGTTTGCTGCTCCTCACACCATCGACTTGGGAACCAGGTGTGCGGCGTTCATGGGCCAGGCGGTGGCTTCGGCACAGCAGGATGGAGTGCCCCTGGAAATAATCACGGCCAGCCTGGCCAACTCGATAGCCAAGAACTATCTCTCCAAGGTGGTGGAACACAGAAAGCTGGGCGACAGAGTTATCCTGACGGGAGCAGTCTTCTACAACAAGGCTGTGGTCTCCGCCTTCCACCAGCAGCTTGAGGGTAAGAACCTCACTGTGCCGGAGCACAAAGAGGTCAGCGGCGCCATAGGCGCAGCTCTCCTGGCCAAGGAGGCCATGGCCGGCCAGAAATCGAAGTTCAAGGGTTTTCAGGAAGTCGTGGATGGAGAGTGCAAGCTCACAACGTTCGTGTGCAAAGGCTGCGACAACAACTGTACCATCACCAGGATGGAGCTGCCCGGTGAAGAGGCGAGCTATTATGGCAGCCGGTGCGACAAGTACGACGCCATAGCCAGCCATGCTAAGAGAGAGACATTCTTCGATAAGCGAGAGCAACTGCTGTTTCGGGAGTACAAGAAGGATGCGGGCACAGGACCCAGGGTAGGCATTCCCAGGGGGCTCCTGGTATACGATTACGCGCCGCTGCTCATCGGCTTCCTTAACGCCCTCGATGCCAGGGTCGTCCTTACCAGCCAGACCAACAACGCAATCATGGAGCAGGCTATTGAGTTAGGCTACACGGACAGCTGTTTCCCCATGAAGCTTCTTCACGGGCACGCGGCAATGCTCAAGGATGTGGATTACGTCCTTTATCCCTGCGCCATTCGCCTGGGCAGGAAAGACGGAGATGAGAGCCAGAAATACTCCTGTCCCCTGGTTCAGGCTTCTCCGTTCATAATACGAAACGTGCTTGGCCTGGGAGAGCGGCTGTTGATACCCATACTTGACTTCAGCCGGGGCGATGATGATGTGATAAAGAACCTGGCCAATGTCGCTGTGAAAATGGGGTTCAGCAGGAAGAAAGGCAAAGAGGCAGCCCTGGCCGCCATTGAATCTCAGCGAAGGTTCGAGGCTGACCAGGCAGCGCTGGGCCGGGAACTCCTGGAGCAACTGCGTCAAAGCGGCCAACTGGGCGTGGTCCTCTTTGCCAGGTCTTACATGTCGCAGGACAGCGGGGCAAATCTGGGCATAGCCGAGAAGCTCGCTCAGCTGGGAGTGGTACCCATACCGCTGGACTTTTTGCCCCTGAAGTCGGTGAATGCCAGGGATTATTCGGACCGTCCCTACTGGTACTATGAAAACAAATACGTGGCAGGCGCGGCCATAACTGTCTCAGACCCACAGCTTTACGGGTTGTGGCTGACGAATTTCGGGTGTGGCCCGAACTCTTTCATAATCCACCTGGTGGAAGATATCATGGGAGGTAAGCCTCTCGGGCAGTTGGAGATCGACGAACATGCGGCTGAGGCCGGCATCGTTACCCGCCTGGAGGCCTTCGTGGACACCATTCAGGGATTCGCGCGTTCCGCCGGCAAGCACGAAACGCCGCGTAAAGAAGATGTGTACAGGAAGGCATTGCCGCCGGTCATTGACGTCAAGAAGAGCTTTATTATTCCCAGAATGGCGCCGCACATTGAGCTTGTCGCCGCCCTTCTGGAGGGGAGTGGTTTCAGGGCAGTTGTGCTTCCCGAGGCCAATGAGCGCAATCTATTGTATGCCGACAAGATAACATCGGGCGTCGAATGTTTGCCCTATCGGGTGACTTTGGGCGACTTTCTGAGGTTCTGTTACGAAGATGGCGCTGACCTGAAAAACGTCGAGGCGGTTATGGCCAGCGCGTACGGTCCCTGTCGGTTTGGCAAATATGCGCTGGAACAAGTCAAGATACTCAGGGAGGTGGGCTTTGACCTTCCCATAAGGACCACGGTATCGAACAATGCGTATCGGGACTCAAACGTCAGCCCCCGCTTTGCCCGTCTGGCCTGGAAAGGATGCGTGGCTATCGATTACCTCCAGAGGCTGCTCTGGCGCACTCGCCCTTACGAAAAGCGACCGGGGTCGACGGACGAGCTGTTTGAGGAATACCTGGGCAGGATTGTCGCTCGTGTCCGTAAGAGAGAAGGCTTCGATGATGTTCTGCGCCGGGCAACCTCCGATTTCAGGTCTCTCATTGACCCCGAACTGCCCCGCAAGCCCCTGGTGGGCATTAATGGCGAGATCTTCCTGCGCTCCAACCGATTCAGCAACCAGGACCTGGTCAGAGAGTGTGAGAAGGTCGGACTGGAGGTCGTTGTTTCTTCCATAGGGGAATGGATGAAATACATCTTTTACCGTCACGTTGAAGACGCCGTCAGCGACCGGAAATTCGTGAAGGCAGTGGCTAGCTACGCGATAAAGCGCCTCTGGGAGCACGACGAGCACACGGTAATCAAACGTTTCCGGGGCCTGGTCGATGTGGAGGAACCCTCAACTGAGGAGGTGCTGGCATGCACAGGGCCGTGGCTTTCCCCGAAATGCGGGAGCGAGGCCGTCCTCAGCATAGGTAGTGGAGTCGAATGGATGGAGAACCCCAAGTTTGCCGGCGTGATATCGGTCATGCCGCACGGTTGCATGCCCGGCGGAATTGTGGCTGCCATGTCGGATAAGTTCAGCGCCTTATATCGCAAACCCTGGATCAACCTCACCTATGACGGCTTTGTCGAGAACACCAACCGCACGAAAATCAGTAATTTCGCCGAGGTGCTCAGGTTTTGCAGCCAGGACGGGAAGAAAAGCCCCTAGTATTCGGTCGGCAGCATGCTTCAGCGGATTGAACACGCATCATTGTTTCGGGCCGCTAGCTCGGTTGACAAGGTGTTTTAATTCCCCAAAAATGGTATACTGAACTAACTATGTCTCAATCTAGTGTCTATCAATCGCTGCGGGGCGTTGTGGAGCCTCTATTGCTGTTTATCATAGCCGAGCTACTGCCCATACATGGCTATGAGATTGCCAGAGAGCTTGACCGCAGGAGCGAGGGGTATTTCAATCTGACGGCAAGCACGCTCTATACCGCACTACGTCGTTTGGAGAGGCGAGGGCTTGTCTCGAGCACGTGGCAGCAGATTTCCAGGCAGAAACGCCGATGCTATGCCTTGACCGAGAAAGGTCATCAGATTCTGGCTGAAGAATTAGCTCAATGGCAGAAGTTTCTCGGTGCTACCGAGAGCGTCATAGACAGCCAGTGAAGTGGAAATCCGAATCCTGGGTGCCCATTTAGCTGAGGCAAAAGGGGCACGGCTAACATCCCTACTGATTGACGGTGTTCTGGCCGTAGATGCCGGTGGGCTAACCTCGGCCCTTTCTCTGCCCGAACAGAAAAAGATAGAGACCGTTCTGCTCACCCATCACCATTTCGACCACACCCGGGACCTGGTCACTCTGGCCGCTAACTTCGGCTACTACTGGCGAAAGCAGCTGACAGTTTGCGGCCTTCGGTACACGCTTGACGTTGTCGCTGACTGCCTTCTAGGCGGCAAGATGTATGCCAACTTCTTTGAGTATCCCGACAAAGAGAAACCGACTGTTATACTTGAGGCTATTGAGCCTTACAGCAGAAAAGCCATTGCCGGTTATGACGTCTTGGCAGTGCCGGTAAAGCACTCGGCACCTACCGTCGGCTATCAAGTCACGTCTGCGGATGGCAAAAGCCTGTTTTACACCGGCGACACCACGGTAGGAGTATCTGACTGCTGGCAGCATGTTTCACCCCAGTTGCTCATCGCCGAGGTTGCCGGACCTGACAAGTATGAAGACTGGCTCAAGAAGGCTGGCCATCTCTGTGCCAGGCTTCTAAAAGAGGAGCTCGCGCAGTTTCGCCGGCTCAAGGGGTATTTACCCCGCATCATTATCATTCACATCGGGAATCCCTATGAGCGGGAGATTAAGGAAGAAGTGGCTCAGGTGGCCCGGGAGCTGGAAGCTGACATAAGCCTGGGCTACGAGGACATGAAGATCACTTTGTAATCGCCCCTTGCGGCATTACTGCTATTCTCTTGTGGCGGCAAGTATTTATATCTTGTGCGTCAAGCTGGCGCCACAGCAATATGAGCTGTGGCGCCAGCAATTCCATTCAGCCTGCCGGGACCTTGGGCAGTTCAAGTTGAGCCTTCCTTACTTCTTCCTCAGGATAGGCATAGTCCTGAAGTTTGCCGGATAGGTAGGCATCATAGGCGGCCAGGTCGAAGTGCCCATGTCCACTGTGAGCTATCAAGATGGTCTTTGATTTACCTTCCTCCTTGCACTTGATAGCCTCCTCAATAGCTATCCTGACATTATGGCATGGCTCCGGACCGCTGATAATGCCCTCGGTGCGGGCAAACTGCACCCCTGCCGCAAAGGCCTTGGTCTGAGGCACAGCTACGGCTTCAACCAGACCAAGCTTATGGAGGTGGCATATGGTAGGCGCCATGCCATGATAGCGCAGTCCACCGGCATGAATTGGCGGAGGCACAAAACCGTGCCCCAGGGTATACATTTTGATCAGGGGAGTTAGCCCGACCATGTCACCAAAATCGTAGGCGTAAATTCCTTTGGTCATGCTGGGGCAGCTTTCCGGCTCGCAACAGATGATGCGCATGTCTGGCTTCTTGCCGCTGATTTTGTCCCGAATCCAGGGGAAGAACTGGCCGGCGAAGTTTGAGCCGCCGCCAACGTTACCGACGATAATATCAGGATAGGCGTCTGCCATCTCCATCTGTTTCCGGGCTTCTTCTCCAATGATGGTCTGATGAAGCAGGACATGGTTAAGCACGCTGCCAATCGAATACCTGTAGTCGGGGCGGCTTGCCATGTACTCGATTGCCTCGCTGATGGCCAGACCTAGACTACCGGGACAGTCAGGCCATTTCTCCAACATGGCTCGTCCCGACTTGGTCTCCGTGCTCGGGCTGGGGACACAGTTGGCTCCCCAGGTCTCCATGGCGATGCGCCGATATGGCTTCTGACGGTAACTGATGCTGACCATAAACACCTTGACCTCCAGGCCAAAGAATGCCCCCGCCAAGCTCAAGGCGCTACCCCACTGCCCGGCACCGGTCTCAGTGCT
>Ga0172366_10003449_pt1 | contig 12479 bp, 10 predicted proteins | sample LakKivSesite69cm_FD_114533 | JGI IMG/M metagenome (GOLD analysis project Ga0172366, IMG submission 114533) | Sediment microbial communities from Lake Kivu, Rwanda - Sediment site 69cm | ecosystem: Environmental > Aquatic > Freshwater > Lake > Sediment | place: Rwanda: Western Province, Lake... | reverse complement strand
TCCTCAATCATCTTCTGATATCTTCGCTGGATCGAACAATCTCTCTCGTAAAAGTGTAAAACGTTGCCGGCCTTGTCGGCTAACACCTGCACTTCGACGTGGCGGGGCTCGGGCATAAATTTTTCCAGATACACGCTGCCGTCGCCGAAGGCCGCTTCTGCCTCCGCACGTGCCGCATTGAAAGCCGAGCGGAGACTGATGTCGTTGTGCACTACTCTCATGCCGCGTCCGCCGCCACCGGCAGCAGCTTTAATAATCAGCGGATACCCGATCTTGTTTGCCAGTTTTATCGCTTCGGATTCGTCTGCGATGACGCCGTCTGAGCCGGGCACGACCGGCACATCGGCTTGCTGTGCCACTCTGCGGGCCTGGACCTTGTCGCCCAACAGCCGCATCGCCTCAACAGGAGGGCCGATGAACGTTATTCCGCAGTCCTGGCAAATCTGCGCAAAGTTTACGTTCTCGGCCAGAAAACCATAACCTGGATGGATGGCTTCTACATCGGTGATCTCGGCGGTACTTATGATGTGTGGAATATTCAAGTAACTTTCAGCACACTCAGCCGGGCCTATGCAGACCGCTTCGTCGGCGAACTGCAAATATGGAGCGTCCTTATCCGCCTCGGAATAAACCGCTACTGCTTCAACGCCAAGCTCATGACAGGCACGGATAATACGCAGTGCTATTTCACCACGATTTGCTATCAGGATTCTGGAAAACATATCCTTGTATATCGTATACCGTATGTCGTGTTGCGTATACCACCAAAAATTTCTTTACGCAATACGCATCACGCACTACGCACAACGAGTTAATCTGGTTTGACTCTGAACAGAACCTGCCCGTATTCGACAGCCTGACCGTTAGTTACCAGTATCTTGACAATCGTACCAGCGGTATCGGCTTTTATCTCGTTCATTACCTTCATGGCTTCGATTAGGCAAACCACCGTCTGCGGCTCAACATGCGTGCCAATCTCCACGTAAGGCTCCGAATCGGGGCTGGGCGTGGCATAAAAGGTCCCCACGATAGGCGACTTTATGTCAACCAAGTTCGGTTGTTCCTGGGGCTTGGAAACCGGCATCTCAATCATCCCTCGGCCTGAAGGTGCAGGCCCATATTCGGGCTGAAGCACTGCCGATGCAGGGGTGATTGGTTGAGCCTGGCAACGCTTAAGAAATATCTTTTCGTCACCATGCTTTATTTCAAGCTCAACCAGCTCGTTTTGCTCCATTATCTCAACGAGCTTCTTTATTTTGTCCAGATCGCTATTTTCCATCTCGGCCATGACCACATAAGTATAGCTGCAAGAGACATCCATGCAAACAATTTCTGAAATACGCCCACCGAAGCATAAAACCGAGTCCCTGGCCAGCAGTATGGATTTAGTGGAGTCGAGTTTCGGATGAGTGGGTTGGTATATGCCCAAGACAGTAACAAAACACGCAGACATTAAATGCAGCTTTTGACCTTGCCCGGTTGATGTTGAAGCTTATGCCGCACCGGCAAAAACAGAGCATTTTGCGCGTTTAATCTTCGCAATAAAGATTATCAGCACAAACCTGCTTGACCGTCGCTGTGCTGGTGACGGCTAAGCATTAAGCAAGAACTTCAAGAAATGTGCCTGCCTACTCTGTTGTTAGCCGCCAAGCTTTTCGTATACGTGTGTGGCCTCAGTTTGTTCAACCGGACGAACAAGATTGTCAGAAGTCAAGGTGACTTTGAACCGGACATCGCCAGCTTTTATGCCTGTGACCACTACCCGCCAGGTGGCGCTACCTTTTGGTGGAAGACTTTGTAGCGGCACAAAAGTCACTGTGTTGCCGACTCTTGATCCGGAAGTTGCGCCTACTGCCGAAACATACTGGAGCTTATCTTCCAGGTCACAAGTAATACGGATGTTGGTGTCCGCCGCTGTGCCTTCGTTAGTTGCTGTGATTACATAGGTAGTGCCAGCGCCTACTTCAACCGGATCATCAATGTCAACGACTGCCAGCCGTACCGCTGGTATCCCGGAAATCGAGGTTTCAACCGAGGCAGTTACCCCCTCAGCACAATATGCTGTGGCAGTGGCTGTATTCATTAGCGCACCTACATCTATCGGCGTGTAGGATAGACGCATCTGTTTGGAAGCATCGGGCGCAAGGGTGCCCAACTCCCACACTACCTTTGAGCCGGAAAGTCTTGCGCCGGAAGTAGCTTCCACAGAAGTTGCTCCCGGCGGAATGTTGTGCTCTACAACGGTGTCTCTGGCGGAGCCATCACCTTTATTGGTCACCACTATTTCATAAGTCACCGACCTGCCAAGATACTGCCGTTTTGGACCGGTGTTGACAATAGTCAGTTTGGGCTGGCGAACAGTGGTTACAATCGCCGCTGATTCAGACCTCAAACCTGAAGGCGTTCCAGCAAGAGCTTTATTAACATACACGCCGGTCTTGGTAGCCTGTACTCGGGTGGAGAATTGCCTGGATTGACCTGTCGGCAGCGTACCAGCATCAAATATCAGTTCCTTCTTGCCATCGAGTGTCTCCAGCCCCGCTGGAAGGACATATACAATTTTAACGTTCCGGGCTATTCCGCTTCCAGTGTTGGCTACGGTAAATTCCAACGGAATTGGATCGCACAGCAGGACTTCGGCCGGGGCGGTTACACTCAACTCCAGCTTAGGCTGAACAACATCTACGTCGGCGTAGGATCGGCTAAGCTGGGTGACGGTAGTACAATGCCTAAGCGATTCTCTGTCGGTAGCTGTGCCCGTGACATCAATCTGCTTGCTGGCTTTGGGCCCAAGGGAATCCACTGTCCACATAAGCCTGTTACCTTCTTTTCTTGCTGCTGGATAAGCGCTGGCAAATCTAAAATTACTTGGAAGGTCCTCGCTGACGACGATGTCGTTAAGGGTTAAATGCGTCAGATTAGTCACTTTGATGGAGTAGGTAAACTGGTTGTCTATCTGGACTTCCTTTGGCATGATTTTGTCCACTTGGATGGTGGCATAGTCTGAGGACGGATAGACCATCGAGACTACATGTGCTCCCGACTCACCCATCGATACCAGCTCTGGCTCGAGGCCCACAGGTGCCAATTCCACTGGAGCGACTGCTATGCGCCCGAGGTCCCTGTGCCAGAGGAAAGTCTGTGGCGTTTGAGCAACTATCGCTTGCGGCTTTTCGGCTACTGTCGGACGTTCGCCGTTGTAGCAACCAGATAGAGCAACAAGCATTAGTACGAATAAGGTAGTCAATAGCCTTTTCATTGCACCTCTCCTTTCGTATCTTGAAACTAACTTAGAGTATACGAACGTATGTCTGCTGCATAGCCAGGGCAAACACAGCCTGCTTGCAGTGCTCAGAAACTCTGATTCTAATTACTTATTTATACCATATTTCCTATATTCACGTCAATACTAATATCGAGATGAAATGAGAAATTTTACTGATACCATGATAAATAAAGATGTATAAGGACCAGGCTTGGCAAACGCTATATTGATTGTCCGATAAAACCTGAGTTTAGCAGCATGATCTTGATTGAATGGCGCAGAGCAATAGTAACGGGTCTGTGGCAATCACGTTAGCTGAGAACAACTAAAGTATTTCCAGCCCCAGCATTGTGATATCATCTACTTCGTACGGAGCCAGTTTTTGGGTTTGGATAAGCGTATTGAATTGGTCCATTATCTCAACGACTGGCAATTCCTTGATTCTACAGAACTCATAGGTGAAATGAAAGCCCGCCACGGCGTCGAAGCTGCCGACAAGGGCTTCCGCTCCATCGGAGTACAGCAACAATTTATCTCCGCGATTGAGCTGGACAGTACCCTGCATATATTCGGCCTGTTCAAAAACTCCGAGCAGAGAACCTCTTACCTCCAGTTGCTGGGGTTGCTGGTTGGGCCTGATGAGGATTGGATAGGGGTGTCCAGCACGGGCGTAGGTCAGTTGGAGGGTCTTTATATTCAGCAGGCAGTAGCAACTTGTAGCGAACTGGTAGCCGGACAGTCTCTGCCCGGCCATGCGCAAGTTCAGATTTTTCATAACCTCTGCTGGTGAAAATATCCGGTAATTTTTCCCAAGGGTCTCGCGCATAACCAGAGCCTGTTTTACAAAGATAGTCAAAAGTGCTGCCGGCATTGCATGACCTACTGCGTCTGCTATGTAGAAACCGATGTGCTGCTCATCGAGTCGGCAAATATCGTAAATATCGCCGGAGACCCACTCCGCAGGCAGGAAAATTGTGGCCCACTGAACTTCGTCGCAATTCGGCAGTTGAGTAGGCAAGAAGTCCCGCTGCACGAGTCCGGCCATGCGAAGCTGCTCGGCCAGACTATCGACCAATGCTCCAGTCATCTGAAGCTGCTCTCCAAGTTTGCTTTGGTAGATTTTTTTGATCTTATTTGCCGGACCCGCAGGCTTTACCCTCAGACCGGAGTTTCGTGAGCCTCTCTTACGGTATGCCAGATTGAGGCTGATTCTGACCCAGAGGTCGTCAATAGAAACTGACTCCACTGTGCCGGCCATAGAGAAGCTGCTCTTTGCGGGTGCCAAAGAAAAGCTCTTTATGGGAATTTCTATGCGATTGGTCAGCAAAATTACGCCTATGTTCTCCATCTCCAGCGACTCAATTATCCGAGCCAGGTTTTGCTGCTGGGCCATATCTGGGTCCTCTGCGTCGATAATCACGGTTCCGATCAAGTCGAGCCGGTCGCGTACATCAGGAAATCTGTCTATCGGCAGAACCAAAACAGAAAGCCCCTTCTGCTTCAAGAGTCGCTTTATCTCAGCGGGCGTCTGACCTCTGTTGGTAAGGTACAGAACATCGGTGAAGCTTTTTATTACCTCAACGGTACGTGATGCGTCTGCTTTTATCATTTCATTTGCCTTTTTCTTGTATTATGGGACCACAGCCAGATATTTATTCTGCAGATGCCCGTATGTTAATTTCGGCTTGTTAGGGCGGGCACTTTGTCCTTTTTTGTTTTTTCTGCTGGAAAGACAGGTTCAGATGTATATAAGCGGCAGGCCGATAAAAAGTGGAAAACAAAAACTACCCTCAGCCAGCGAAGATCGCCGAGCCGATGCGGAGAATCGTTGCCCCCTCCTCAACAGCAATTTCGTAGTCTGAGCTCATACCCATGCTTAGCTCAGTGAATTGAGGGCCAACTATTTTTTCACCGCGCATTTCAATAAATAGCTCCCGCGCTCTAACAAAACAGGTCCGAACGAGGTCCTTATTGCGGGTCAATGGCGCCATCGTCATGAGTCCGACCAGTTGTAGATTCGGCAAGGTTTCTATCTGCTCAGCTAAATGCGTTGCCGCCCCTACTGGAACGCCATTTTTTTGCGGTTCATTGGAAGTGTTGATCTGTAAGAGTACTCTGGAGCGGAGATTCAGCCGTGACGCTGCGGCATTTATCTCTTCAGCCAATCGAAGTGTATCAACCGAATGTATAAGGCAAACTATGGGCAAGACCTGGCGCACTTTGTTGCGCTGTAAATGGCCGATCATATGCCAATGGACCTTGCCGGCCGATTCGGAGCCGACATCCTGCCTTTCAAGAAACTCGGCCAGTTCTGCGGAAACTTTTTTAAGTTGCTGAGCCCGGTTTTCACCGAGGTCGGTAAAACCAAGTTGAATAATCTCTTTTATGGCGTCAAACGTGGCGGATTTGGTTACTACTACAAGATTTATCTCTTTGACGTCTCTGCCCACACGGGCACAAGCGGACTCAATTGTGTCCTGTACGCGTTTTATTCTTTCTGATATCTCGACCATGAAATAAGGCTATACAATAACGCCAAGAAAAACCACTAAAGACTGAGATGTTTTAAGAACTTATTAGTATATGGGAGTTTCTGCCGGCACACAAGAGATTAAGCCAAAATTTTACCGTATTTCTTGCCTCAATGGCCTGGCGATGACTGCCGCGGTCAAATTGCGCTTGTGTGAAATGAGCCTTCCGTGCTAATCTATTTGCATAATAAGGAGAACAGCATTATGAAACGTAAATCTCTGGTTGCAGACGGCGTGGTGGTACTGCTCTTATGTTCGTTCGGATTCACAATTCGGACAGAAGGTTCGCAATCACAGGGACAGGTTACGAAAGGTTGGCCGGAGCAGTTTGGCAAGCGAAAGTTGTATTCCTGCGAAAACGGCTTTGTTTATGCCGGCAAGAGATCCGGCGCCGATCAGGCTAAGAAAGTGCTCCAGACCGTTGTGAAAGACATAAGGCAAGCAGGCGTGACAAACCCGACAGACGGCCTTATCTTAGTGATGGATAGTAACGAAAAAGCTCCTATTGGGTTCGCGACACTCATCGAAGCAGCAAAGAAGACCGAGACAAAGAAAGAGGGTGGGAATTCCGAAGACCCTGTGAAAGCCTTGACGGAAGCCAAAGAGAAGATGGACAAGGAGGGGCTGGAGATGGAGGTGCTGCTGTCTCTTGTGCCTATCCCAATCGGGCGTGCTGCACTACCTGAAATCCTTAAAGAATTTCCAGGAGATGACAATCAGCAGATCGGCTGGTGCATCATTGTTCCGACAGAGGGGTGTGTCAAAACCGGCTTGAAAAAGATTATCGACTTTGGGATGAAGAAGGAAAAGGTCGGTTTGGCGAAACGCCTGGCGATCGGTGCCTTGATGCCGTTGATAGAGCACAAGGCCGTCGAGCACGTGAGAAAAAGCTGGCAGGCTGCGCTGTATCAGCTTCTTCTGGATGCAGAAAAAGAGCTGCCTGCGGAGCAGAAGCAAGAGATGCTCAAGGCCTATAAGCAGAAGCTGGGTCTGGATGACGAGTCCAACAAGGCTGACAATAAGTGAATACTCGCTGGTGAATAGTAAATATTAACGAGCAAAAAATGCGAAACTTTGAGAACGTCAAACGGGTCGTAATAAAGATCGGCACCAATATCCTGACCAAAGATGGCAGTCTGGATAGCGCTTATGTCCGCCAAATCGCTGCACAAATAAACGGCCTTCTGAAGGCCAGTAGGCAGGTCGTGATAGTCACCTCCGGCGCTATCGGGATGGGTGCTGGGCAATTAAATATAGCCGGCAAAGTCCAGGATACAAAGATGCGGCAGGCCTGTGCAGCGATTGGCCAGCCGCTACTTATGCAGGAATATCGAAAATCATTTCTGCGCTATGGCGTCACCGTTGCCCAGGTTTTACTTACTGCTGAAGTGCTCAATAACCGCAAAACCTACCTGAACCTCCGCAACTCCATCGAAACACTACTTGGATTAGACACCGTGCCTATCCTGAACGAGAACGATAGCGTAAGCACCGAAGAAATCGGCACAGCCTTCGGCGATAACGATAGACTCAGCGCTCTTGTTGCAAGCAAAATTGATGCTAACCTGCTGATTATTCTCAGTGACATCGATGCCCTTTACGACAAGAACCCACGCGAATTTGCCGACGCCAAAGCGATACCGACCGTGTTCGAGATAACGCAGGATATTATGAAAACTGCAGGAGGTGCAGGCAGCGAACACGCAACCGGCGGAATGAAAACCAAGATCGAGGCTGCAAAGATCGCCGCCAATGCCGGCTGCCGAGTGGTGCTTGCCCATGGCAGAGCTAAGAACATTATTAGCCGCATCATCGCCGGCGAAGAGATCGGCACGATATTTATGCCCAGGCGAAAGCTAAGTAACCGCGCAAGGTGGATTCTCAATAGTGCTCCAGCCGGCACCATAAGTATTGACGAAGGCGCAATGCGGGCGGTAAAAAATCACAAAAGCCTTTTGCCCAGCGGTGTAATTTCCGTCGAGGGGACATTCGAGACCGGCGAGGTTGTCATGCTCAATAATAATGCTAAGGCCGTCACCAGTTTAAGTAGCGCTCAATTGAAGGTCCTGGCCGGCAAGCACAGCACCGAGATTAGAAAAGCACTCGGCCCCGGCCATCGTGACGTCGTGGCAATCCCAGAAGACATTGTTTTTATTGACTATTAATTTAGGAGACAGAACATACCGTCTCGTTCGAGCTAAAAGACGGCGTTGTCCAGCGCTACTGGAAGAAGACGTAGCCCAGGCAGGCGATCCTTTTTAGTTCTGAGTTTTGAGTTTTGAGTTCTTGGTTCTTCTTTCGCTATATTGACACCAAATAATTAATAGTCCATAATCAATTTAGACAGCCGGAGTGGCGGAATTGGCAGACGCGCGGGACTCAAAATCCCGTCCGGTTTACCCCGGGTGTGGGTCCGAATCCCACCTCCGGCAGTTATCCGTAGTGCGTGTCTTGTTGTGCGTATTGCCGCAAAATACAAATTGAAAATCTGACCTTATTCTCAGGGCATAACCCATACTTTTCTTTACGGGTGAACTGAAAAAAGGACAATATGTCCCGGAAAGTTCTGAAATACACAGTCGCTGTAGGTCTCAGCGGGCTACTCAGTGCCTGCTCAATTACTTCTTTCACAACGAGAATGCGCCACAGCAGGTCGGTGATAGAATCAGCTTTCCATGAACATACAAATCAGATGAAACCGCCCGAAGTTCACTTGGTCTTGGAGATTTTGGACAGGCCCTTAATGCGTGACACAATGCCAGCAGACAAGGAAATATCTTGGGAGGAATACTGTAGACTCAAAACAGGATACACGCAGAAAAATAATCGTTGGAAACCCGGGTACGCGCTTACCTACCGGCTCAAGGAAGGCGATGAGTGGCGAGGATATTGGCTGACGCTCGAATCTTTTGATGACCAAACAGTCTGGATTGCAGAGCTAACGCAGTACAAAAGCACGGGATGGGACTGGGTGGCAAGGTATCGAATCAAACGAAGTCCGCAGGTTGACGAGGAACTCTCGATAGCGCAAATCTTTGAGTATCGTTCGGGGGTCATAGGAGCAGTTAAGTATGGAATGACGGTTAGCGAAGTACTTGCCAAGAAAGGAAGACACTTCAAGGTTAATCATCACGCCGAAGGAGGCTCGGCAGATCTCGTGTATGATGACGTCAAAGTAAGCGTACGGGGCTGGTGGAGCAACAGAGAAGGCCGAGTAGTTGGTGTCGAACCGACGACAAAACAGACTCTGGAGTTCTTGAAAGGCCGGCCATACGAGGACGAAAGATAGACACTCGCGTGGAGGGGGTAAATCTGTGCCGTGGCCTGGTGAATGGGGAGGCATTAAATTGAACCGAGAGGCCATTGCGCATTCGAATCACTTCACTACAAACGGCGAGAGTTCGCGGAGCTGGTTAACTATCTGGGGCATTATTTCGATAGTGTAATCGACCTCTTCTTCGGTGTTATATCGGCTAAGGCTGAATCGAATTGAGCCGTGGGCGGCGGTGAACGGCACGCCCATCGCACGCAAGACGTGAGAAGGCTCCAGCGAGCCGGATGTGCACGCTGAGCCGCTACTTGCGCAGATGCCGTACTTATCCAGCATAAGCAGAATCGCTTCGCCTTCGATATACTCAAAGCTGATATTGGTCGTATTAGGCAGGCGATTTTTCTTATCGCCATTAAGACGCGAATCGGGGCAATTTTCTAATATCGCATTTTCCAGCCTGTCACGCAGGCGTTTTACCTTTTGGTTTTCCTCGTGGATATTTTCTGCCGCCAATTCACACGCCTTTCCCAGGCCGACGATTCCCGGCACGTTTTCTGTGCCGGCTCTTCTGCCTGCTTCCTGGTGACCGCCTAACATAAAGGATGCTATTCGCGTGCCCTTTCTTACGTAAAGGGCGCCGACGCCTTTTGGCCCGTGCAGTTTATGCCCGGAAAGGCTGAGCAAGTCAATGTTGCTTTTCGCCAGGTTTAGCGGGATTTTGCCGACCGCCTGCACGGCATCGGTGTGAAATACTACTTCTTTATCGGCGACTATTTTAGCGATTTTATCTATCGGAAATATCACGCCCGTCTCATTATTCGCATACATAATCGTAACCAGCGCGGTGTCATCGTCGATTTGCTCCTCCAGTTCCGCCGGATCGAGCCGGCCTTCTTTATCAACACCAAGCTCTACGACTGTGTAGCCGTGGTTTTCTAGGTCTCGGCAGACCGCCAAAACAGCCGGATGTTCGACTCTGGTCGTTATCACTTTGCGCTTATTTGGAATTGCGGCCAATGTGCCTTTGATGGCGGCGTTGTCACTTTCTGTGCCGCCGCTCGTAAATATAATCTCGCTGGGGTCACAGCCAAGTAATGCCGCAACCTGCTCGCGGGCGTGGCGTACTCTTCGGCCAACCTGGCCTCCAAACGTATGCATACTCGAAGGATTACCGTAAAGCTGACAGAAAAGCGGCTTCATCTCCTGCAGCACTTCTTCAGCCATCTTTGTGGTGGCGTTATTGTCGAAGTATATGGTCTTCATTGTCTATCCTATGTGATTGTGCGGCTCCTGGGTGGAGTCTTTATCCTCTTCGACAAAAAGGTCGTCCGAGACAAACTCTCTCAGCTTGGCTTCAACGACATCTTTCATCGTGAACTCTGTGAGCCTGCACTGGGCGCACATTCCTCTGAATGCGACGATGACTTTGTTTCCTTCAACGTCGATCAGATCGATATTTCCGCCGTGTGCCCGCAGAGCAGGGCGAATTTGCTCGTTTATCGTTTGCTGAATCATCTGTATCTTCTGTATATTGGTGAGTTTGCCTGCCCGTCGAGGCAGGGGGGCGGGCCTTTCTTTTGCTTTCTCGCCCTGCACCTTTTCAATTATCTTTTCGATCTCGCCGTGGCATCCGCCGCATCCACCACCTGCCTTGCAGTAGTTTGTCACCTGCTCAGCGGTTGTCAGGTCGTTTTCGCGTATCACTCTTTCGATTTCTTTGTCGGTCACGCCAAAACAGGTGCAGATGACGTTGCCTTCCAACTCGTGCTTTTTTTTGCCGCCGGTTCGGTAATTCTCTATCGCGGCTTCAAGAGCTTCTCTGCCCATAACCGAGCAGTGCATCTTCTGCTCAGGCAGGCCGCCGAGATAATCCGCGATGTCCCTGTTGGTCACCTTGGCGGCTTCACTCAGTGTTTTGCCTTTTATCATCTCGGTCAACACCGATGATGTAGCGATGGCGCTTGCGCAGCCGAACGTCTTGAACTTAGCGTCCTGGATTCTGCCGTTCCTGTCCAGCTTGAACGTCAGCCTCAGGGCATCGCCGCAGGCCAGCGACCCGACCTCACCGACGCCATCGGGGTCTTCTATCTCACCGACATTATGCGGATTGAAAAAGTGTTCTTTCAGCTTATCAGTATATTCCCACATGCTTAGTTTTGAGTCCTTAGTTTTGAGTTTTGAGTTGTTTTCGATTCTCCTGGCCTGTTTTAACAATGCTGGTCAGAATTTTTATCAGTACTTCAGATTTATCAATCAGGTCTTGTACCTCATTAGTATCACATATTTCGGAATCTTTTAGCAATCTTAACCAATAATTCGACTCTCTTGTCTCTTTTGATGCAATTGACATCTTTGCAAAGAAATCTTTTCGGCTTTGGCCCGCGAGTGCTTCTTCTACATTTGCACCGATGGACGTTCCTGATCGCAAAAGCTGTTGAGCAATTTCAAAGTGTTGATTTTCTTTAAGATGTTCGCACAATCTGACAATCTTAAGAGCGAAATTATAACTTCTCCGTTTGACAATGCTTTCGGTCATAAGTTCTACACTTCTGACTAACTCAGAACTCACAACTTACAACTCAACACTCTTTTTTAGTGCCTCTTCAAAATCGGCTATTATGTCGTCAATATGTTCCGTTCCTACCGAGACACGAATATAATCCTCTGTTACGCCGGCTGCAAGCTGTTCTTGCCTGCTGAGCTGCTGGTGCGTTGTGCTGGCTGGATGTATCACCAAAGTCTTGCTGTCACCGATATTGGCAAGGTGACTGGCCAACTTGACGTTATTTATGAATTTAATGCCGGCTTTTTTGCCGCCGTTTATTCCGAAGCCCAGGATTGCCCCTTGCCCATCGGGCAGATACTTTTTTGCAAGCGCATAGTCCGGATGCGATTTCAGGCCCGTATAGTTGACCCACGAAACCTCTTTCTGTTTTTCCAGCCATTGCGCAAGTTTCAGCGCATTTTCACTGTGCCTGGGCATCCGCAGATGTAGTGTCTCCAGCCCTTGTAGGAAAAGAAAGGCATTGAACGGCGACATGCAGCTACCCATATCGCGCAAAAACTGAACCCTGGCTTTGATAATATATGCCGGTTCGCCGAATTGCTCGACATATTTGACTCCGTGGTAGCTCTGGTCCGGCTCGGTCAGCTCAGGATACCGCCCGTTTGTCCAGTCAAACTTGCCCGAATCGACGATCGCTCCGCCGATACTTGTGCCGTGCCCGCCGATAAATTTTGTGCAGCTATGAACTACGATGTCGATACCATATTTGATGGGCCTAAATAATATGGGCGTCGTGATGGTGTTGTCGCAGATTACCGGCATGCCGTTTTTGTGCGCAATATCCGCTATCTTTTCATACTCCAAAACATCGTTTTTGGGATTACCGATGCTTTCTATGTAAATGAG
>Ga0172366_10003448_pt1 | contig 12479 bp, 10 predicted proteins | sample LakKivSesite69cm_FD_114533 | JGI IMG/M metagenome (GOLD analysis project Ga0172366, IMG submission 114533) | Sediment microbial communities from Lake Kivu, Rwanda - Sediment site 69cm | ecosystem: Environmental > Aquatic > Freshwater > Lake > Sediment | place: Rwanda: Western Province, Lake... | reverse complement strand
GACGACTGGGCACGTCCGACGCCAGCGTACGAGGTGATTCCGCTCATCCTCGACGAACTGAAACCGACCGGCGTCGAGAGACGGGACATCACGTTCATCGCCGCGAGCGGGATGCACGACCCCATGTCGCGGGACGAACTCACGCGCAAGCTCGGCGCGGAGATCGTCAGGGACTATCGGTGCATCGTCCACGACGCCGGGAAACCGGAAGATGTCGTCTTCCTCGGCATTACCCCGAACGGAACCCCGGTCTGGGTGAACCGATGCGTCGCGGAAGCGGACTACACCATCGGGATCAGCAGGATATGTCCTCATGAAACGCACGGCTACGAAGGCGGCTACAAGCTCATCCTGCCGGGCGTTTCGGGGTACGACACCATCGCACGCAACCATTCCCTCAACTGCGCCGCCGACTATTCGGGAACCCCGGACAGCCCCAGTAGACGCGATGCGAACGACGTGGGCGCGCTCGTCGGGATTGACTTTCTCATCAACGGGGTCACAAAGCACGAGGGTCAACTGTTCGGGGTATTCTGTGGTGATCCAATGGCCGTCTATCGGCGCGGCGTCGAGTTCGGCGACCGGGAAATCTGGGGCGCGGAGGTAGGGAAACCGGCGGACATCGTCGTCGCTTCGCCGGGCAGCGCGTCGGTGGGGAACTTCTCGTGGAACTCGCGTTCGGACCTCCTCATGTTCACCCGCATCGCACGGGTTGCAAAGGAAGGCGGAACGGTCATCTTCCTTGCGCGACAGGAAACGTCGTTCGACGTGACGCCAGGAAGCCAGATGGCCGACGATGCGGCGATTGAACGGCTCGACCGCCACGAGTTCACGAAGGCGTTGGCCGACCTCGCGTTTTCCGAGGTCGTGCGCCTCCACGAGAAGCGAACCTGGCCGCTCAGCGCACGCGAGGTGATGTGGCGCATGAGGATGCTGCGCGACGAGTTCCTCCGGAGACGGCGGATAGAGGAAATCGGCAAACGGCGAGTCATCGTCACGCCTGATCCTGATCGAGCGGTCCGTGCGGCGCTTTCGGCCACAGGCTCGACGGAGGTGCGCATCATCGTCCTGCCGGAAGCCGCGACGACGCTCGCCAAAGAGAAATTGTACCGCGCACCTGAGAACGGCTGACACGGAGAGACGGAGGCACGCCGAGTGCCCGCGAGAGGGGAGGTTTGTCTCATGGAGAGGATCGGTCTCATCGGCGTCGGGAACATTGGGAAGTATTTCACGAAGAAGCTCCTCGGAGCCGGGTATCCGCTCGTCGTGCTCGACAAGGACCGGGAGAAGGTGGATGCAGCCCTCGCGCTCGGCGCGAAGGCAGCCCTCACGCCGGGCGACATTGCCGACCGCTCGGAGGTCACCATCCTCTCGCTTCCCGGCAGCCCGCCCGTCGAAGATGTCATGGAGGGAGAGGATGGCGTCCTTGCGCATCTCAGGGAAGGGCAGCTCGTGATAGACACCGGCACGACGCGCCCGGCGACGGACATCCGCTACGAGAAGCTCTGCGCGGCGAAGAACGCGGGGTTCCTCGACGCGCCGATCACGTGGCGAAGCGCGGGACTCATCTTCATGGCCGGGGGCACGGCGGAGAACTTCGAGAGAGGGCGCGAAGTGCTCACCTGCCTCGCCTACAAGCTCCGGCACGTCGGCCCCATCGGCAAAGGGCAGGTGCTCAAGTTCATGAATCAGATGGTGCTCGCCGGTCAACTTGCGGTGTGGGCGGAAGCGGCGGAATACGGGAACAAATGCGGCGTTGACCCGCGACTCTTGAGCGAGTACCTCGAATTCCCGGTCGGCGAGAGCCTCTATGGGGAGGATTTCAAGGGAAGCGGCACGCTCGCGCTCCACTACAAGGACCTGGGCTACATCCTTGAGCTTGCCCACGATACCGGCGCGAACATCCCCATTACGAGCCTTGTGCACGAGATTTTCAAGACGGCGAAGCTACACGGCCACCCGAACTGGTCGCAGCCGGGGATCGTGACCTACTGGCGACGGCTCAACGAATCGCGGTGAGTGTTCGCACGGACCGTTCGGCCCGTCCTGACCGTGCGCTCTCGGACATCCTACGAGGTTTTCCCGTGGCGACTCCCCTGCAAATGGCCATACGCGAAGAGGAGGAGAAGCTCCTCGCCTGCATCCATTGCGGCCTCTGCCTGCCGCACTGCCCTACTTACAGCGTGCTCGGCGACGAGAACGACTCGCCGCGAGGCCGCCTCTATCTCATGCGGGCCGTTGCGGAGGGCCGCATCGAACCGAACGAGGCGTACGCCCGGCACGTCGAAGCGTGCATCGTCTGCCGCGCCTGCGAGACGGCCTGCCCGTCGGGCGTGCGCTTCGGGCACATCATGGGAACGGCACGTGCCGACCTCCGGCGGAACGCGATTGATGAGATGGGCTGGGCGGCGCGCTTGGTCAGGTGGGTCGCGCTCAGGTTCCTCCTGCCGAACCGGTGGCTGCTCAAACCGGCGGTCTGGCCGATGTGGCTTGCCCGTCGCCTACGCCCGAAAAAGGGCTGGTCGCCCAGGCTGCCGGGGCTTATCCGTCAGGGCCTTGAGATGCTGCCGCCACCGCCGCCCAAGCGACCGAGCGCAGCCTCCGTGCCGAGGACGGGCGAGCGCCGCGTGGTCCAGTTCCTGGGATGCATCATGGACGAACTCTACCGTGACGTGAACGAGGCGACGACGCGCATCCTCAAGGCGAACGGCTGTCGCGTGGACATCCCGGCTGGGCAGACCTGCTGCGGTGCGCTGCACGAGCACGCCGGTTTCCTTGGGATGGCACGCCAGCTTGCGCGGAAGAACGTTGACGCCCTGGAGGACGGCTCCGACGCGCCGATCATCGTCAACGCCGCCGGGTGCGGTGCGCTCCTGAGAGAGTACGGCGAGCTTCTTCAGGACGACCCGAAGTACGCCGAGCGGGCTGCGCGCCTCAGCGCCCGCGTGAAGGACATCACGCAGTTCCTCGCCGAGGGGCAGATCGTTACGGGCGCGCCGCTCAGACGACGGGTGACCTACGACGCACCGTGCCACCTCTACCACGCCCAGCGCGAGCAGACCGCGCCGCTTAAGGTGCTTCGGGCGATACCGGGGCTTGTGCTCGTGCCCTTGCGCGGGTCGGACCGGTGCTGCGGTTCGGGAGGCATCTACAACTTCACCCATCAGGAGATCGCCGGGGACGTGCTCGCCGAGAAGCTCGAAGCCATCCGGGATGCGCAGGCCGAGACGGTGGTGACGGCCAACCCCGGCTGCCAGATGCAGCTACAGGCAGGAGTGCGGATCGAAGGCATCCCGGTGAACGTCGCGCACGTGGTGGAATTGTTAGACGAATCCTACGCCGCCGCCGGGCTGTATGAGCCGAAGCGCGCCGCGAAGAGGTAGGGGGGTGTTATACGGGTTCCAGATAATAACCCCACACAACGACATGTAGGGGCGTGACTTTGGTCATCAACAAAATACCTTGGCAGTCACCGCGTGAGACAGCTCGCGTGAGCGAGCTTCGCTCTTCCGTAGCCCCCGGATTTATCCGGAGGGCGACGAGACCGTGCGTGACGCCCTCCGACTGAAGTCGGGGGCTAATATGCCAAGCCATCTGAAGCTGGCTGGGTCTGCGGCTGCGTCGCGTGTACACATAACTCATTGATGACCATTATCACGCCCTATTAACATATTATGTTTGCACATGGTTACTGGGCGCAATGGATTGCGGCCCTACGCGCCAACCCTGCAAAAATTAAGATGAAAGCGTATGACCTCTCGCACGAGATCACTTGTCGCCCGACCTCACCTCTCGCAGTACTGCGGCTGACCCGGATAATCCCACACGAGCTTCCAGAGGCCGTTCGTATCGTGCTCTGTGATGTAGACCGTGCGGCGGTCCGGCCCACCGAAGTGCAGGTTCGAGGGGGCCTTGAACGGCAGCATGATGCGCTTGACGAGCTTCCCGGCGGGGTCGAACACGTCGAGCGAGCCTCCACCCCAGTGTGCCGCGAGGAGGTTTCCGGCGGCGTCGAAATCGAGGCCGTCCGGGCCGAGGCCGCCTTCAGGATGCCGCGCCCAGAGACGTTTGGAGGCAAGCTGCCCTGGAGCCTGGATGTCGTACGCCCAGAGCGACTTGGTGATCGTCTCCGCGACGATGAGCGTCCGGTCATCCGCGCTCACGGCGATGCCGTTGCAGAACTGGAAGCCGGTGTCGAGCCGGAGGGCGCGCCCGTCGCTCAGGCGGCAATAGAGTTCGCCGACCGGCGCGTCCTTGCCCGAACCTGCGGGCGCGGTGACGTAGAGGTTGCCCTGAGAATCGAACGCGCAATCGTTGCAGCCGCGCATCGGCTTCCCCTCGAATTCGACCACTTCCGCCCGCACCTTTCCGTCAGGCGAGACGGAGAGGACGCCGAGCTTCATGTCGGCGACCCACAACACGTTCTCCCGGTCGCACTGAAGGCCCGCCGGAATGCCGCCCGTGTTGGCGAATTCGGCGACCTTGCCGTCCTCGGTCACCCGGACGACCTGCCCGCGATTGGGCGCGACCATGAAGAACTCGCCGTCGAGGTTGAAGCATGGCCCTTCAGCCCCCGGAATATCTTTCGCGATCATCGTGCATTCGTACATGGCGGTATCCCTTCCTCGTGAGATATGGTCTGCGAACCTTTCGCACGCGGTGCAATCGGGCAGTAAGGTAAGGGATGCGCGCAGGCGGGTGCAATGGAGCTACTGCCCCTCCGCAAAGGAGGTTCGTGCAAAAAAGCCCCGGCTTGAACAGCCGCAGTAGATGCTCTTCCTCCGTGTGCCGCCGCAGGTGGTAGATGATCCGTCGAAGTTATCCTATCTTTTAGGCAGGATCGTACGGAGGGCGCGAAGTCGCCGTTCGGCCACACGCCGTCCGTCGGATGAGGCGAAACGTTTCCTTTGCAGACCAGAGGACAGCACCCTGATGAAAGTCGTCATTCTCTGCGGCGGACTGGGCACTCGCCTGCGCGAAGAGACCGAGTATCGCCCGAAGCCTCTTGTTGACGTCGGCAACCGGCCCATCCTGTGGCACATCATGAAGCTCTACGCGCACTACGGGTTCCGGGAGTTCGTGCTGTGCCTCGGCTACCGGGGGGATATGATCAAAGAGTATTTCCTCAACTACGAAGCGATGAATAACGATTTCACCATTTGTCTCGGCGAACGGAACTCCATCACCTACCACGACGCGCACCAGGAGCAGGACTTCCGCGTCACCCTCGCAGACACCGGCCAGGAAACCATGACCGGCGCACGGGTGAAGCTCGTCGAACGCTTCATCGAGGGCGATACGTTCATGGTCACCTATGGCGACGGGGTGAGCGACGTGAACATCAATGCGCTCGTTGAGTTTCACCGTGCGCACGGACGCCTTGCCACCGTGACGGCGGTGCGCCCGACCTCCCGGTTCGGCGTGCTGGAACTCAATGCGGAGAGCAGGGTGGTGAAGTTCGTGGAAAAGCCGCAGACTCAGGGCAGGGTGAACGCCGGATACTTCGTGTTCAACCGGGGCGTCTTCGAGTACCTGAGACCGGAGCCGGACTGCGTGCTTGAGAAGGAACCTCTGGAACGGCTCGCCCGCGACGGGGAGTTGATGGCCTACCAGCATGAAGGATTCTTCTACGCGATGGATACGTATCGGGAATACCTGTACTTGAATGACCTGTGGGATAAGCACCAGGCCCCATGGAAAGTCTGGAAATAGGGGAGCGGAGAGGAAACGATGCAGGCCACAGATACCCCATCCTCGGCCTTCTGGCTCGACCGCCCGACGTTTGTCACCGGCGCGACCGGGCTTGTCGGCGGGTGGTTGGTGCCGAGGCTTCTCGGCGTCGGCGCGGAGGTGGTGTGCCTTGTGCGCGACTGGGTGCCGCAGAGCGAACTGGTGCGTTCCCGCACGATTGAACGGGTGAAAGTCGTCAGGGGCGACGTGCGCGACCTGGCGACGCTTGAGCGGGCGCTCGGCGAGTATGAGATTGATACCGTCATCCACCTTGCCGCGCAGGCCATCGTGGGGATCGCCAACCGCAACCCCGTCTCGACCTTCGAGACGAACGTCCAGGGGACGTGGGCGTTGCTTGAGGCGGCACGACGCAGCCCCTGCGTGAAACAGGTGGTGGTCGCGTCCTCCGACAAGGCGTACGGCGACCAGGAGACGCTCCCCTACGACGAGAGCACCCCTCTGCGAGGCGAACACCCGTACGACGTGAGCAAGTCGTGCGCCGACCTCATCGCCCACACCTACGGGAAGACCTACGGCCTGCCGGTGGCGATCACGCGCTGTGGGAACTTCTACGGCGGCGGCGACCTGAATTGGAACCGCATCGTCCCCGGCACGATCCGTTCGGTGCTTCGAGGGCAGCGACCGATCATCCGCTCCGATGGGAACTACATCCGCGACTATTTCTACGTGGAAGACGGGGCTGCGGCGTACATGCTCCTCGCCGAGAGCCTTGCAAACCGGCCCGAACTCAGAGGCGAAGCGTTCAACTTCTCGAACGAGACGCGGGTTTCCGTCCTTCAGTTGGCCGAACGCATCCTCGCGCTCATGGGGTCAGACCTTGCGCTTGACGTGCGCAACGAGGCGACCAACGAGATCAGGTATCAGTACCTGAGCGCGGCAAAGGCGCGAACCATGCTCAACTGGTCGCCGTTGTTCGATCTTGAGGCGGGTCTTCAGAGGACCATTTCGTGGTATCGGGAGTTCTTCGCCCATGAGAGCTGATGCGGAAGCGCTGCGGGCGCGGATCATGGAACTCGTCACCGAATACCACGCGGCGGCCTTTCCGCAGCGCGAGTTCGTGCCGGGCGAGACTCCCGTGCCGGTTTCCGGCAGAGTGTTCGACGCGGACGAACTTCGCTTCCTCGTTGACGCGTCGCTCGATTGCTGGCTGACGACCGGTCGCTTCGCGGAGCAATTCGAGCGGCTCTTCGCCAAGGTGTTCGGTTTGCGCCACGCGATCCTCGTCAACTCCGGCTCTTCTGCGAACCTGCTCGCGCTGGCGTGCCTCACCTCGCCCTCTCTCGGCGAACGCGCCTTGCGTCCCGGCGACGAAGTGATCACCGTGGCGGCGGGTTTTCCGACGACGGTGAACCCGATCATCCAGAACCAGCTCGTGCCGGTGTTCCTCGACGTGACGATCCCGACCTACAACGTGGACGTGACGCAGCTTGAAGCGGCGCTCGGCGAACGCACGCGGGCGATCATCCTCGCGCACACGCTCGGCAACCCGTTCGAGCTTGCCGCAGTGACGGCGTTCGCACGGAAGCACGATCTCTGGCTCATCGAGGATTGCTGCGATGCCGTCGGCGCGACATATCACGGCAGGAACGTGGGCACGTTCGGCGATCTGGCGACGGTGAGTTTCTACCCTGCCCATCACCTCACGATGGGCGAGGGCGGGTGCGTGCTCACCAACCAGCCCGCCCTCAAGAAGCTCGTGGAGTCATTCCGCGACTGGGGACGCGATTGCTGGTGTGAGCCGGGCAAGGAGAACACTTGCGGCAAGCGCTTCGAATGGGAACTCGGCGACCTGCCTGCTGGATACGATCACAAGTACACCTATTCGCACATCGGCTACAACCTCAAGATGACCGACATGCAGGCAGCCGTCGGGATCGCCCAGTTGAGGAAGCTGCCGGGGTTCATCGAGGCGCGAAAGCGGAATTTCCACGCGCTCTACGAGGGACTCAAAGGCATGGAGGAGTTCTTCGTTCTGCCGGAGGCCACGCCGGGTTCGGAGCCGAGTTGGTTCGGCTTTCCTCTGGCGGTGCGTCCGGATGCGCCGTTCAGCCGGGATCGCCTCGTGCGCTACCTCGAAGGGCGCAAGATCGGCACGCGCCTCCTCTTCGGCGGTAATCTCGTGCGCCAGCCCGCCTATCGGAATGTCGCGCATCGCACGGTGGGAAATCTCGCGCACTCCGACTTTGTGATGAATCGGGTGTTCTGGATCGGGGTGTACCCCGGTTTCACTTCCCCGATGATCGAGTATATCATTGAGTGCTTCGAGAAATTCGTTGCGGAAGCCACTGACTAGGCGGCGGGTTGAGTTCGCCGGGTGATCCGCGAAATCCCCTACGCCGGAAGACAAGGAAACCAGATACGCATGAGTTCGTCCGTTGCGCTCGCCCGTACGATCCGTTCGCACGCCCTCCGTATGGTGCACCACGCCAACGCCTCGCACATCGGGAGCTGTCTGAGCATGGCCGACCTGCTCGCGGTGCTCTACCGCACCGTGCTGCGGGTGGACCCGGCCCGCCCAGAGTGGCCCGACCGGGACCGCGTCCTCCTGAGCAAAGGACACGGCGCGGCGGTCATGTATGCAGTGCTCGCCGAACGCGGCTTCTTCCCGGTCGAATGGCTCGACACCTACTGCGACGACGGCTCGAAATTGCCCGGACACATCACAAGCCGCGACGTGCCGGGGGTGGAAGTCTCCACCGGCTCGCTGGGGCACGGCCTGCCCATCGCCTCCGGTATCGCGCTGGCCGGGAAGCGCGACGGGAAAACGTATCGCACGTTCGTCATCTTGAGCGACGGAGAACTGGACGAAGGCTCGAACTGGGAAGCGATCCTCTTCGCGGCGCACCATCGTCTCGATACCCTTGTGGCCATCGTGGATTACAATGAGATTCAGAGCTTTGGTCGGGTCAAAGACGTGATTGATCTCGAACCGCTTGCCGAGAAGTGGCGGGCCTGCCGATGGGCGGTGCGCGAGATTGATGGGCACGACCACGCGCAGATTGAAGAGGCGCTCTCCGGCGTTCCGTTCGAGCCGGGAAAGCCCTCGTGCGTCATCGCCCACACGGTGAAGGGCAAAGGGGTCTCTTTCATGGAGGATTCGCTCGCCTGGCATTACAAATCGCCCGACGCCGAACAACTGGCGCGGGCGCTCGCCGAAGTGAGGGGCGAGGAATGAGGACAGCCTTCATTGAAACCCTCTGCGACCTCGCGGCTGAGGACGACCGCATCTGGCTCGTCACTGGCGACCTCGGATATTCGGTGTTAGAGCGCTTCGCGGAGCGTTTCCCCGGCCGCTACGTGAACGCCGGCGTCGCCGAGCAGAACATGACGGGCGTGGCGGCAGGGCTTGCGCTCTCCGGCAAGATCGTCTTTGCGTATTCAATCGCGAATTTTCCCATCATGCGATGCCTTGAGCAGGTCCGCAACGACGTGTGTTATCATGGGTTGAACGTCAAGATCGTTGCGGTCGGCGGCGGCTTCGCGTATGGTGCTGCCGGGTACACCCATTACGGCGTGGAGGACATCGCCGTGATGCGTGCGCTTCCGGCCATGAGCGTCGTCGCTCCCGGCGACCCGACGGAGGCGCGGCTTCTCACCCGCGCACTTGTCGAGCACTCCGGCCCCTGCTACATGCGGCTCGGCAAGGCGCGCGAACCGGTCGTCCACGAGGGCGAACCAAAGCTGGCGATCGGGAAGGCGATCCTCCTTCGGGAAGGGAGCGACCTTGCGCTCATGAGCACCGGCGGTATGCTCAAGACGGCGGTCGAAGTGGCGCAGGGACTCGGTGCTGACGGCATGAGCGTCCGGGTGCTCAGTATGCACACGGTCAAGCCGCTCGATGGGGAAGCCGTGCAGGCGGCGCTCAGGGAAACCTCTGCCGTGTTCACCCTCGAAGAGCACCGGGAGACGGGCGGCCTCGGCAGCGCAGTCGCCGAGGTCGTAGCGGAATCGGGCGTGCACTGCACGAGCGTGCGCCACACGGGCGTGCGCGGCGTTATCTTCAAGCGGTTCGGCATCAAGGACGAGGTCCTCCATGAGATCGGAAGCCAGGATTACCTCCGCGAGCGTTCGGGCCTTTCGCCGAACGGCATCATCGCGGCGATCCGTGAGGTCATGGCGCGAGCGCGATAGCCGGGAAGGTGCGGTGCGAACGTGAGCGAAACAGAAAAGCGGACAGCCAACGCGCAGGAGAGTGGTTTCGGGCCGCTCATCACGATTGTCATTCCCGCGCTCAACGAAGAGCGGAATATCCCGCGTCTGGAGAAGGAGCTCCTCTCCGTCGTTGATCCTCTGCCGTATCGCTTCGAGTTCATCCTCATTGACAACGACAGCTCCGACCGCACCGGCGAACTCGCCAAGGACCTCTGCACGCGGGACCCACGCTGGAAATACCTCAAGTTCAGCCGGAATTTCACCGCGGAGATGTCTATCACGGCGGGGTATCACTTCGCCGCCGGGGACGCGATTATCGTGCTCTATTCCGACCTTCAGGACCCGCCCGATCTGATTCCTCGGTTCATCGAGAAGTGGCGCGAAGGCTACGACGTGGTCTACGGCGTCCACACCGCACGGCACGGCGACCCTGCGTGGCGGAGCTTCTCCGCCCGGCTCGCCTATCGCATGATCAACTGGCTCTCGGAGGTGCGCATCCCGAGGGACGCGGGCGATTATCGCCTCATCACCCGGCAGGTGCGCGATGCGGTGGATCGGTGCGGCGAGTACAACCGCTACATGAGGGGCCTCATCGCGTGGCTCGGCTTCCGCCAGATCGGGATACCGTACGCCCGTCGGCCCCGCGAGAGCGGCGCCACGTCGTGGTCGTTCTGGCCGATCATCTTCTACACCTTCAACGCGCTCACGAGTTTCACGATGAAGCCCTTGCGGCTGTTCACGTTGATGGGCTTCGCGTTCCTCTTCCTGTCGTTCGTGGCTACGATTGTCTATGCGGTGCTCTGGTATTTCGGCACTCCCGTGCGCGGCCTCACCACGATCTATATGCTCCTTCTCGCCGCCATCGGGTTCAACAGCCTGGGAATCGGGATACTGGGGGAATACGTCGGACGGATGTACGCTGAAGTGAAGCATAGGCCGCTCTACGTCGTGCATGAGGCGGTGAACATCGAGCACCCCGACCTTGTCTCGCTGCCTCGGAAAGCAGGAGGCTAAAAGGAGAAGCGATGGGAGACCTCAGTCCAGGGCTTGTCGTCGTGCGGGAGGACGTGGCCGATGTGGTCGGCCTCCTCGGCGATGATGCCCAGAAGCTCTCCGGCAAGACCGTGCTCATCACCGGCGCGGCAGGCTTTCTCCCAGGCTATCTCTGCGATGCGGTCGCCTACTGCAACGAGCGACGGATTCTGAGCAAACCGGCGCGGTTGCTCTTCCTTGTGAGGTCGCCGATCAGCCCCGGAAGCCGCCTCGCTCATCTTGCGGGCCGTCCCGACGTGGAGTTCCTCATTCAGGATGTCCGCGAACCGCTCCCGATCCGCGAACCCGTCCACTACGTCGTCCACGCCGCGTCACCGGCGTCGCCGAAGTGGTACCGGCAGGACCCCGTCGGCACGATTGACGCGAATTCGCTCGCGCTGCGGCAGTTGCTCCACTTTGCGCGTCACCACGAGACGGAAAGCTTCCTCTACTTCAGCAGCAGCGAGGTGTACGGCAGCCCCGAACCGCACCACATCCCGACGCCCGAAACCTACCTCGGACGGGTTGACTTCACCGGCAAGCGCGCCTGCTATGCCGAGGCAAAGCGGTTCGGAGAGACGCTCTGCGCCGCTTTTCACGAGCAGTACGGCGCGCCGGTCAAGGTCGTCAGGCCGTTTCACATTCACGGCCCCGGCCTGCGGATTGACGACGGGCGGATCGTCGCGGAGATGATCTCACGCGGACTCAACCACGAGCCTTTCGAACTCCTGAGCGACGGCAGCGCGACGCGCACGTACGGCTATGTCTCCGACGCGACCGTCGGCTTTCTCAAGGTGCTGCTGAGCGACTTCGACGGCGAGGCGTTCAACGTGGGAGCCGATTCGCCGGAAACGTCGGTCCTGGAGCTTGCGACGATCATCTCGCGGCTTTTCGGGCGGACCGAGCCGGTGAAGGTGAACACCGAGCCAAAGCCGCAGCACCTGGAAGGCGCGCCTGATCGGGTCTGTCCCGATTTGCGCAAAATCCGCACGCTGCTCGGCTACGCTCCCCGCGTATCCCTCGAAGCGGGCCTGGAGCGGACGATTCGCTGGCACAGGCTCGTGCGTGGGAAAGGATAGCTCATGGCGGATGGCACGCGCATTTCGGACCTCGTGGACGGCTTCGCGTCGGGAAGGATTCGGCGGGACGACTACTGGCTTGGAATGCAGCAGTTTCATCTCGGATTGCAGGAGTACCGGCGTCTCGTCCGGGGAGATATGCTCGACCATATCGAGATCAACGCTCACGGACTCCGGCTCGTGCTGAAGAACGGCCTGCGGATGCTCTGGAACCCAGAAGACCTCCGCACCGCGCCGAACATCCTGGTCAACCATGGGGAGTATGAACCCGCAGAACGTGCGCTTCTCGAACGCCTTGCCGCAGGTTGCAGGGTCGTCTTCGATGTTGGCGCGAACGTGGGGTGGTACAGCCTGCATTTCGCTCGTCTGCTCCGCGAGGCGGGCGGAAAGGTGTATGCGTTTGAGCCTGTCCCGCGCACCTTCGCCACATTGAAGCGCAACATCGAACTCAACGGCTACGGCGAT
>Ga0172366_10003446_pt1 | contig 12486 bp, 8 predicted proteins | sample LakKivSesite69cm_FD_114533 | JGI IMG/M metagenome (GOLD analysis project Ga0172366, IMG submission 114533) | Sediment microbial communities from Lake Kivu, Rwanda - Sediment site 69cm | ecosystem: Environmental > Aquatic > Freshwater > Lake > Sediment | place: Rwanda: Western Province, Lake Kivu... | reverse complement strand
TGGGAGGGTTTCCAAACCTTCCCGCGCTCTGGCTCCGCCGGGCAAAGCCCGGCTGCGCCAACGCGAATAGCCCGCACGATGCTATGTACTGAAAGCGTTGTCATGAATAATGCGGGCTAGCCCTCTCGACGTAGGAGGACGATGTGCTCGCGCCGCGAGCGACCCGCGAAGAGCGCGGCCAACCTCCGCTCGCGTGGCGGCCGCACCTGGGACGCCCCCGCCACGGGAACAAGCCCCGCCCGGGGCGCCTCGGCGCACAGCGCCTGCGCGGCATCCTCGGGCGCTTCACCCACCACCCCGTCGCCCACCACCAGCACCGCCTCCGCCCCCGGCCCAAGGACGCGGCCCATCTCGCCGAGCCACTTCTGCCGGTCGTTCCGCCAGCGCTTCTCGGGCACCCCCATCCCGGCGCCGCGCGCGCCGACCTGTGCGCGCTCGAGCGACGCGCGCGGCAGCCCCAGCCACAGGAAGCGCACGTCATGGTGTTCTCCGTAGTCATAGGTTCCGGCATAAGGCGGCGAGGACAGCAGGAAATCGAACCCACCCGTCGGCAAACCGGCGAGGTGGCGCGCGTCGCCCAGGCGGACGTCCGGCGCCGGAGTGCCCGCGGGCGTCTTGTGCGCCAGCGTGGCCAAGGCGCGGGCCAGCTCCTCGGCCCGGCCGGCGAAGAAGCGCGAGGGCACGGAGCGGCCGATGCGTTGGCCCTCCGGGCCCTCGGCACTGGCATCGGCCTTGCGCATGAACTTCACCAAGATCGACGACAAGCACGCGCGCAAGGCATAGCCGACCTCGTCCTCCTCGGTCTGGCCGACAAGCTCGCGCAGGCCGAGGAGCTCGAGCGCCACGTGAGGGGAAAAGCGCTCCTTCTCGCGCCTCGCCCAGGCCGGTATCTCGGGCCGCACGCGCTTGCGCGCCCGCTCCGCGGCCTGGGTCGAGATCTCGCGCGCCAGAAGGACCAGGCGCTCCCGGCCAGCCTCATCGAGCACGCTGGAGCGCACCTTGGCGATGAGCACGGCCAGGGGACTGGCATCGATCCCCACGGCCGCGCGACCGGCGGCCATGGCCTCGACCAGCACCGTACCGCTGCCGCAGAATGGATCGAGCACGCGCCGGCCGGGCCCGCACAGCCGGGCTAAGGCAGCGCGGGCGATCGATGGGTGCATGCGACCGGCATAGCTGTGAAAGCCGTGCGTGAGAGCGCGGCCCAGCCCGGCCTCGACCTCGAAGAACGAGCCCAGAAGGGGGGCCCGGGCCGCATCGCCCCAGGTCTCGACCCTGCCCCCGAGGACCGAGAAGGCCTGGCGCCTTCGCTTGCGCAGCCGCTACTCCTTCTCTTCCTCGTCGACGTCGGGAACATCCGGGGCAGACGGCTCCTCTCTCGACGGCGCATCCTTTTCGGGTCCGCCGCCAGCCTCGGGTCCTTCGCCGTCTTCTCGCTCTTCTTCCTCGTCCTCTTCGCCGCGCTTCTCCGCAGCAGGACCACCCTTGCCTCCAAAGGCGATTTGGACCGAGAATCCAGCTTCGACGACCAAACCCCAGTTGGGTAGACCCGTCAGCGCTCGCCCGTCCAGGGCCAGAGCGAAGTGGCGCGAGAGATGCCAGATGAACCCAGCGCTGGGCCCGAGAAGAACGATGCCCAACGGCCGCGTGTCGGTCTTGGCGATGTACTTTTTGGGATCGACATTCGGCACGAGTTCGCCTGTCTTCGGGTCCTCGACCATCGCAACGTTTGAAACCCTCGAGGGCTGGATGGGAAAGCGCACGAAGCCGCCGCCGACGTTGGCCGACCACATGAACTGGAGGTTCCCGCCGGTGGAGATATCAGCGTACCAGATGCCGCGCAGAAAGACGGCGGGCGCCCAGATCGTGGGCGCTCCTGTCTTGGGCGAGTAGGGCTGCCATTTCTCATCACAGGGGTCGGAGGTGCAGGCCTTCCTGATCATGCCCTGGTCCTGCCTGATGTACTCAACGCGCGCCTGAAGCGTGAGAGCGAACCTGTCGGACCACATGTAGCCTATCTCCGGGAGCACGGTAAACAAGCCGGCTACGGTCATGACTTGGCTGACCTGGATCGTGTTTTGCCATTCCAACTTGCCGGCCGGAGCATAGCCCCAGCCGCTGCCGCCGCCGACTCCGAACCAGAACGCACCCTGGCGCCGGCGGTGCAGCCCGGCCTCATAGCGGTCCAGCTTGGCCTGCTGCCTGAGGCGCCACATGGGATCTTCCTCGTGTCCCCCGAGGGCGGCAATCTCCTCACCCTTCTTGCGGATCTCGACGATGGTCGGACTGTCGGGCTGCCCGTGGGTGGCCACCGGGGTTTCCCCCGAGCCACGCGCCTCGAAGTAGAGTTGCAGGCTTTTCCCCTTCACGATGTGAGCAGGCACGAGCGCGAGATACCAGCCCTTCGCCGTGCGGCGCATGTCGAGGGCCCGGTAGGCCTCCTCACCCAGCAGGCGGTAGCGGAGGCGCACGCCCTTGGCGTTGATCCCCGGCTTGAGCGCACAGCGAAGCGCCAACTCGACGCCCGGCGGTGCCTCCTCCGGCACCGCGCACATGAGCGGCGCCGTCATGGTGGTGGGCAGGTCGGGCTCGGTGTCCTCGGGTGCCCGAAGCGGGCGGCCGACCCGCGGGCGGCCCCTGCCCGCCCGCGACTCGCTGTCCAAGCCGGGATCGGGTGGGGGTGTGAGCGGCGTTGTCACCCTTGGCGGGGTCCGGCCGCCTCGCCCCGGCGGCTCGAGCGAAGGAGCGGCTTCCGGCTCGCCGCCCGCAAGATCGAATATCGCTCTCAGCTCTGCGGTATCGAGGGAGGGTGTGAGTTGGATATCGGGCCGGATACGCTTGGCCAGGGTGAAGTTCTGCAGGGCCATGAACCGGTCGCGAAAGCCGGTCCAGTACACCGCGCCCAGGTGCAGGTAGGTGCGCGCGGTCATCTTGTCGTCCTCCAACCCCGCCTGCTTGGCCTCCTTGAGCGCCTTGGTCAAGGAATCCCGGGCGGCCTCGAAATCCTTGGCATCGTAGGAGGCCAGAGCCTGCTTGTTCAGCTCGACCATCCTGGCGTGTCCACGCTTGGCCTGGGCGTGCGCGACGTTTCCCGCGAGCACCAGCACCAAGGCAGAAACCCCCGCCGAGCGCGCGAGAAATCGAGCTGCGCGGCACCCCGCGGACGACCACCCTAGATCCGTTGTGACCATGGTAGCGATGCCTCCCTATTGCTGCGTGATCATGAATTCGACGCGGCGATTGAGTTCCCGGCCTGCCGCCGTCTTGTTGGTTTCGATCGGCCGATCCGGACCATACCCTATTGCCTCCATTCGATCACCCGCGATCCCCTTTCCCAGCAGATAGGCTTTCACGGAATCGGCGCGCGCCTGCGAGAGGCGCATGTTGTAGGCGTGACCACCTCGGCTGTCCGTATGTCCTTCGATTCGAACTTTCATGCTGGGTCGCGCGCTCAGAACCTGGGCCACCTCGTCGAGCAAACCGAAGCTCTTGGGCATGATGACAGCCTTCGCGGTCTGAAAGAAGATGGCTTGTTTGAGTTCGATCTTCTCTTGCGTGACCTTGATGAACTCGAACCTGGGCGGGCAGCCGTCGTGCGACGGCGGGCCGGCCTGGTTCGGGCACTTGTCGGCGGCGTCGGGCACCCCGTCCTGGTCGTTGTCGAGGTCCGGACAGCCGTCCTCGTCCTCGAACCCGTCAAGGTCCTCGGCCTGGTTCGGGCATCTGTCCTTGGCGTCCGGAATCCCGTCCAGATCGTTGTCGGGATCCGGGCAGCCGTCCTCGTCCTCGAAGCCGTCCTTGTCCTCGGGCTCATCCGGGCACTTGTCTTTGAGGTCAATAACTCCGTCGGCATCGCGGTCAGCCCGCGGGTCAGAAGCGGGCTTGGGGCGACGCGGGGGCTCGGGCTTGGGCTTCGGACACGTTCGCTCGTCAGCAGACAGGCGCTGCGCCTCTTCGGCCGAGGCCTGCGCCGTCTCGAGATGGTTCTTGCCCGCGAAGTACTCGCCCTTGTCGAATTCCTTCTCGGCGAAGTCGGCGTGGGCCTCGCCCCGCGCGAGTTGGCGGGGAGCACAGCGATAGGCACCGGCATCTCGCGCCAGCGCGAGCTGTTCGCGAACCTCGTCAACCCGCACGGCGAGATCCGAGCCTGCGCATCCGGCCAAAACAAGCGTCGCGACAGGAAGCGCGATCATGCGCACGATCATGTTCACGGCTCCCCGCATGTCTGGATCGGCCGAGCAAGCTCGCCCCGGCCTGGGGCGTGCGCCGCGCGGGCCAAAGCCGAGGCGCGCTGCGAGCAGTCCCTGCTGCGACGACCCCAGTCAATCGCGTTCTGGAAATGCGCATGGCCGGCTTCTTCGCGAGCCTTGTCGTAGTAGAGGCTTGCCTTGGTCAGCTCGTAGGGCGCATAGCGCTCCGCGTCGTCAGCCTTCGCCTGTTCCAGGGCGATGGCCGCACGGGTACTCACTTCTTTCAAATACGCAACGGGCCCGCAGCCGAGAAAGAAAGGAAAGAGCAGCGCGAGCGCCCGGATCTGGCAACGGGGCGGCACGGGGTGGACACTAGGAAAAACTCGTAGCTCAGTCAAGACGGCGATCAACTAGAGCGCCGAACGGTTTGACGGACCGAGTGAAATCAAGCAGTTGCGAGCGGCCCAAGGCGCGAGGAGGAGGAATACTCGACGTATTCCGACGACGAGCAACGCAGGGACGCGACGCAGATGATTGATTTCACGACGGGAGTCAAACCGTTCGGCGCTCTAGTACTCAAACCACGACGGTGCCAGGCCTGGGCAGGCCGGCAGCAGAAGACAGCGAGTGTGGGCCGATGTCGGGAGACGGCTTACAAATCGTCGTGCGGGGTCCGCAAACACCTTGATTTGTGCTGGTTTTTCGAGGTATTAGCTGTATTTCAGGATTCAATTTCCGTCGCCGGAGGTTCCAGTGAAACAGCTCATCGCCTTTCTCCTCGACCATGCGATGCTCGACTTCAAGGGCGAGCTCACGATCGACATGGTCAAGGACTTCCTCCGCGATGACGACAGCCCCGAAGCGCGCGCCCTGCTCAACAAGATAATGCAAGACGGCGGCGTGGAAGACATGCAGATCACGCTCGCCGACTGCCTGCAGGACTGCCTGCGCACGAGCCTGACCGAGGGTCTCGTAGGGGAGCAGCTTAAGCTCTACGCAGAGAGCTGATGGCCGGCACCGCGGCCCCTGGCCGCGCGACGAGGGAAGTGCCCTCACCCCGATGACGCGGAGCTTTGGGCTAGGGTCCACAACCACGCGCGCAAGCGGCGCGTATGTCGCCCCGGCCATCCACGCTGACGCTGACGGCGCCATCCCGATCCGTGCGCAGAATCTCGATTCCCCGTTCGCGGTAGCGCACGAGCGCATCTGGGCTCGGCAGGCCGAAGCGATTGAACCTGCCCGCCGAAACCACGGCAAGCCTGGGCCCGAGCGCGTCCAAGAGCTCCGCGCTCGAGCCATACCGGCTGCCGTGGTGGGGCACCTTGAGAACGTCGCACGCCAGATCTGCGCCCGCCTGCCTGCGGTCGAGAAGCTCGGCTTCGCCGGCCTCGCCGATGTCTCCGGTGAAGAGGATATTGCGGCCGCGATAGGACAGGCGCACCACCAGGGACGCGTCGTTGGCAGAAAGCCTGGGCAACACCCCGATGGCCCCGGCCAGCCATGGGCTCACGGCTTCGATCGTGAGGCCGTCGCGCGCCATCACGGTCGGCAAAGGCGTGGGCACGCCTCGCTGCGCTGCCAAACGGATCAGTTCCCGGTAGGCCGGGTTCTTGCCGTCATCGCCGTGGGTCCACAACACCGCCACGGGGAAACGGCCGAGGATACGGAAGAGCCCGTTCATGTGGTCGGGATGGGGGTGGGAAAGCACGACCAGGTCGAGCTTGGTGATGCCACGCGCACGCAACACCGGCTCGACGATACGGGCACCGGTATCGAAGCTGTTGTCGTGGCGGCCGCCCCCGTCGACAAGGGCGACGAAGCCACGCGGCCCTTCGATGACGGCCGCATCCCCCTGCCCTACGTCGAGGAAGGTCACGCACAGGTCATCGCGTCCTCGCCTCACGGCTTCGCGCCCGGCCAGGCTCGCCAGGGCGACCAAGGTGAGGGTGGCGGCAAGGACAAACCACCGCCGCCGGCGAGCGCCCTGGAAGAACGCGCGCAGCAGGCAACCGGCAGCCGCGACCAGCACGAGGGTTTCTCCCCAATTGGAAAAGCGAACCAGCACCACCGGAGCCAGCCGACGAAAGACCTCGGCCAGGGCGAGCGCCAGACAAGAGGCATGTCCGGCCACGAGCAAGGGCAGAGCTCCGAGCCACGGGTGCACGAGCGCCAGCAGCGAGCCCACGAGTCCGCAGGGCAAGACAACGATCTCCACGACGGGAACCAGCACCAGGTTGCCAATCGGCGCGGCAGGGGTCACCTCTCCAAAATGGTGGGCGACGAGCGGCATGGTCACCAGACTGGCGGCGAAGCTGGCGGAGAACGAGCGCAAAAGCCAGGTGCGGACCCGACCCATGGGGCCTCGGCCCTGATCCCGCGGCGAAAGCCAACGCGCGAAGAGCCCGAGCCCGATCACCGAGGCGAACGAGAGCTGGAAAGACACGTCGAGCAGGGCGAGGGGTGAGCGTAAGAGCAGAATCATGGCCGCCGCGGCCACCGCGGCGCAGAGCGAGAGCGGTCGATTGACCACCGCCGCCCCCAGCACCAGTGCGGCCATGAGGGCCGAGCGGACCGTCGCCACCGCCTCGCCGGTGAGGAGGGTGTAGAAGCCGCACACGGGCAGGGAGAGCAGGGAGGCCAGGGCCTTGGGGGCCATGCGCAGCGACCAGGCGGGAATGCGAAGAAGCAGTCGATAGAGGCTGTGAAAGACCAAGGCCACCACCACCGCGAGGTGGAGTCCCGACACCGAGAGCACGTGCGTGGCCCCGGCGGCGCGGAAGCCGTCTTCGACCAAGGTGGGCACGTGGCTGCGCTCGCCGACCACCATGGTGCGCACGAAGCCCGCGGCCGGCTCGGCCAGACGAGCATCGATCGCCTGCGCCATGCTCTGCCGCATGCGGAAGGCCAGACGGCGCGCGTAGGCCACGAGGTCGGTCGAACCCTGCGCCGGCTGCAGCATGGCGGGCGTCTTGACCGAGGCCAGTAGATCGATCCCCTGCCCGCGGGCCAGCAGGCGCGCGTCCGGCAATCCGGGATTGGCGAAGCCACGCGGAAGGTAGAGGCGGGCTGTGAAGCGGACCCAGTCACCCGGCGCGAGATCCGGCACGCCGTCGACCACCAGGAGGGAGAGGGTGGCGGAAAGCGGCCTCTTGTCGACCGAATCAACCTCGAGCAAGAGGTGACATCGCTTGCTTGCGCCTCGGCCGGCCCCCTCGCCCGCCCGAGGATCCTCGCCCGGGTCCGGCGCAGCCCCGGCGACATCGGCGCCGCGGACCACACGGGCGACGACGGTGACGGGCCGGTTCTCCTCGAACTGCGGCGGGGCGGTCGCCAGGTGCACCTCGCGCTCTCCGAGCCAGGCCCCGAGGGCAAGGGCCGCGCAAGCCATCGCCAGTGTGCGCGCCCCCAGCCAGACCAGCGCGGCCGCGAGAGCGGTTGCCACAGAGGCCGTGACCGCGACATGACCGACCGTGATGCCGAGGGCGATGCCGAGCGCCAAGAAGGCAGTCCAGAATGCGAGGTGCATACCGGATCATCGGCGAAGCAGCACAAAAAGTTGTCTCTGTCGGGGCGAGAGGATTTGAACCTCCGGCCTTTCGGTCCCGAACCGAACGCGCTACCAGACTGCGCCACGCCCCGCTGGTTCCACCTCGAAGGGCTTGGGGCCGAAGCCCTTCCGCCCTTCCCCGCCGCCAAGGCGGCGAAAAATATCACGAACCGCCTTTGCGGCCACAAAAAACTCTTCCCCCTACGCGGCACCAAGCAGGCCGGCTGAAAGCCGAAGCATTTCTCGTTCTTCACCACAGAGGACACCGAGACCACAGAGACGGAGGAGCGAGGAGAATCTCGGACCTGGATCCAAAATCCCCATCTCTTTCCGGGCTCCGTGTCCTCTGTGTCCTCTGTGGTGAAAAAGCCATTCGGCGCGCTAGGACGATCCCGCGTGTTCCCCCTCGGGCGCCGAGGGAGCATCCGCCTCCTCGTCGTCGCGAGCCGAGCCGATGCGATAGCGCCCCTCAAGCCAGCCCGCCAAGTCCACGGTGCGGCAGCGGGGCGAGCAGAAGGGACGACAGCGCTTCCCGTCGTCCCCTGCCGGGACTTCGCGCCCGCAGATTGGACATCGCCCCGCGTCCGTCACCCCCCTCTTCTACCACGCAAGCGGTGCCCGGGTCGTGCTACGGTTGCCGGGTGAAACCCGTTCTTGCCTGCTGCGTCCTTGGGCTGCTTTCCGGGTGCGCCGGAAAGCTCGCAAGCCATCCTGACGCAAGGGCGCAACTCGCAGACACGGAAGGGAGACCCAAACGCGTGGTATTCAAACTCGACAACGGGCTGGAGGTAGTTCTCGAAGAGAATCACGCGGCCCCCGTGGTGGCCTTCCAGGCCTGGGTGAAGATCGGCTCGGCCGACGAACCACCCGAGCTGGCCGGCATGGCCCACGTCTTCGAGCATATGCTCTTCAAGGGCACGAAAAAGCGCGGCGTCGGCCAGATCGCGCGCGAGGTGGAAAGCGCGGGCGGCGAAATCAACGCCTGGACCAGCCACGACGAAACCGTCTACCACCTGGTGTTGGCCAGCCGCTTCTTCGACACGGGGCTCGACATCCTGGCCGACACCTTGATGCATGCGAGCTTCGACGCCGCCGAGCTGGAGCGTGAGCGCAGCGTGGTCCTGGAGGAGATCAAGCAGGGAGTGGACGACCCCGAGCGCCAGGCCGGCCAGGGCCTGTTTCAGACCATCTTCGACATCCACCCCTACGGCCGCCCCATCATCGGCACGGAGAGGACGGTCCGCAAGTTGCGCCGCGAGGACATGCTCGCCTTTTTCGCCAAGTACTACGTGGCCAGCAACGTCACCTTGGTCGTGGTGGGGGACTTCAACAGCGCCAAGGCCCAAGCCAAGATCGTCCAAGCCTTTGCCGCCATGCCTGAAGGGGTTGCCGTCGGCGCCCGCCCGGTTCAGCCCAAGCAGACCGCCTTGCGTGTGGAGGGCGCGAGCAGAAACGTCAAGGAGGCGCAGATCCTCTTCGGATTCCGCACCCCTGCCATCAACCATGCCGACATCCCGGCCCTCGACCTTCTGGCCGTGCTTCTCGGACAGGGTGACAGCTCGCGCTTGAATCTCGAAGTCGTGCGCAACCGTCAGCTCGCCACCAATACCTCGGCCTATCTCTTCTCGGCGCGCGACCCGGGCGCGTTTGTGATCGCGACCAGCCTGCCCCCGGCCCGGGTCGAGGAAGCCATGCGCACCATGCTCGACGAGACCTTGCGCACGACTCTCGAGGAGATCCCTCCCGAGGAGCTGGCCAAGGCCCGCACCATCCTGGAAAGCGATCGCGTGTACGACCGGGAGACCGTGCAGGGCTATGCGCGCAAGCTGGGCTTCTTCTCCGCCATTGCCGGCGATCCCAATTTCGAGGAACGCTACCAGGCGGCCTTGCAGCGCGCCACTGCTGCGGATCTCCGTCGGGTCGCGGCCCGCTACCTCTGCACGAGCAACCTGTCCATCTACGTGCAGGTGCCCGAGCCGCAGTCGGACCGGCGGCGCGACCAGGTGGACAAGCTCCTGGCGCGTGTACGCACCGTCGCCGAACGTGCCGAGGTACGCGCCGGCGCCCGCTTCGCCGCCGTGGCGGCATCTTCACCCGACGTGGATCGTGTGGTCAGGCACGTCTTCCCGTCCGGGCTCAAGCTGCTCGTCCTGCGCGACAGCTCGGTGCCCGTGGTTGCCCTGCGCGCCACCTGGGTGGGCGGTCTGCGCTACGAGGACGAGCGCTCAAGCGGCATCTCGAACCTGCTCGCAGCCCTGCTGACGCGCGGCACCAAGACCCGCAGTGCGGAGCAGATCATGAACGAGGTTGAGGGCATGGCCGGCTCGTTCACCGGCTACTCCGGACGCAACAGCCTCGGCCTGCAGGCCGAGTTCCTCTCGCGCTACTTCGAACGCGGGATCGACCTGGTCGCGGACTGCATCCTCAACGCCACCTTCCCGGACGACGAGCTGGAAAAAGAGCGCCGCATCGTACTCGACGACATCCGCGCCCAGGAGGACAACCTGGGACAAGTCGCCTTCAAGACGTTTCACGCGGCCATGTGGCAGAAGCATCCCTATCGTCTCGATCCCATAGGAACACCCGCGTCGGTCGCCGGTCTCACTCGGCGCAAGCTGCTGCGCCACTTCCGCCAGCACTACGGCACCTCGAATCTGACCCTGGCAGTGGTGGGCGACGTGGATCCCGCGCGCGTGCAGGCCAAGGTCGCCGCCCTGCTCGGCGACGAACTCGATGCGAGCCTGGCGAAGCCGGTCGTACCCAGCGAGCCCGGCCGGACCGAGCCGGAGCAGGTCTTCAAATTCCTGGCCAAGGAGCAAGCCCACGTCGTGCTCGGCTTCCAGGGCGTCGGCTTCGCCAACCCCGATCGTTTCGCGCTCGAGGTTTTGGCCTATGTCCTTTCCGGCCAGGGCGGGCGGCTGTTCACCGAGATTCGCGAGCGACGCGCCCTCGCCTATCGGGTGAGCGCCTTCTCGGTGGAGGGGCTCGACCCGGGCTATTTCGCGGTCTACCTGGCCGCGAGTCCGGAAAACCTGGAGGAAGCGATCCGCCTGGCGCGCCACGAACTCGGTGACGTGGTGGACAAGGGCATCACCGCGGACGAGCTGGCCCGGGCGCAGCGCTACCTCATCGGCGTGCACGCCATCGGCTTGCAGCGCAAGAGCGCGCTCGCGGCGGCCCTGGCCTTCCACGAGGCCTACGGGCAGGGATGGCGGACGTACCGACAGTACGGCGACCACATCATGAAGGTCACGGTCGCGGATGTGGCGCGGGCCGCGCGCAAGTATCTCGATCCGCAGCGTGAGGTCTTGGCCGTGGTCAAGCCGCCGGCCCTCTCGCCGGGCGCCGCCCGCGCAGCCGCGCGCAGCGGCACGCCCGCGGTGCCCGCGCGGGCGGTGACGGCAAAGCCCGCCGACGCTGTTCCGGGGAGCAAGAAGTCCGAGCCCGAAGTGAAGTGACTCGCGTGCCAGCCGACGAGGGCAATCCCAGGAATCTGCTGACCAGCCTGATCCTGGTCTTTCCGCTCTTCATCATCTACCAGATCGGCGTGGTCTTCACCCTGCCCATGCTCAATGGCGCGGACTTCGTGACCACCCTGCTCTTCTCTTCGTTCAGGCTCACGCTCAAAGGCTACTTGCTCTTCCTCGCCTGCGTGGTCGGCTTGTTCGGGCTCGCCCTCGTCCTGCTCAAGGGCAAGCAGCACTTCAACGGCAAGGTGCTTTTGCCGATGCTTCTCGAAAGTTTGATCTACGCCCTGACCATGGGATCGCTCATCGTCCTGGTCATGACCAAGGTGCTGGGATTTCCGCCCACCTTGGCCGCCGGACTGCCCGAGCAGGGGCTGGGAACCCGACTCGTGATGTCGCTCGGTGCAGGCGTGTACGAGGAAACCGTGTTTCGGCTGGGACTTCTGGGCGGCGGCATCGTGCTTCTGGAGAAGCTCCTCGGCATGGCCCGCTGGGCAGCCGTCCTCGGAGCGTTCGTCCTCTCCTCGGTGGTCTTCTCGGCCATGCACTACCTGCCTCCCATGGGTGACCCCTTCGCCTTGGGGTCCTTCACCTTCCGCGTGCTGGCCGGGGTCGCATTCGGCCTGCTCTACAAGCTGCGCGGGTTCGCCGTGGCGGTGTACACCCACGCCTTCTACGACATCTTCGTGCTGGTGTTTCGCTAGACCGCCAATCGGTTCAAGGGAGCGAGTGATCGACCGACGAGCAACCAAGGGGCGCGACGCAAATGCGCGATTTCACGACGGAAGTCAAACCGATTGGGGCGCACGAGCACCGAACGGTTTGGAACCTAGCAGAGTATTCACCACAGAGAGCACGGAGACAACGGAGGGCGCAGGGAATGAAAGGACTCGGTTCACGACCTGAGAACCTGCACAAGAGAAGGCGCAGAGACATCTGAAGGCGCAGAGAACGACAGGTCCTCGACCTCGAGGCGGATACCCCTGTTCTCTCTGTGTTCTCCGTAGCCTCTGCGCTCTCTCGGGTGAACAGTCCAAGAATCGTTCGGTTTTCAAACCGTTCGGTATTCTAGAAGCGACCTCGCTACTTGTGCTTCTTCTTCGCCGCCGGTTTCTTCGCCGCCGGTTTCTTCGCCGCCGGTTTCTTCGCCGCCGGTTTCTTCGCCGCCGGCTTCTTCGCCGCCGGCTTCTTCGCCGCCGGCTTCTTCGCCGCCGGTTTCTTCGCCGCCGGTTTCTTCGCCGCCGGTTTCTTCGCCGCCGGTTTCTTCGCCGCCGGTTTCTTC
>Ga0172366_10003445_pt1 | contig 12487 bp, 12 predicted proteins | sample LakKivSesite69cm_FD_114533 | JGI IMG/M metagenome (GOLD analysis project Ga0172366, IMG submission 114533) | Sediment microbial communities from Lake Kivu, Rwanda - Sediment site 69cm | ecosystem: Environmental > Aquatic > Freshwater > Lake > Sediment | place: Rwanda: Western Province, Lake... | reverse complement strand
CTGCGCCCGGAGTGCAGGAAACGCCGCACGAGGCCCTGCAACTGGCGAACCATGGCTCGACCATCGTGCGCGGCGCGCTGTTCCTGCCGGAAACCGCAAACCGCGGCCCCTACGCCGCCGGCTCGCCGCACGACATCAGCGGGCGCAGGGTGCTCGACCTGAAGCCAGGTGCTAGCGACGTGAGCCGGCTCACCCCCGGGGTCTACGTCGTGGCGGACGCGGGGGGGGTCAGGCGCACGCAACGAGGCGGGTAGTCATCACAAAGTAGAAGCAGACACAACGGCATCACGATTCCGCCCGGCCGCTGTCACGTCTCTCCTATTGACAATCAGTCCTGCTGGACTACCATGTCCGTGATGAAGACCCGGCTTGCGGTCTCAATGGGAGTAAGTCAGGCAGGATAGACTTGCGAATCCTTAAGGAGGCAGAAATGAGAAGAAGCGGCGGTTTCTCGCTGCTCGAACTCCTGGTGGTCATACTCATCATCGGCGTGCTGGTGGCACTGGTGACCCCGAACTTCGTGTTGATGCAGGAGCGCGCCCGCCGAACCGCGGTGCGGAGCGTCATGCGGGCTCTGAACGTTGCCGTGCAGGCGTACGCGGCGGACAACAATGGCATCTACCCGGGAGAAGGTTCGTTCACCAAGTCGGCGCTTGCCAATTGGTCGCCTCCGGGCATGGACATCATCTACTGGTTTCCAGGCGGGGACCCCATCGGCGTCAACGGTTCGCCCATTCCAGGAGTGATGCCGCCAAACCCGTACACAGGACGTCGCTACAACTACGAGGATGAAGACATGGATGGCGAGTCCTACTACGGTCTGCTGGAAGAACGAGGGCAGCACGCGCAAAGCCTTTCCAGCGACCCCGACTGCCCCTATGTGGACTTGCCGGCTCCGAACGAGCTTCAAGGTACGGTCTGCATCGTGAGCTACGTCTCGGAGCACAGCCCGAACGGGGCCATGGAGGAGTACGGCATAGTCGGATATGGTCGGGACGTGACCGAGCCGATGTTTGACCTTGCGGCCGACGATGCGGCTGGGGAACGGGCTCTCCAGTTCTTCGTCCTTACCAACTAGACCAGGAACGTCGGGTACGGCGTACCTAGTTCCGCCCGGCCATCATGCTGGGCCTACCGCTGGCGGCCGACAGCTAACGGCCTCCGACCGCTCCCTGGTTTCTCGTCTCCAGTCCCTGCACGCCGTAACTGACGTCCCCGCCCGCAATCCGGCGCCTGTATCCGAACGATGACAGGCTGTCACCGAACGGATACACTCTTGACCGGCTCCATCCTGCTAAGTCACGCATCTGCGACCCCTCATCCTCTGTCATCGGTCTTGCAGTAGGAAGAGCATGCTGGCCAGAGTCCCCTTCTGCCGTCCGGCTGCGTGACTGCTGCGTGCGGCCACACTCGGCAGATTGGCACGTGGCAAGTGTGCGACCCAAGGAGGCATACATGCACGATATTCGCACGGTTGTCCATTTCGTACTGCTAATGGCCGCGGCTGTGCTGCTCGCAGGCAGCGCCTGCCTGCCGCCGGTCGCCTGGCACGATGGCCTGCCGGCCTGGTCGCCGCCGGCGGGCAAGCCCGAAGCAAGCATCGGCTATCACCGGATGTTCTGGTCAGAAGTGGAGGGCAGTGCCTGGTACGTCACGCCTGGGCTACGGGTCGGGCTCGCCCGTCCGCCCACGGCCGTGGACATTGGACTGGTCTCGATGATGGCCTTTGACGGCGGTGACTTCGGGTTGCTGGTCGGTCCCGCATTTGGAATCGGCCGCAGCGACGACGAGATGAGCGCGATGTTCCGGGCCAGCATCTACTTTGGCGCCGGGTCAGGCTTCTGGCCCCAGGCGAGCGTACTCGTGGGCAATGGCTACCGGGCCAGGGGCGTGAACTTGGCGGTCGGCGGCCGCGCCAGCATGTTGGGCACTGGACCGGTCGCTGTGGCCGGCGCTAACCTGGGCGGGGTTGAGTTGCGCGGCGAACTCTCCTACATGCTGTCGATGCCAGGGTCGTGGGCAACCGGCCGGGCCCTGACCGTGGGGCTTACTGTCGCCGCGCCGACTGGACCCGGGCCGACCGACAAGTAAGGCAGGCAATATGACACCGACCTGCAGGATTGGTCCGCGAGCCGCGGAAGGGCCGTTGAAAGCTGTTGTCCTGACCATGGGATGTCAAGGCTCTGTCCCGGTCTTCGCCGGGCGCCAAGGGAGGTAGAATCATGAGGCCGATACTGTGTTCTGCATTGCTGTTCGCCTGCGCCGTGGCCGGCCCGATGGACCGGGGCAGCATCTCTCCCGGCGGCCAGCTCGGCTTCGCCGGGTACATGGATATGGGTGACTACACCATGACCGGTTCGGTATCGATCGCGCCGGGGCTTGAGTACGCGATTGCGCCTGGTCTCTTTGTCGGCGGGGATTTGTCGCTGGGGTGGGAGCCCGGCTATCAGTACTGGAGCCTGGGCCCGGTCGCCCGTGCCTGTCTGGCCAGCGCTCCTCCCTGGCCGTTCTTCCGGGTGAAGCTGACTTACGCCGAGGTGGGCGAAAGGGCCTCTGCTGCAAGTTCCGAGATGGTTCCGGAGTTCTCTATCGGTCTACTGACGATGCTCGGTCATGGCGTTGCCCTGGAGCCAGCGCTGACCATCCGGCGGGCCGAGGTGCTGAGCGACAGGTGGTACAGCATCCGAAGCAACATGTCTGCCGGTATCGGCATCGGCCTGCGCAGCTACATCTACAAGTAGCCGGCAGAGAGAATGCGGCAGCCGCCAGGCCTGGGACTCATGAATTCCGCTAAGCTGTTTGACATCCGTTCTCTCTCGTTCTACAGCCGGGCCATGGCCAGAACTAGGTCAGAAGGAAGCTTCATGCCCACCCTAAGCTGGACGCTCGTGCTCGCGCTGGCATCGCTGGTGGCGGCTACTACAGCCTCCGCTGATACCGTAATCACGGCCGAAAAAGTCATGTCCTGCTCGGTCGGATCGGCCGGTGCCGATTCCGTCCGCCTTACGTTGACGCGGAAGCAGCACAGGACGCTGCCCGCCTGGGACATCTACGAGGTCCGTCTCTCCGACCCCAATCGCATGGCCGAACTCGCTGCGCTGTTGCCGCGAGCCAAAGTCACACTCGATTCCGGCCAGTCGGTCGCGCCTCCGGAGGTCCGCATCCTTGAGGCGATGCGGCTTCGGCTGGACCGTGCCCGCGCGGCCCGCGCGCAGGGCATCTCGTGGCCCACAGACGCTGTCGAAACGCTGGCCCTCAGGGCTTCGCCGGCCGAGATAGCGATGCGGTGCCTGGAGATGGACGCAGTGCTGCGCCATTGCGGGCGCAGCGACGATACTCTTGTGGGGCTGACGAGCGAAGTCGACCGCGAGGCCGAAGGACTGCGCGGGTTTCATCTAGGCATCGCGACATGCCTTGCAGCACCGGGCGGCATGCTGCTGGGCACAATCGGCGGAACTTTCATAGGCGGAGCCTTGGCTCCACAACAGGAGGGTGGCTCCTTTGACGAGCAACTTGGCAACGCATGCGGCGGATGCGCATCGGCCCTTGTTGGCTCCGCCGTGGGTCTGGCCGTTGGTCCGCTGGTCGGCCTCGGCGTCCGCCAGGAGCTGCGAGAGCGCTCCATCGCAAGCCATCATGCCCGGGTGAATGACCTGGTCCGTAGGGTCAACCTCGCCGTTGCTTCCTCGCCGTAGCGTTCGCCCGGCGACGCTGCCGAAGGCAGCGGGACACCAGTTGCTCGTTCTTGGTTCATAGTCCTTGGTTCCTGGTTGGCCTCGGCGGTCCCTGTCCGACAACGCCTGGTTCTTGGTTCATGGTTTCTCGTCCATGGTCCCTGGCCTTGAACTTCTAGCTTCTGCCATCTAGCCTCTGACTTCTGACGTCGTCCGCCACGTCAGTCCCTCGCCCCGGTCCCTACTCCCCAATCCCTTTTCCCTGTCTCTCCCCTGTCGATTGGCGGTTGCGGACTGGCCCAGCCGCCGGCCGCTGTTGTCCGGCCCTGCAATCCGGCCGGGCCAGGACATGGAGCCGGCTATTGGCCGGGCGTGCCGGAGTCAGGCTAGCGTTTTCTCGGTCGCCTTCTCCGTATCTGGTCGACCCAGTCGAGCGTCTGCGCCGCGTCCTCGGCTGTCAGCCCGGCCTGCCTTGACAGCTCCTCCATCCGCGTTCGACCGAGCTCGTCGTCGCATCGGGACAACCCCTGCAGCAACTGCGGCTCGCCGCGGTCCACCCCGACGGTCTTGAGTATGTTCAGGGCCTCGAGCAGACTGGGCGCCGCCTGTGTGGGTACGCCCCTCTTTTCCAGAATGAGCCCGACGTTGCCGAGTTCAGTAGCCGCACCCAGTCGGTATCCGATTCTGCGGGCGCCACCGAGCGCGTCTTCGTGGAACCGCAGCGCCCGCTTGAGGTCTCCCCGGTCGTTGTGGACTCCGCCGATGCCGCCGAGCACGAGCGTGTGGCCATAGTCGTCACCGACCTGGCGGGACGCGAGCGCCGCTTCCGTGTAGAACTCGAGCGCCTTGTCGAGATCGCCCTTGTCGCGGCGGACGCTGGCGGCGTTGCCCAGGGCGCTCACCACGCCCATCTGGTCGTTGATACGGAGCGATATCGACAGCGCATCTTGATGTGACTTCAGCGCGTTGTCGAGTTCGCCCTTTTCGCGCTGAACGGTGCCGGTGTTGCCGAGGCAGGTGGCCGCGAGCCGCTCGTCGCTGGCTTCGCGGGCCAGGTCCAGCGCCTTTCCGAACTGCTCGAGCGCGCCGTCGAGTTCTCCGTACTCGTGGCGAATGACCCCGGCGTTGTTGAGCGCCGCGGCTCGGCCCTGTCGGTCTCGCTCATTCTCTGCCAGGCGGTCGGATTCCCGGAATTCCCGCAGCGCGTTGCTGAGCCGGCCCAGGAAGTAGTAGCACACTCCGACCTGGTTGAGAAGCGGAACGAGCTGCGCCCGATTGGCCTGCGCCTGCGCCTGACGGAAGTGGCCAATCGCCTCGTCCCACTTGAAGGCGGTCATGGCGGCACGACCCAATTCGAACGGCTGTTTGACCTCGGGTTCGGACTCGCCAAGCCCGCCGCCGGATTCCGCCATCCGGTCCAGGTCGCGTCGGATGACATCCGACCCTGCGCCCACCTTTCTCGACTTCGGCCGACCGGGCGCTCTCGCGCGGCGACGAGAGACCAATAGGCCCATGACGACGACAACGGCCGCGACCACCAGAACCGCGAGCAAAGCCGCCGGACCGAGTTTCTGCACAGTAGTTCCATCCATGGCTGTCATTGTAGCGACACCCAGACCGACGTCAAACCGACGAGCATCCTCCGGGGATCGCGGATGAGACCCACCGATGGGGCGACCCGGCGACGCCGCCGCGGTTCGGGACCAGAGAAAAGGGGTGCGGCCCGCTGACGCCGACGGCCGGCGCAGGAGAAGACCGCACCCGATAGTACTGCCGGGCCGACGCGGATAGGGAGCCGGCCTAAGCCGGCTGCGAATGGCGCGGCAGTACGTGACCCCCGATCGCCTGTATTGTAACGCTGAAACTACGCTTGTCAAGAGTTGACTTGCCGTCGCTTCGAGACGGAACCCAGTCAGGAACGGGCGGCTAGCGGCCCGCCCAACCGAACAGTGTACGCTGAATGGGATTCCGGCGCGGGCGCCGGCTGCGCAGCAGGTCGATGCGGTCAAGCGTCTCGGCCGCGCCCGCGTCCGTCAACCCTGCCTGCTGGAGCAGTTGCCTGACCTTCCATCTACCCAGCGAGTCGTCGCACTTGGACAGCCCGTAGAGGGCCTGCAGCGGGCCGTGGGCCGCGCCCAAACCCAGGAGGGCCGTGAGCGATTCCGCGAGGTAACGCACGGCTCGCTCGTGCATGCCTTTGTTGACAAGCAGGAGCCCGATGTTGCCGAGTTCCGCGGCCTTGCCCGCCCGGTTCCCGACCTCGTGCGCCAGTTCCAGCGCAGTCTGGTGAGACTTCAGCGCGCGGTCGAGTTCGCCCCGGTCGCGGTACAGACTGCCTAGGTTGCCGAGCTCGATCGCGGCTCCGAGCTTGTAGTCGATCCGATAGGCCGTTTCCAGTGCCTCTGTGTAGCACGCGAGCGCCTTATCGGGCCGGCGCCTGTCGCGGAGCACGCTCCCGATGTTGCCCAGGGCGCAAACCACCGCCCGTTCGTCCTCGACCCGGCGGGCTACGTCCAGCGCCTCCCTGAGCGACCTCAGTGCGGCATCGAGCTGGTCCCGGTCGTGGAGGACGTTGCCGATGTTGCCGAGCAGCAGCCCCTCGACCGGCTGGTTTTCGGACTCTCGAGCCAGGGCCAGCGCCTCACGCAGGAGCCTAATGGCGCTGCCGAGCTCGCCGTAGTCGTGGCGTATGACCGCGACGTTGTTAAGGGCCGAAGCCCGGCCGGGCAGGTCCTTTTCCCGGCCGGCCAGACTGGCCGACTCCTCGAATTCTCTGAGCGCGTCGGCAACTCGACCCTGGTGGTAGTGGCATACGCCGATCTGGTTCAGAACCGGGGCCAGTTGCGCCGGGCCGGCCTTTGCCCGGGCCTGCTGCAGGTGCTCGATTGCCTGGTCCCAGTGGTGCGCGACCATCGCGGCGAGCCCGAATTCAAGCGGCCGCCAGACCGCGGCGTCCGCATGGCAGAGGTCGCCAAAATACTCGGCCATCCGGTCGAGGTCGCGCCGGATCACGTCGGGCCTTCTCCTCAGCATCCTCGACTTCAGCCAACGGGGAGTGCTCCGGGAGGCACGTATGGCCGCTACGACGACCAAGACAGCAGCCAGGACTGCGGCCGCGACAACCAGCACCAAGGCAACTGGATCGCTGCCTCCTAGGAAGGTTCCGCTCATCTTGCGTATTCTAGTCAGAACCAGCCGCCGGTCAACTTGGCGAACGGGAGCCTTGCGGATCGGGCTCGGCCGCTTGACAGGCGTACCGGCGAGACTAGACTACTGCCAATCGACGGAGGTGACGATGTCCCAGGAGTTGCCGGGCCTTATCAAGCTTGAACTTGAGGTCGGAGGCGTTCCTGTCAGTCTGGGCGCCAGCCTGGACAGCGACGGATGGCGGAAGGCGTGCGCAGTCGGCGGTTTCAACCGAGTGAGCCTGCTCGGGAAGCTCATGCTAAGCGGCGGGTTCGCCGCGGGCGAGGCCTACGCCGCCAGGAATCAGGAGCTACTGCTCTTCGGCGGCGAGGTAATGACTGCGCCGGACTTAGTCGGTGGACCCTTGACCTACAGCACGTCGGCATCGGCGTTCTTTCGGCGCGGTTCCCTGTATCGGCTCGTGGTACGTGTGAAAGGCGACAAGAAGGCTGCTTCGATCTTCGCCCGGCGGTGTACACGGGCACTGAAGGACGTGTCCGGCGACCCGATTCTGCGTACGAGCAGCGGAGCGCCAGTGTGGAGAGGTGGCGGAGACCGCCTGACGCTGCTCTGCACCCGCGCCGACGCCTGTCTTGTTCACGAGCTGGTCGCTGGCTAGCGTGGCAGTTCCCGTCCCGGAGTTCCTGACCCGGCAGGCGTTCGCGACGTAGCATCTTCGGAGCCCTGCATCGAAGGCCTCAGTTCAACACGTGATCCAGGGGGATTGCCGAGCGCGGATGAACAGACAGGGCGGCGCGGCGCTGGTCTGCCGTGCGCTACGCTATCTCACACAGACGGCAACATCACGCACAGCCGGGGCGTTGTGGAGACGGCGCTGGCAGCAACGGCTTGGAGACCGGCTAGCGCCTTCGGGGCCAGGGGCGTCGTTGGCGTAGCTGGTCGACGCGCTCAAGCATGTCCGCGGTGTCATCGTCGCTTGTACCGACCCCCCTCAGTAATTCCTCGACACGTTCCCGGCCGAGCGCGTCATCGCATCTGGACAACCCGAGCGATGTCTGGAGCTGACCGCGGATCACGCCGATGCTGAGAAAGCTGGCAAGCGACTGCGCGAGTTTCGGCACTGCCTGCTGGTGCGCCCCTTTCTTCAGTAGAATGAGGCCGACGTTCGCCATCTCGGTAGCCACGCCGACCCGGAAACCGGTCTTGCGTGCCCCCTCCAGTGCCTCCTCTGTGAACTTCAGCGCCCGGTCCAGGTCGCCTTTGTCATTGTATACGCCGCCGATGCCGCCGAGTTCAATCGCAAATCCGAGATTGTAGCCCGCTTTGCGGGCTCTCTCCGCCGCCTCTCCGTAATACTCCAGCGCCTTGTCGAGATCGCCCTTGTCGCGGCGGACACTCGCGATGTTGCCGAGGCCGCTGACCAGGCCCCGCTCATCGCCGGTTCGACGGGAGATAGCCAGTGCGTCCTCGTGCGACTTCAGCGCGTCGTCGAGTTCGCCTCTCTCCCGCTGGACATTCCCAATGTTGCCGAGGTAGAGCGCCTCGGCCGGCTGGCTGCCTGACGCCTTGGCTATCGCCAGCGCCCGCTTCAGCAGCTTCAGCGCGCTGCCGAGCTCCGCGTGGTCGTGGCGTACGACTCCGATATTATTAAAGGCCATAGCTCTGCCCAGCTCATTACCGTCCTGACTGGCAAGGCGTGCCGTGTCCTCGAATTCCCCGAGTGCCTCGTCCAATTTGCCCTGGTAGTAGTGGCAGACTCCGAGTTGATTCAGGACCGGGACAAGTTGCGCCGGCTCGGCATTCGCCCGCGCTCGGTGCAGGTGCTCGACTGCATTGTCCCAACTGCAGGTTGCCATGGCGGTAAGGGCGAGTTCGAATGGCCGCCAGACCGCGCCGCTCGACTCGGGAAGCCCACCGGCGTACTCTGCCATCCGGTCCAGGTCGCGCCGGACTACGTCCAGCCTTGTCTTGACCCTCCTCGACCTCAACCAGCGCGGCATTCTCTTGCGGCGGCGAAGAGCCACCACGCCCAGAACCGCGGCGACGGCCACGATAACACCGATTACCAGCAGTGCGGCCGGATCAATACTTTGGATGGAAATTCCACCCATGCCGTGTATTGTAGTGAAGTCTGGTCGTTCGTCAACTCAGTGGCTCCGATCCGACATCGAACCACAGGGCAAATTGACGCGAACCACAGAGACGACGGCGACCGAATCCGCCGTCTTCCTTGTCCACATCCGACGCACCGAATCCAGCACTTCGTGCCGCCGCAGCTTGACTGCGCTGCCCTTGGGTCTAGACTGACTGCGATGAACCAGAAGCACATAGTAGTCGTGGACGACGAGACCTCGTTCCGGACCATGCTCAGGAAGACGCTCGAGACGGCAGGCTACCGCGTGAGCGAGGCGAAGAACGCGCTCGCCGCGTGCGACGTGGGCGAGTACGACCTGATGCTGCTCGATATCAAGATGCCCGGCATCGATGGCCACAAGGTACTCAAGTCCCTCAAAGAAGAGAAGTCTTGCGCCGCGCCCATTCTGGTGATAACCGGCTTGTCTGACCCGACCCACCGGACGGAGGCGCTTGCGGAAGGCGCTGACGGCTTCATGACCAAGCCGCTGGACCTGCAAGCGCTGCTGGCCGAGGTTTCCGGGCTTCTGGCCCGCGCCCCGAACCAGTAACGCATTCACAGGTCACGGCGACCGGCCCTCGTGCGACCTGCAATCTGAATCGGCTCCAAGACCCGGGCGGCCCCTAGATTGCCCTGGCAGCGCCGTGCTATGGATTGATGGTGGTCACGTACTTCTGTCCTGCTTGCGCGTACTGAAGCACGGCCGCGCTCTTGATGGGATTGCCCCACTCGTCGAACGTAATCCTGCCCGAGACGCACGGGAAGTCCTCGATGGCGGCGAGCGCCGCCTTGATCTCATCCGGTTTCGCGTTGGGTGCGTTCTTCAGCGCCTCAATGAGCAACAGGCCGGCGTCGTAACCGAGCGTGGCCAGCGCGTCCGGTCTTGAGCCGTACTTGGCCTGATACTTCTTGACCCATTCCTGCACCTCCGGCCGCGGGTCGTCCGGCGAGTAGTGGTTGGTGAAGTAGCCGCCGTAGATGGCCTCGCCTGCGATCTTGGCCATCTCCGGAGAGTCCCAGCCGTCGCCACCGAGGAATGTGGCCGTGACCCCGAGCTGCCGCGCCTGTTTGGAGATAAGTCCGACCTTGTTATAGTAATCTGGAAGAAAGAGCACGTCCGGGCCGGTCTGCTTGATCTTGGTCAGGAGCGCGGAGAAGTCAACGTCGTCCTTTGCGTAGGACTCGAACGCCGCAACTTTGCCGCCGCGCTGCTCAAAACTTGCCTTGAAGTAATCGGCGAGCCCCTTCGAGTAATCATTGCCCACATCGTACATCACCGCTGCCGTCCTCGCCTTCAGGCTGTCGACCGCGAACTTGGCGCCGACGGTGCCCTGGAAAGGGTCGATGAAGCAGGCGCGGAACACGTAGTCCTTCCGCTTGCCGTCCTCCCCTACTGTCACCTTGGGATTGGTGGACGTCGGGGTTATCATCGGTATCTTCGCGCTCTGGCACTTGTCCGACAGCGGCACCGAGCACTTGGAGGATACCGAGCCGATAACCACGACCACGCGGTCCATGTCAATCAGCTTCGACCCGGCGTTGCCGGTCTCGGTCGGGTCGTTCTTGTCGTCGGTCGCCACGACGTCGATTTTCCGGCCATTGATGCCGCCGGCGGCGTTGGCCTCCTCCAAAGCGAGCATCGCGCCATTTCTAGCCGACTCACCAAAGGTCTTTACGTCACCGGTCAGCGGCACGACCAGCCCGACCTTGATTGCGACTGCGGAGCCGGCCTTGGCGTTTCCGCCCCCGCAGGACAGGCCCGCGACGATCGCTACGCTGGCCAGCACGGCCAGTAGCTGTCTCATTCTTGCCTCCTTGGGTTTTCGGTTTCTGAGTTCGTCATTCGTCACTTGCGGAACGGTATCGTCTTAAGAACTCCTCGGCCCATTTCTCAAGCGCGCCCTGCTCGATTGCGGCTCGGATGGACTGCATCAGCCGCTCGTAGAATCGGACGTTGTGCAGCGTCAGCAGCTTCGGGCCCAGCGCCTCTCCGACCACAAACAGGTGACGCAGGTATGCCCGTGCGAAACCGCGGCAGGTGTAGCAGTCACACGCCGGGTCAAGGGGACCAAGGTCGTCGGCATATCGGCTGTTGCGGATGACGACCCGGCCGGTGCTGACGAAGGCAGTGCCGGTGCGGCCATTCCGAGTGGGCAGCACACAGTCGAACATGTCCACCCCGAGGCGGACCGCGGCGATGATGTCTTCCGGGTAGCCCGCGCCCATCAGGTAACGCGGGCGTTCGGCCGGCAGCAGCGGGACGACGCGACCGACCATGTCATAAGTGACTTCCGACGGCTCGCCGAGACACAAGCCGCCAATCGCGTACCCCGGCAGGTCGAGCGCGACCAGCGATTTCGCGCTGCTCACGCGGAGGTCCGCGTAAGTCGCGCCCTGGACGATTCCGAACAGGTTGACTTCAGGGCGGCGCGCCCGGCTGCATCGCCCCGCCCAGAGTGAAGTCCTTGCCGCCGCGGCCTCGGCTACCGGCCGGCTGACCGGGTACGGAGGACACTCATCCAGACACATCGCTACGTCCGAGCCCAGGGCTTCCTGGACTTCAATCACCAGTTCCGGAGTGAAGACGTGCCGGCTGCCGTCTACGTGTGACTGGAACTCGGCGCCCTCGTCAGTCACCCGGGTCAGGGCGGCGAGCGAATAGACCTGGAACCCGCCCGAGTCGGTCAGGACCGGCCGGTTCCAGCCGATGAACTTCGGCAGTCCACCGGCAGCCTGAACCCGCTTGTGTCCCGGCCTCAAATACAAGTGATAAGTATTGCAGACGATAATCTCCGCACCGGCTTCCGCCACCTCGGCCGGGGTCAAGGTCTTCACCGAGCCCTGTGTTCCGACCGGCATGAAACAAGGAGTGCGAACCGTGCCGTGAGGCAGGGCCAGCGTTCCCAGCCGGGCGAGCGAATCCGTGTGCTCGACGCTGAAGCTCAGCACGGACGAGAGGTCAAGGAGCAGCTAACGGCATTGGTGCCTGGTCACTTGCTCGACGCTATCCCATTTCCAGTTCGGAGAAACCGCCCAGGTTCAGCTTGCGCGGGCTATCACGCACGACCGAGTTCTCCCCCAGTATCGATCCGGCCAGCAGTGTGTGCTGGACAACCACGTGGCGATTGACGATTGAGTCCCAGACAATCGAACCGTGGATGTCGGCGTCGGCCCCGACTGACGTGTTGGGCCCGATAATCGAGGACTCTATCCTCGCCCGGTCGTGGATGAACACCGGCGGAATGATGACCGAACCGGCCCGCGGCCGGTAGTGGCCCCCGCGCGCCAGGAGGTAGCGATTGGTAGCCAGCATGGCATCACGGGTCCCGCAGTCCAGCCAGTGCTTGATAGTCCGGGTCTTTATCTTCGTGCCGTCGCTGACCATCAACTGCAAGGCATCGGTCAACTGATACTCGCCCTTGGTCGTGTGTCCGCGGGCGATGAGCCGCTCGAGCGCGCTGAACAGGTGGCCGGAGTCACGGAAGAAGTAGACGCCGACGATGGCGAGGTTCGACCGCGGACGGTCCGGCTT
>Ga0172366_10003444_pt1 | contig 12491 bp, 13 predicted proteins | sample LakKivSesite69cm_FD_114533 | JGI IMG/M metagenome (GOLD analysis project Ga0172366, IMG submission 114533) | Sediment microbial communities from Lake Kivu, Rwanda - Sediment site 69cm | ecosystem: Environmental > Aquatic > Freshwater > Lake > Sediment | place: Rwanda: Western Province, Lake... | reverse complement strand
ATGGAATGGAATGGTGTTCGGTGGATCATGAACGTCGCTAGTTAAGGATCTTCCCGATGTCGAGCTCGTCGACATATTCGTCATTATCGAGGATGAGATGGTCCCGGAGCCGGCCTTCGACCTGGTACCCGAGCTTCCGCAAGTAGAGCGCCTTTGCCGGCTCGTTGTGTTCCACCACGCTCGCCTCGAGCTTGTGCAAGCCAAGGCGCCTCGCGATGCGCTCGATCTCGAGTAACAACTGGTAACCGACGCCCTGGTTGTGGTAGGCCTTCTTGACGCTCACGCCCCATCCCCCCGTGTTCCTGGCCCTGTGATGCCCCTCCTTGTTCAGCCTCAAATCAGCCTGGCCGATGATCTCCCCGTTCAAGAACGCCGCGATGATGATATGGCTCGTGTCACGCTGGTTCCTCACCTCGTCGATCCAGAACTTGCGGTTCCTTTCCAGATCGCCCGGGTCGAACTTGATGAAGAGGAACTGGTCCACATCGCCAAGCCATTCGTGGATACGTTCATTGCGGCCGCCCTCGTAGTCCGAGACCCGTACCTGGCGTATCTCGTAGGGCGTTCCATCGCGAAGCGCTGGCATACGGGAGAAACAAGGGGGCGAGTCCTAAAAAAAGATACGGGCTACTTGTCGAACTTGAAATCGCGCATGAAGCGCAGCGGCTCCTCGCCCCAGCTGTCGATCTGGGCACCACAGCCCGCGTCTCGGGACATCTGCTCCACTACGCCGAACAAGAACCGCTGTGCTACGACGTCCGCGCTGTCCCAGACTTTTTTCACGTTGATCAACAAGTCACGGCTCGGGATGGGGAGCTTTTCCAGCGGGAAGGTCTCGAGTTCCCATTCCAGGTATTTACCATAGGGCGCTGGCCTGTCGTGGAATGCAAAGAGCAAGTCGATGAGGATGCCCATCGAGATGTTCGCCTCGAGCCTCGCCCCGAGTAGATAGCCATCACGGACGCATTTCAGTGACCTGTAGAAGAAGTTAACGTACGCGTCGATCTTCGCGTTTAAAATATCTGCGTTCAGATGCATTTTCGCCTTCTCATCGAGGATTGCTTGTATAATGCACGTTTTATCGATTATCGTCTTCAACCGCAAGAAATCGTACGCCATGTCATCGCCGTGACCCCACGAGGGATACGCTTTTAAGCCATCGGCGTCCCGCACGATGATGTCGTTATTCTTGCAAAAGTCGCGGAAGGGTGACGACTCGCCTCTCAAGGATGCCTCTACCTCCGCGGCCTGCCCGTCCTTCACGATGATGTACACGTCGTAATCGGAATGCGGGGTGGGTCGACCGTTCCCGCGCGAGCCACCGAGGAACAATCCTATAATTGATGGATTGGATTCGGCCACCTTGCAGAGGGCCTCGAATTCGAGATCATCATTTTTACCCATATCCGTTTGCACCATGTACCGATGGCATCAGGCGCAATAGAATGAAGTACGGCCATTTATATCGCGTGGAAACCGCATTCGATAATCGTATCCGGTGGGGATCGTCTTTAGTATGCTGATCGCGTTCCTCTGATCATGGAACCGAAACCGACCCACTTCGAGTGCCCGAGCTGCAAGGCCACGTGGCCAATGCAGTGCGCATACTGCAAGGCAACGATCAAGGCGGCGGCCTACGTTTGCCCGGAATGCGCCACGTTCTACTGCATGCGGTGCACCATCGTGCTATCCGAGCGCAAGGACTCGTGCTCCAAGTGTGGCAAGCCCTTGTGGTCATGGCCATGAATAGGCGCTCGTCCACGTTCGGTGGTGATCGCTTCATAAAATCTGCTAATACTCGTGAGATCATGGAACAAAAACCCCGTTATTTCGAGTGTCCGAGCTGCAGAGCAAGGTGGACCGCGCAATGCACCACGTGCAAGAAGACGATAGAGGGAACCATTTACGTTTGCCCTGAATGCTCCACGATGTACTGCATTGCTTGTGCCATCAAGCATTCCGAGTGCAAGGAGCCGTGCTCCAAGTGCGGCAAGACATTACTGTTCGATTGAAGCATCTCCCGTGTAAATCGGTAACGATTCAACACGGGTGGAATGTCTTTTTTCCATCCATTGTTAGAACTATCAAGAAGCAAGAAACGAGCGAGAAGGTGAAAATGGTAGCGGGGAGTAGAGTTTCACGGCCAATGTAAGCCATTAGCAGCTTTGAACTACTGATCTCAGGGTTATGAGCCCTGCGGGATTTCCAGGCTTCGGGAACTGGTGCAAAAGCTCCAGCCTTACCCTACCCCGCTACGAGTAGAGTATCTCTACATCTTTAGATACACGCGCCTTCAAAAAACTTTATTGAAGTTCCCTTGATGATCATCTCATGGCGTCCTTGGGAAACTTTCGCTTCCATTGCACGAAGTGCGGTGCTTGTTGCAAGTACCCCGGCCTCATCGTGAACGTCACCCCGAGGGATGTGCGGGTGCTCGCCAAGCACCTCAAGGCCGATGCGGCGGGGATGCTCAAGGTGCTGGGCTTCTACCAGATCGAGCCAGGGCAGGGCCAGAGCCAGGAGGACGTCCAGGAGCGTATGGTGTTCCCGCCACTCAAGACGCACAGGGGCCCGGCGTATCTTGGACTGCTCAAGAGCCCCACGGGCGAGTGCAGGTTCCTCGCCGGCGACACGTGCTCGATCTACGCGGCGCGACCCCGCATCTGCCAGGCCTTCCCCTTCTCGTTCAAGCCCGCGGGGGAAGGCCCCGCCATCTCGGTCGCGCGGTTCGCGACGACGTCATGCCCCGGCATCGGCCAGGGCGAGCCCGTGAACCCGGCCAAGGTCAAGGAGACGGGAAAACTCATCCTCGCGGAGATCGACGAGGCACGGGCCTTCGCGCGGCGCTGGAACAACCAGCCGGACGGCGATCCGGGGGCGTTCAAGCCCGCGCGTCTCGTGGGAGAGATGCTCGCGCGCGTGTCGGGAGCCACGACCCGACCGAAGAAATAGGAAAAACCTTCTCGCTACGACCCGTTTGCATTTTATTAGGCGTTGCATTTGAATGCATACTTAATCCAATTCGTGATAAAACGTGCCACAGTGGATGAAGAATCTCAAGAAGAAACCATCCGGCGGACGGTTGCACCAGGCAGTCAAGAAGCACAAAAGAGAAATGGGGCGCTACAGCATTGAAACTACAAAGGGCGAGCGCGCGGTCAAGCGCCAGCGTGTCCGCGGGGGAAACATCAAGAGCAAGCTATACCACGATCAATTCGTCAACGTGACCGATGGTGCAACGACCAAGCGCGTGAAAATCCAGGACGTGATCGAGAACCCTTCCAACAAGGACCTGAACCGGCGAAAGGTCATCACCAGGAATACCCTCATCAAGACCGAGCTCGGCAAGGTACGCGTCACGAGCCGCCCCGGACAGGTCCCCGTCATCAACGGCGTGCTCGTCAAGGAATGAGGGCACTTGTCCAGCCAGGCCTCCACGGGACACCCGCCTCTTTTTAACGTCGTTTCATTCTGCCGCTCGTGGCACCATCACGAGCAGTGAAGAGACATGATCAAGTTTGACAAGATCGCCTTCCCATCCAGCGGGGAGGTCATTGGATACAAGGACGGGCGCTTCGTCGTCCCGGATCATCCCGTCGTCCCGTTCATCGAGGGAGATGGCACAGGGACCGACATCACGCCGCAGATGATCAAGGTCGTCGATGCAGCGGTTGAAAAGGCGTTCAAGGGCGCGCGCAAGATCGAGTGGTTCGAGATCTTCGCCGGCGAGAAGGCAAAGGCCAAGTACGGCGAGTACCTTCCCAAGGACACGATCAACGCCATCAAGCACTTCCGCGTCGCCATCAAGGGGCCCCTCAGCACGCCGGTCGGTGGCGGGATCCGCAGCCTCAACGTCGCCATCCGCAAAGAGCTCGACCTCTACCAGTGCTTGCGACCATGCCAGTACATCGCGGGCGTGCCGAGCCCCGTCGTGCACCCCGAACTCATGCAAGTCGTCATCTTCCGCGAGAACACTGAAGACGTCTACGCCGGTATCGAATGGGCCAAGGACACGCCCGAGGCGAAGAAGATGATCGGTTTTCTCAAGGACGAGTTCAAGATCACCGTGCGGCCTGATTCCGGCATCGGCGTCAAGCCCATGAGCGAGACCGGCTCCAAGCGCCTCGTGCGGGCCGCCCTCAATTACGCGATCAAGCACGAGCTCCCCAGCGTCACGCTCATGCACAAGGGCAACATCATGAAGTACACCGAGGGCAGCTTCAGGACCTGGGGATACGAGGTCGCGGCGAAGGAGTTCGGGGACATGACCATCACGGAGGACGAGGTCACCAACAAGCTCGGCGGGAAGGTGCCCGCCGGCAAGATCGTCATTAAGGATCGCATCGCCGACAACATGTTCCAGCAAGTACTCTTGCGGCCCGAGGAGTATTCTGTCATCGCCACGCCGAACCTCAACGGCGATTACATCAGCGATGCATGCGCGGCACAGGTCGGCGGGCTTGGCGTGGCACCAGGCGGTAACGTGGGGGATGGCGTGTCCCTTTTCGAGGCGATCCACGGTTCTGCCCCCAAGTACGCGGGCCAGGACAAGGTCAACCCCACGAGCCTCATCCTCTCCGCGGTGCTCATGCTCGAGTACATGGAATGGGACGAGGCAAGCGATGCCATCAAGAAGGCACTTGAAAAGACGATCAAGGCCAAGATCGTGACGTACGACCTCGCCCGGCAGATGCCCGGCGTGAAGCCCGTCTCTTGCTCGGCGTTCGCTGCCGCCGTCATCAAGAACCTGTGAAGCATGAAAAAAGGAGCGAATCTACTTTCTCAATATCTTTCCCAGTTCCGCGGCGACGAGATCCCCCATCTCCGCCGTCTTGAGCGTGGGTAACCCCTGCCTCGCCACGTCGGGAGTGCGGCCCTTGAGCAGCGATGCCTCGACCGCCTCCTCGATCGCCTTCGCGATCGCGTGTTCCTTGAAGGTCTCGGAGAGCATGAGCTTGGCGGCGAGGATCGTGCCAATAGGGTTTGCGATACCCTTGCCCGCGATGTCCGGGGCGCTGCCGTGGATTGGCTCGTACATGGAAATGCCGTTCGGGTTGATGTTGCCACTCGGCGCCATCCCGAGGGAACCGAGAAGGTACGCGGCCTCGTCCGACACGATGTCCCCGAACATGTTCTCGGTCACGACGACCTGGAAATCATGCGGCTTGCGGATGAGGGCCTGGCAAAACGCGTCGACGTAATAGTCCTCGATAGCGATGCCGGGGTAACTCTTGGCGATCTCATGGAAATTGCTGCGCCACATCTGCGAGACGGACAGGATGTTCGCCTTGTCCACCGACGTGACTTTCTTGTACGATTTGCTGCCCTTCGCGAGTTCAAACGCGTACTTGATGACGCGGTCGACGCCGGTCTTCGTGTAGACCATGAGGTTCACGGCGGTATCGTCCCGGACCTGCCCGCCGATCTTGGCATAGAGACTTTCCGTGTTCTCGCGGACGATGACCATGTCGATGCCCTTGCCCACGAATTGGTCCTTGAGCGGGCACATGTCCCGCACCGACTCGTAGAGCTTAACGGGACGCAAGTTGATATACTCGTCGAAGTGCTGGCGGATCTTGAGAAGCGCCAACTCGGCGACGCCTTGCGGGAGGTCTGGCAAGCCGATCGCGCCGTAGAGGATGGCATCGGACGCTTCCATCGCCTTCAAGGAAGTCTCCGGCAGGGACGACCCGGTCTTCTTGTACACCTCCCCGCCGGCCGGCGCATCCGTGAACTCGAACTTCATCGAGGTGCATTCTTGCACCACGCCGAGGATCTTCTTGGCCTCTCGGATGATCTCGGGCCCGATGCCGTCGCCTTCGACGACCGCGATCCTCGCGATTTTTCCACCCTTGCTCGGCATGGGAATCACTGAAAAAAAAGGTAGGCGGTACAAAAACTCTAGGGGAAGGGAAACGGCTACTTCGACGCGGCGAGCTTCTTGTATGCTTCCATCTTCGCCTTCGCGTTCTCGATGTCGGAGACCAGGCGCCTCGCCTCGCGCTCGTGGTCTTCCTTGGACTTCTTGCCGTCCTTGAACTGCTTGTCGACGAATGCCTTGAGATTCTCGGTCGACTTGAGCTTGGCCTCGAGCTTGTCGATCTCGTCTTCGAGGTCTGCCTTGCTCTTGCGCTTGTCGGTGGACGTGAGCTCGTATTCCTTGGGCGTGGATGGGGTTGAACCGACTACACTTTCGTCGGCGACCTTCCCGAGGCCGGGCTGCGAGACCTCTAGGGCCTTCAAGTCCTCTGGACTGAGTTCCTTCTTCTTGCCCTCGGCCTTGAGTTCGGAGAGGAGGCTGGACATCGAGGCGCCGCTCGGTGCGGTTTCGGCTGGGGAACTCGAACTTGGCTCGGATTTCTTCCCCTTTATCCCTGCGATCATGGCCAGCAAGTCGTCCTTGCTCGGGGGTGGCCCCGCGGGAAGTTCTTGGCCCTTCTTGCTGGTGGTCTCCGCTATCATCTTCGCTGGTTCCGCCGCGGGTGCGGGAGCAGCAGGGGCCGCTTGTGGCGCGGTGGCCCCGCCACCCTCCCCGCTATCGAGGGCCGAGACGACGCCGAACACGTTCATGACCCGGGCACGGATCAAGTCAACATCCTTGAGGATGTTTTGCATCTCCAGAAAAAGATCGTGGATGGACGTGATCTGGACGAGCTTTCCGCCGTGTTCTGGGGAAGGCGCCGCTTGTGGTTTCATGACGCCGTAGGGATCGAAAGAACCAGAGCTAGCAGGTGGCGTGCTTGCCACGCCCGGGCTCGACGCGGGCACCGCCCCGCCCTCGCGCAGCATGACCCGCCGCGGGGTCACGAGCCACGAGAAAATGTTCTTGGCAAGCTGGGCATGCGAGGCGGGGTTGGTGATCCCTCCGTTGATCTCGTCACGGAATATCTCGTACGACCCGATGCAGACGGCCTTGCCCTCGCCTGGCTCCGACGCGGCGATGATCGTGACGTTGCCCGGGATCGAGCTCGGGTTCGTGAGAGCGATCGACTGCGACATGCCGACGATCGACACGCTGCAGCCCGCGCGGTAGCAAATCGATGAAATTCCCTCGACGATGGGGTGCGGGTTGGGGAAGGTCTTGATGTTGGGCATGTTGTCGATGCCGTAGTTGTTCATGTCGTCCAGGACCTGGTCGTTTTCGAACAACATGCCGAACTGGGTCGCCAGCTCGGTCATGTTCGTGCGCCGGCCGCGATCGCCACCCGCGTGGGAGAGCATGAGGAGCCCCCCGCCATCCTCCTTGACCCAGGTCGCTATCGCCTCGATCTCCTCGGCGGAATACTTGCTGGAGTCGGTGCACGCAAAGACCAGGATGTCGTAGTTCTGGAGGGACTGCCGCGTGATTGGAAAGGACGAGTATTCCCAGCATCCAAAGCCCTCGCTTTCGAGAAGCTGGCGGAGCGTGCGGTAATTGCTGCTGAGCTTCCCGCGTTCCTTGTGAGACTCGTCAAAGCCGATGTGAAACTGCATGATTCTCTTTTCGCCACTCGTTATCGTTATCTGTTACGATCAGTTGCGAATTTAATAAGGTTCCCGCGGCTTACTTTATTAGCCATCCGTGGCATGATCCTAGCAGCCACGGCGCGAGCTGCGATCGAGCGTCCGGCGAGCGAAAAGCGCGGGGTGCTGTTAACGATGTTGCAAGTCAAATTCAAGGTTCCCATCTGCGGCGAGGCATCCGTTGGCAAGACGTGCCTGGTCTTGCGGTTTACCGAAAACAAGTTCATGGAGACGAAGAGCACCATCGGCGTCGCGTTTGCCATCAAGGATGTACAAACGAAAGAACAAGGCAAGATCCGGCTACAGCTATGCGACTTCGCGGGGGAGGAGCGCTTCCGCACGCTGCTCGGCCCGTTCTGCATCGGCTCGTCCGGCGCGATCCTCCTGTTCGACCTCAACTGGCCCGATAGTTTCAAGGGACTCGACGAATGGATGGAGATAATCCGGGCCAACACGGGCGAGGGCGACAAGCTCGGGACGAGGCAGCCGATACCCGTCGTGCTCGCCGGTACCAAGAAGGATCTTTGCAAGGATGCCGGTCGCCCGGTCAAGAAAGAAAGGATCGACGCGTTCATGAAGAAACACGGCATCACCTCGTACCACGAGATATCATCGAAGACCGGGGAGAACGTGGAACAAGTCTTCGCGGATCTGGTCAAGCAAATGTTAGCTAACAACCCATGAGAGACCGTCGCTGTTTCGTGCGCCGCGATCACTCTTTATTAACGAGCTGAAAGCCATGCCGATGAAAGTCAAGGATCTCAAGCCCAACACGAACGCGAGCTTGCGCGTGCGCGTGTGCAGCCAGGGGCCATCACGGAAGGTTCAATCGAAGAAAGGATACCCGCTGTACGTCTGCAGCTTCCTGGTCGGCGACGAGACGGGCACCGTCGAGTACTCCGCCTTCGGGAAGGACGTCTCGGCAATGGAAAAAAATGTCGGCCGGGTCATCGAGATCGCGGACGGCTGGGTCAAGGAATGGAACGGCAAGCCCCAGCTCTCGCTGGGCAAGGCCGGGACCTGGGCGGTCGTCGAGGACAAGTCCTTCCCGCTCACCTCGGAGATCTTGAAAAACGTCAAGCCCGTCGACGAAGAGGAAGGGGAAGGCGAGGACCCGGGAAACGATTGAGGCACCGTGGCACCGTGACACCGTGGCGGCGTGGCGTGTCGTTCATCGTTTGCTTTTCCATTCATCCGCGCGTGGTTGCCGCCATCCGGGCGAGTTGAAGGCCTGTCACGGCGCACATGGCCAGGATCGCGCCGAGCAAGAGCCACTCCCAGAGCGAAAAAGAGAGCCATGTGCCATCGACGTCGTTGAAGATGCCCGCGGCGGCCGTGTACCCCACCACCGTGGCACCAAAGATGACGAAGCAAATGAACACGGCGAAGGGGATCGCGAGGGCAATGGGGATCTTTTCGTTTCGATCTCGGATCTTGCTCGTGATGATGCCGAACCCCGAGAGGAAGAACGCGAGGCCGATGCCGCCGAGCGCGAGGGCCGCGACGACGAGGTGCACGGTCGAATCGAACGACGACGGGAAGAACCCGACCAGTGCCGTGCCGGGGATGCCGATGGCAAAGAAGAACACGAAGACGCCCGTGACCCTTGCCTGGAGCGGCGGGAGCGCGCGGCGATAGAACCGGAGCAAGGGGACGGCAGCGAAGGAGAGCACCCAGAGCGCCGCAGAGAACAGGTAGAACCCGCGCGGGTTCTGCTTCGTGTTGCCGAGGGTGGAGATCTGGTCCGCGAGGATGTTGTACGGCTTGCCGGGGTTGGAGGCCTCATATAACGCCCATGCGATGCCAAGTAGCACGGCGATGGCGGCCAGGACGACCGCGAGAAAGGCGCGCAAGGTGCGCCAGGTAAATTCTCCCCGCAGCACGCGCAGCACGGACGATCGATCCATGGATCCGCCTTCGTTCCGTGGCATAAATTTGTGTTGGCTCGCAGCACCCTTGAATGTCGATAGAAGTTAAAAAAGGTCAACCCGCTTTATATACTTGAATAAAAAATGTTCAGAGCGTGACACCGGTGGTCAAGAATGGTTCTGTTTCCTCCTTGCATATATCTCATTCCTTGCCCTTCACGCTTGGCGTGGTGAGATACACCATACCACCGGCTCGTTGACCATAACTGAACATTGTTCATTTTTTTTTGTTCCGGCGTCGACAATCACGTCTGGTTATCGATGCATGTCATCGACCGTGGAACGCGATCGACCCGAGCTTAGCGAAGAAACTGGCTGTCATCGCCCATCACGCCATCGATCACCAGGCCGTCTTGCATTGAACACCGCGCTCCTGGCGAGCACGGTCACGATATGGACGGACGCGGCCAGAAAAGCCATGGCATCGTCCGCGCCGGCGCGTTCGCGTTCGGGGCGTGGGTTTGGTGGAATCCACGGGTGATTAACATTTTAAACCAATAGAGAGTAACTCTAGTATAATAGGCAATCTTAACGGGTTTAAAACGGCGCATGAGACGCGCTTCAACCGGTGATGAGATCGGGAAAATTGCTTAAATAATAAACGAGATCGGCATATTATGGAAGAATATGACTTCCTATTCAAGTGTATCGTGTTGGGCGATGGCGGCTGTGGTAAAACGGCACTAACTGTTCGTTTCTCGCAAGGATACTTCCAGGAATCATACAAGATGACCGTCGGCGTGGATTTTTCCGTCAAGCTGCTCGAAGTTGCGGATAAACGTGCCAAGCTGCAAATTTGGGATACGGGGGGTCAAGAAAGGTTCAGTTTTGTGCGTCCCCTCTATTATCGCGGTGCGATGGGCGCGCTGCTTGTCTTCGACGTGACGAACAGGGAGTCATTCGACCACCTGCCGAACTGGGTCGAGGAGCTCGAGTCCAACGCGGGCAAGGTGCCGTACGTGCTCGTCGGCAATAAGATCGACCTGCCACGCGCCGTGGGCGCGGACGAGGCATGGGCGTTTTGCAAGCAGATGGGCATCCCCTATTATTACGAGACATCGGCCAAGACCGGCGAGTCGGTCGGCGACTGCTTCCACGGGCTCGCGTATGCCATGATGAACGTCAAGATGCCCCCCGAGGCGTACCCGAACGTCATGAAGCAGCTCGGCGCCGTGCCAGGCATGGCAGCACCGGCAGCCGCGGCAGCGAGGCCCCAGCTGGCCATACCACAAGTGCAAGCCGCCGCTCCCGCGGCGATCCCGGTTGCGGACGAGTTCGGCGGGGCCGACGAGTATGCCGACGTGGAGGTTCCTGCCCCGGCGCCCGTGCCCGCGCCAAGGCCGGCCGCCGCGCCAGTCGTCCAGCCCCTCCCGAGGCCCGTGGCGGCGACCCCCCCGAAGCCAGCGGTGGCTCCCCTGCCGAGGCCGGTCGCCGCGCCGGTTCCCAGGCCAGCGGCGGCCGCCCCGAGGCCGGCGGCGGCACCCGCGCCACGGCCCGCCGTCCATCCTGTTCCCCAGGCGCAGCAGCCGTCAAGGCCAACAGTGCAGCCCGTGGCCAGGCCGGCAGCACCCTCGGTGCAGCCTCTCCCCAAGCCGACGCCGATCGCGCTGAGCGTGCCCGCGGCGCAGCCGCAACCCAGGGCACAGCCCGCCGTGAAGCCCAAGCCTGCGGCGGTGGTGCCCGCGCCGGCCCCGAAGGCAGCGGTCAATTCCGTGGCGCTCTTCTCGGCAGCCGAGGAGATTGCCGAGGAGCCACCGGTCGAGATGCCGGAGCTGCCGCCGACCAAGCCAGTCGTGCCGGGGCGCCAGGTTAAGCCTATACCCGTGGTGAAGCCCAGCGTCGAGGAGGCGCTGCCCGAGATCGATGCGGGGATGCCCGAGGTCGAGGAGGTTGCCCCGAGGCCTGTCGCCACAAGGCCGGTGGCCAAGGCAGCAGGCGGTCCCGTTGTATTTTCCAAGCAGCCAGCAGTCGCGACACCCGCCAAGGCAGCCCCGAGGCCAGCGGCCGCGACACCTGCCAAGGCCGCACCGCAGCCAGCGGCGGCGAAAGCCAGCGCGGGCTCGTCGACGTCCAGCTTCCTCGCCGCCCTCACGGCCAAGTCGCACGCGGCGACGCCCGCGGGCGGTAGTGGCGGTGCCATCCCGTTCTCGGCCGGCTTCACGGCGAAGAAAACCGTCAGCAGTGGTGGCGCGGCTGCCAAGCCAAGCGGCATGAGCATCTTCTTCCAGGCCTCCATTCCCGAGGACTTGCTTCACATGAAGAAGCAAAAGAAGAAGGCTGAAGTGAAGGCGGTTGCCGGTGGAGCCGCGGCTGCAGCAACCTCGGACGTCATCAAGTGCCCGGGCTGTGGATACAGCGTTAGCTCGAAGATGAGGTTCTGTAATAAATGTGGCACGCGCCTCGATCACCGGACTTGAGATTTATCATGGGGCGTGCTCCAGATCGGCGGGATGTCGAGGGAGATGGCATAGTCTTTGGAACCGACGCCGCTGTCGAGCATGATGGGGGCATCGTGGCTCATGAGGGCGTGGAAGCCCCGGGCTTCGAGGTCGGCGCGCTTGCGCTTGTTCGTGTAGAAGTCGAACCGCCGCGCCCGGCGAGGGAGCCGATCGACATGGCGCCGCCGTCCTGGCCGACGCGGATCGAGACCGCGTTGCCCGCAGTGCTGCCCGCGCGGGAAAGGGCGCGGGCGAGGGGCTTGATGGCCGCGTGGAAGGTCGTCGTCGTGCCGCCCTCCACGACGTAGGCGGCGAAGCTGGCCTTGGCGAGCGTGGCGCGGCAGAGCATCGTGTGGCCGGCCCTGATGGCGGCGATGCGGAGGGCGGCGGGGGTGAACTCGAGGGCGACGCGGTCGGCGACGAGCTTGAAGCACTTGAGGGCGGTGTTCAACAAGTGGGGGTCGGCGCGGGCGCGGACCTGGACGGGAATGGCCGGGGGGGCGGTCCTCGCGCTCGTCGCCTGTACCGGGGGCGCGCGCGTCGCGGCATGGATGGCGTGCTCGATCGACGCTTGCATCGTGAGGGGGCAGTCGCCGGGGACGCGGATCGTGTCGGCGTGCTT
>Ga0172366_10003441_pt1 | contig 12494 bp, 12 predicted proteins | sample LakKivSesite69cm_FD_114533 | JGI IMG/M metagenome (GOLD analysis project Ga0172366, IMG submission 114533) | Sediment microbial communities from Lake Kivu, Rwanda - Sediment site 69cm | ecosystem: Environmental > Aquatic > Freshwater > Lake > Sediment | place: Rwanda: Western Province, Lake... | reverse complement strand
TGTTTTCATATTCCTTCAGCATGGTGTCTATGTTCCAGTGTGTTCCGCAATCGATAGCAGTCGATATCTCGAGAGCTACTTGTATTCCGGCCATTATGTTTGCAAACATGACTTGACCGCCACCTGGTGTAGGTTTTACTTTCGCAGGTACGCTAACACAATTTTCAAAACAAGCACGCTGTGGTATATAAGCTCCGTCCGTCAGAACATCGTTCCACTTGTTTCTGTAAAATTCCTTTATAAAAGGATGATCACCCATCACAGCTACGCCCTGTAAATCAGCCTCAATTGATGCTCCAACATCATTTGTATGAGAAGCAAATTCTTTCATGTGACTTTCGATCCAGAGAGTGTTCTCAACCAATTCGAATACGTTAATCTTGTTAGTATTCTTCAACAGACCTACTATGGCAGCTGAAAATGCCTGTAAATCTTCTACACCACAGACAGTATCGCTTGCAGTTGCGCATCAGAATATGTACTGCTGTTCAGAGTTGCGCTTAAGGCGATGTCAGTGGTGCCATCATGGAATTCACCGATTCCATACTTCCGGTTCCCAAGCACAGGATCATCTGCATAGAGGAGAGAATAGGAATCCCCACCATGTTCCCAAGAGATAATTCTGTAGGTTGTTGTACGATCAACTACATTGCTTTGATACATGATGATATGATCGTTGATATATGATGTGATATCATAATCATAGAAATAGATGGTAAGAGTTGCATAATCAGCGTTTTTATCTCCATATATGAATTCTACCTCAGGTGGTGTGGTTTCGGTTAAAATGAATGACTGTTGTTTGTTTAGTGATAGACCTAAGTCAGGAATATTACCATCATCCATTGTTATTTGTGATGCCTGTGATGGGTTTGCAGCAAAGACGTTGCCTAGGTTTGTTATCATAAATGAAAAAACTATTGCTCCTATTACCACTATAGAATATTTCCTTTTCATATTCATGAAATGTCTCCCGCCTCTATGCAAATATTGGTTTGTTTATAAAATTTGTTAAAAAATGTTTAGGAAAAAATTGATTGAAGGAAAGGCTGGACCTCACTAGGAGGGGATGGGATGCACTCTAACAAAAACTACCAGCCCGATTCCTTCTAGTCCCTTTAATAAAGTAGTGTTTTAAGTACCTTTTTCGCAGATGAATATGTAAATGTGTATGTAGTTAAGCACAAAGGTTAACCTAAAAAAGGTGTGGGCTATTTTATAGCCCCATCAGGTATCGTATCAGCGGAAACGCGTGCGGGAATGTTTCCAACAGTTTCATCAACAGAGGGCTAGGCCCGACTCGTGGTATTTTTACAGGCAGTGAATCTGACCACTCGCTCTCAAGACCAGAATTATCTTTTGCTTTTACCTTCACGTCATAACTTCCTTTTTTAGACCATGTGTACGAGGTGTTCATCACTTCACCTGACAAGTACGGTCCAAGCCAATCAGAGGTAGTCCCATCTCCCCAGTCAAACATATAGGAAATCTCATCATCGTTTGGATCAATCGTGCAGGTTGAATATGTGTACGACTGTCCTGGTTTGCCCGAGGTGGCACCTTCGGGAGTACTTGGTTTATGCGGCGCATAAGGTCCAGCTATAAGAGCCTGAGGAACAAAGGCTTCTGCAACTGAACCTTTGTAACCGGTTTGGTAATCTGGTTTTACCAAAGAATCGCATTCTACAATACATGACTCGTTAACGGCTTCTACAACACCATAGTAACAATCTGCAAAATTAAGGTAGTGATTTATGTTGCAAAATATTGGATCATTACCTATGTGCTGTGGCGTAGTAATACAAATTCCAGCAAGAGAAATATTAAATTTACCACCGCCGCTGTCGCACTTCAAATATGAACCAAAAGCTTGAAGCCAATAATAATGACAAGTGACAAGCTGGTCCCCCGCCTTTATGTAACTACCAAATGTATTCCAGGGTTTACTTGGATCAGAACCGTATTTGACATTTTTTACTTCTATGACCTTCCATATCTGTGTTGTTGAGCTTGGGCAGAGTAATGCCTCAAAAGAATCAAATGGAATACTGCCCACCACATTTCCCAGGGCATCAAAATTAATCCAATGGCCAGGAGGAATAATGTAAAATGTTTCAGTATTTTCAATAATTGAATGGGCAAGGATAAAATATTGACTACTTCCATCATTATAAAATTCGGTTATCTCATCAACTGAAGAGTCCGATGCATAAAATTTTACATAGCCTTCAAAACCTACATTTTCTTGACCGCCATCTGTGGCGACTACTACTTGAATTGCGCCTATAGCAAACAACAGCGTACAAAATATTACTTTCATTTTCTTTTCCATTTCCATTTACCTCCCCAAATATATAAAAACAAATATCATAATTTTATATAAACCTATGTATTAGAGCATTAATCCAACATTGCCCTTTATGGCTCGTCTTACTAAGTTATTATTTTATAATTTTATATGATGATGTTATTTCTACAGATTTTTTCAGCATTGCAAACACAGGACAATATTTTTCCATAGACAACTCAATTGCTCTCCCCACATGCACAGGGTTTATGTCTTTGCCATAGAGCATATACTCAACATGTATCTTCTTAAACACCTTTGGATAACTCTCGGCACGCTCAGCCTCAAGGTGTATCTCAAATTTTTTGTACCGCACCTTTTTTTTATTTAAAATCGAAACAACATCGCACCCGGAACAACTACCAAGAGCGATCAAAACCAACTCCATTGGATGAGCAGCAGTATCAAAACCAAAAGAATCCTTTGGGGTGTCAATATTGACTGGATGACCACTATCGGATTCACCGACAAAAGAACAGCCTTTAACTTGTTTTATTACAGCTTTCATAAATCTCTACCTTTTCTAAAATACAACTATTACTTTATAAAACCTAAGACAAAAAGAAGAAAAAAGTAAGAAAGATTTTATTTACTTATTGTACTAGAACCAGTTGTGGATTGTTGAGTAGTGCTACTTTGCTGAATAATAGATTGACTGCTAGGTTGACTTTGTGATGATTGGATGCCTTGCTGGCTTGCACAACAATGTTCGCAAGATGCTTTTAATCCGTTTACTACATATCTCCCACAAAATCCTCTTACCATTGATCATTCAATTTATATTTGCAGGTAACTTCAAAGTTTCCAAAAATCAAATACCAACACGCAAAGGATTTTGCATTTTCTTTCTTTTTTGATGAAAAAATAAGAATATTTATATATAATTTTAGGATTTGACCATGTACTTCGGGGAGTTTATGGAGGTAAAAGATGAAAATAAAAAGTTTTATACTAGTCGCTATGCTAATTATATCAGGTGTAGTTGTCTCGGCAAGTGTAAACGACAACGTTAAAGAATATGCTGACGAAAGTATCAAAGAGATACGTGTAGCAGTTTACACAGACACAAAAGATGAAGCATACTTTCTGTCGCCATTAAAAAATTACAATTGGAAGGTAGGCCAAACTACGTATTGTTTTGTTCCAACTATATTATCTAGCAAGAGCATACTAAGGGGAGAATTAAAAATAGAAAACTATGACGTATTGATATACTCGTTTAATCAAGCGGATCAGCATATTCTTGGCACGAGCCTTTCGATATTACCAAAGAATAAAATGATAGTACGAAATATTGTTAATTTCGTAAAAGATGGAGGCGGATACTATGGCTCTTGTGGTGGTTGCGGAATTGCAGGTGGCATGAAAAATAAACCAAAATCTTTTCTTGAAAGAGCAATGAAGCAAAGTGACCTAGGGATATCTGGCGTTGAATTCCAATATTATACGGCCATACCAATACTGACTGAACTGCGAGGCAACGACCCAAAAACCGTAGATATGCAGTCATATTTGTTTTATTCTAGTTGGCATGTTTCTAATCCACATGACATGAACTTTTCAGGAGTCTGCCCAGATATAAATATATCCAAGGATAACCCAATTTTTGATGATTTTATAGGAAATACAAGGAAAATGCGCTGGATAGGTTTTCCGGCATTAGAAGTTCCTGAACAACCAGACCGAGAAATAATAGTACTTGCTAAATTCCCTGAAGAGGAAATATCTGACAATGAGTCTGCACAGATACATTACTGGACATACACCGGTGGTCTTAGTGGTTTAATAAAAGGTTTACTTTGCAAGGACGAAATTGAATGGTGTGAAAACTTGGGTGCTCTTATGAATTCTTTTGTTTTCTCAGGTGATTGGAAAAAAACAGATAAAATTGTGGAAACATATGTAGCAAATAAACCTTTTATCACCGCAGAAATCTACCCTAATGAAAATAAAGCAAGAATTGTTAGATGCCCTGGGCATCCTGAGTTGGTCACATGGTGGGGTGGGCATCTTCAGGATGTGGAAGATACTGATGCGAATAACATCTATGAAGGTTTTCATAAATTAGTCGGTGCAACTCCCCTTGACGAGACTGCAGAAGATGAAATGACATACAATTATTGTGTAACCCGCAGAATTATTGCATGGGAGGCAAAAATACCAGACAACGACCTTCCACCAGTATACGGAGCTTCACAAGTAAGTGATATCTGTCCGTACAAACAACCATACACTTTTACAATCATAGGTAACGTGGAAGAAGCAAAAGGAAAAATCATAACGTTGAATTTATACTACAGTCATTCTGATGACAATTCATCCAATTGGAGCGATTGGGCGCTATATGGGACCGATGCAAACGGAAAGGACGGCTGGAGTTGGGAATTTAGCGCTCCAGACGGGCTGGGTTATTACAAATTCTATAGCATACGAAATGTGGAAGACGACGGCAGCATAGAAACAGAAACTGCACCTCCTGGACCAGATGCAATGGCCTATATTGACTAAGGCTAAAAACAAAGATATAAAAAATACTACTATTTTATATTGGAGAAATTATTACCAAATGTCATTTTGGGAGATATACTTATGAAAAAACTATTGGCATCATTACTGCTAATATTAGTATTACTTACAACGATATTATCTGGTTGTACTGACCAACAAGGCACTAGCACAGAAGATACCAAGAGCAGTGGAGAATCTGGAGATTCGGATAGTGATGGAAGTGACGAAGGAACAAGCGATGATGATAATACCTCGGCATTATACTGGTTTAAAGCAAATACGTGCTTTTATAATACGAAAACACCAAGGATACGAGAAGGAGAACACGAAGATATATATGTAGTCGGTGTCAGTGCATATTGGGATCCAGTGCCCTATGTTCAATACTATCAGATAAAATACGTGTTCAACGGCAACCCACCTGCAGATTATGCCACTGGCTGCGATTTCCGTGACCAAGGAACATCTGGTTGTGCACTTCGACATGTCGGGATATACGAAGGCACCATCTATCAACGTGGAGGAGACCCTCATAATGAAGCATATTGCGGTGATTACGAACATAACAATAGAGCAATAGCGTCTGTAAAAAATGATACAACTGGCGAAATGGAAGAGATCGTTTATGGCCAATTGTATCCCGATGGAAAACACGGTTTTGTGTATCGGGTTGTTCAAGAGCGCATTGACGATTGGGAAGGATTATCAGAAATTGAAATTGCAAATATTATTAATGATATGCAAAAATTTCTTGCTGATTACGTCGATGGCTGGGAAATCTGGGTGAGAGGCGTCACTGAACGAGGGGACTAGTTCTTTTAAAGAATCTGGCAAAGAAAACACGTAAAAATAATCATTCTAAAACAACAAAGTCATCTAACGCTAAAAAAATACTATCATTTTATATTAGAGAAATTATTACCGAGTGCCATTTTGGGAGGAAAATCTATGAAAAAACAAAAAAAAGTTTTCGCATTAGGCATAACGTTAGTGATGATATTCATTGTTTTTGCAGGTTGTACTGAGAACAATGATCAACAAGGGAATGGTAACAAAGCAGCATTATCATATGTTGATGTTGAGGTGTTGAGTGCTACTGATTCGCAGGTAGCAGACGATGCATGTACATATTATTTATCAATACGTTCAAATCAATCAAAAAATGAATCCTTAACTGCCCTTATAACGCAACTTACAAGTAACTCTGATGCGAAAGTTGCTGAACTTCTCGACGACGATACTGTTTGGATCGAATTTCAAGATGGAAAAGTAATGACCATCTCAGAACATACAACAGAAACTTACGACTCGGCAGATGAGGAATATGATTATTACGCGTTTAAAAATAATCTAGTTACTGAAAGTTACATATCTGATGAAGAGCGAGGATATGAAATTACAAGCACAAATATCATGGCAGCTTCATCCACGCTCCCACCATTAGGTACAGCGCCGGTTACGGGTGACAAAGAGCATTCTCCATCATCTAAAAAAATTTTGTTTATGAGCGCAGCAACTGAATCATTCAATAATCAAGATGTTGACCTGTTTAATTTGTTCAGTGGCTACCTTATTCATGATTTTGGATGGAACGAAGATGACATCACCATAAAATATAATGCTGAAAGCGATGAATATCATACATTAAATTTTGATGATTTTTTCCATCTCCAAGACTATGGTGTGATCGTGATTCTTGCTCATGGTTTTTACAACCAGAGACCAATCGACATCCATGACCCCTTATCACCTGAAGAAAATTTTTTGTACACCCAAGTACGCGCTGCTGGAACACCAGAAAAACTCATCGGGTCATACGTCGTTGATACCGCTGAAGAATACCTCAATGAACGCATTATCTACGGTGTTGAAGTTGATCCATTTAAAAAAACTACAACTGCTTATTTCTATATACGCCATGACCTCTGGTTTGAAAAAATTGGTACTCTGCCTAACAGCTTACTGTTTCTGCTGCATTGTCAACGAGACACTGGTGAGTTCATATTCCCATCACGAAACGTCGGTAATTATATTGCTTGGGACAACCCGGTTTCACCCAATGTTGCGTTAGACTCAACCTGGCTGATACCCTACATGGCAGTAGCAGATCGACCAGCAGCTCAAATCCTTCACGATATGATCAGACCAAAAACAAGCTCTGCACCAGGAACCCTTGAACTGTATCCCTCTGAAAACGACAATCTATATCTTCCAGCATGGATCGATATCACACTCACCAGCCATCCCTCAGACTGCACCCAGATCACCATCGACATATCCTATGAAGATACCACAATCACCCCACCAAACCCATCAACACTCACTGAAAGCAAAGACAGTCTTCCCCACACCTTCACCGGACTGATCCCGGGGAAAAGACTGAAAATCAGTGCAAAAGCACTCGACAGTACCGGTAATGTTATCCGCTTGAAAGAAACAACAGTCACCCTTACCACGGGTGAAAACACACTTGAAATGGCATTTCCCAGTACAAGTTATTCATTCCGATTCATTGAAAAATACACTGAAACATCTGTTGGTTCTCTTGGTTCTAAAAAACCAGAATATCGTTGGAGATATTACCTGGTTTTTCCAATGATAAGCGATGCGAAAGCATACTATATAACCATTCATCTCAATGGGCATCCTGCCTATGAGAATCAACAGGACAATCAACAAAACTTAGCCACCGGGTATCCTCCTGAAACCGTTTGGGATGAGGTAGATGAATGGAGGCAAGACTTTGAGAATGGGACTAGATTTTACATGATCGGTGGATATGATCAGATGTATGAATATGGCGGTGACCTTTCAGAGGTATTCGCATCACGGGATGCTCAAATCGAATGTATGCAGCAGTGGACCTTTGATTTTGTCCCGATTTTTGCTCGCCCAGATGGAACATTGGATATTTGAGATTTCCGAACTTCACACATTCAATTGGATGAAATTGCGTAACAACTCCAACGTTTGGATTTGCCATCCATCGGTTGTCTTTACCTGTAAAAATCTTTGTTTTTTGACATTTTGACACGATAGCTTTAAATACAATCACTGACAAAGGATAGCGTGATAGCAAATATCACTATTTGTTATTTGTGAGGTGAAAGGAAATGAAATATAAAAATGAAAAGGACGAAATAATCGAATTTTGTCTAAAGCATGATCTGATAAAGCAGACCGAATACGGATACATTATAAGACGAAATTTCTATGACCTCTTAGATTCCAACGAAAATTAAGACATTTGCTAACCTACTCCCCCCATTTTATTACTTTTTATTTAAAAATAACATTTGATTAGAAAATGACCTTTTTTATATTTATGCTATAATTGTAAAGAAAGAGTTAAATATCTGCAATCATAACTATATCTTAGAAATATGAAAATTAAGACTAAAATTCTGATTTCATCAATATTTGCAATTATACTACTTTTAGGATTAAATGTAGTGCCAATAACTACTGTAAAAGCAGCATCGGCAGATGCTATTTCCTGGGATCCAAATGATGATGGGGACCATTACCCATGTGGATACGAGATATGGTGTTACCATTCATTCCTGACGCTAGAAAACGGTCAAAAATGGGATGCAGCAGCAACCTTTGTCTATTTTATGAGTAAAACAAGAAAGGGATACGGAGATGGCATGTCATTTTGTAGAATAAGACACTGGGACAGACAAACAAGCAAATTTTATGATGATATTCGGATCGATGAATTTCCAGGCATCTTCCACACAGAAAAAAATGTGGTAAATCTAACATATTACAATTGCACTGCCAAAGGATCTTATCCGTATTATAGCTTTCATTGCGAAGATTACAAAAACAATATCACAACCAATATGCAATGCCACGCGACCTCATCACCCTGCTGGCTATTTAATGAACCAACGGGCGGCGTACTTCCGTGGGGACTAAGTGGCTCAGGCAGAGTCTATTTTATTCCTACTCTCGATGTAACAGGTAATATTAACATAAATGGCTCATTTTATAATTTTACAGGTGTCGCCTACATCGAACATGATTTTGTATATAGCGATTTTGCAAATCCTTTGAAATTTTATTCAATAAAAGAACTTCGCAGTAATTTAAAATTAATTTCTTCGGCTGTAAAATGGTGGGTCTCGGAAGTTAAGGATAACAGACCGAAAAAATCACCTGCACTCCACGTAAGTACAGATTATTTCATTGGCTGGTGCTGGAGCTGGGTTGCATTTGACAATGGCTGGAGCCTAGTTATGTTCCGTCCAACTATTTCAGAACTTGTTGAATATCTGGTACCCGCATTTCTTTATCTTACAAAAGACGGAAAGAGTTACACGGAAATAGGATGTGTTTATTGGAAAAATAACCAGGCAGAATACATTGAAAGGATGGACCTATACATACCAATGAACTTTGATGTAACAGGTTATAAAGGTGATATTAAACTAGATCTATCGTTTATTCCAACAACAAACATGACAAAAGCTTATGATGACCCTTCTGCTGATCAAGTATCCGGCACTTTTTATTGTTGTGGAAATGTAACTGGAAAATGTACAGACAAAGGCAGCAACATCACTCTTAAGGGTTTCTATTCAATAGAACAAACCAGATTGCAATCGCCCTTGTCAAAGACAACGAGGCATCTTTCTTTAGACATAGAGACTCTACTACCGCCTGAAGGGCTTGGCATTACTATCAAAAGAGTATCTCACTTAATAGGAATAGAAGAGTATTTCAGATTAATAATAAAGCCGAAATTTGACTTTAAATTCTACGTTAGACGGGCACCTGCAGATTAAAAATCGTTTTTTTCATTACAAAAGTATAATACACTTTGTTCATTTAACCAGAAAGGCCACAATGATGAAATAACATCTCACACTAAGTGCTGCAACATGCTGAGAAATGGGCGAGCTGAGTGGTCACTAAAACTTATTTTTAGATTCTATAGCGACTAATTTATAAAGTACAAAACTATTATTATGTAATGAGGTGACCTCATGGGAGTAGGTGATGCATCTAAAACTGAAAAAGGCGTATGCATTAAATGTGTTCATTTTAAGACAGAAGAAAGCAACATCAAAAAAACAAAAGGAACATGCTATGGGCGAACAGTCATGGCAACCGGAAGCTGTAGCTTTTTCAAGAAAAAAGTATAAACTTTAAAAAAATTTCTTAGGTTTCTTCTTTTCAGGTCTTCGCATATTTGCGAGTGCCATATACCACACCTGATGCACCCAACTCACGTACAAGTGCATCGAGTTCACTTTTTACCTTTTGAATTTGCTCTTTAGACATCAACTTCTTGTTGTTCTTACACGGCAAATCAGGAACATTGCCCTGCAACCTGCAGACGATTGGTCGGACTGGATATATACTGCATCGATCTTTTTTTTGATACGGGCATTGCATCTTATTTTTTACAAATTCCTCAGTAGACCATTTGACGTATTCCATGTTATGCTCTTTAAGATAATCTCTAATCATTATATCCTCTGGCTTGAACCAAACTATAGGGCCGCTGCATTCGTGACAGTGCTTACAATCAAAGTCTGGTATCTGGGCATAGATTTCTTGCAGACGTTTCTTTATTTCTTCTTTACTAAGCATGGATATCGTTTTCACATAATTTCAAAGATAAATAATTGATAATTTTACAAGATAACGGATTTTCTATATCAAATTTTTCATCATTTCGTGATTTCGTGAAATAGAAACCTATTTAATATATGGGTTAATATGGATAACCGCAAAGAAGAAAAGAAAAGGGTTTCATAGTTTAAACCTCTGGAACTTTTTTGTTTTTATTCTTTGTAAGAGTGCAAACTCCAAAGTTTAAGGGAGGTAAAAAATGAAAGGAAGCGTTAAATGGTACAACGCCCGAAAGGGATATGGATTCATCCAGGGCGAAGATGGAAAAGATATATTCGTCCACAGGTCATCCATACCATCGGGAACTTTTCTCCACGAAGGAGATAAAGTTGAATATGAGTTAGAAAACTCAGAAAGGGGACCAAAGGCAGTAAACGTAAAGAAAGCATAAATCTCTTGAGCATTCATAGTGGCCTAAGGAAACCTATCTATATTTTTTCTTAAAATTTGCAATAATTTTTAAGAGGATGCTTGTTATCATTTATGATGATGGGGTTGATGGGACAGAATATTGAACTAATCGGTTTTTTATTGATTCTAATCTTTTCATTTCTGCTATATTATGTAATTTTTTCTAAGATGAGAAAAGAGATGAACGATTTTACATGGGATCAATATTTCAAAAGATGCGAAATATACCAGGGAAAATCATATTGGACGGTCGTAAAATCTTACATTTTAAGATTGCAAAGATAATATCATTTACTACTGATATCTTTGGCTTTTACGAAGCACTCATCACACACAGTATTACCTAAAGGTACTGCTTTACCGCACAATACACATTTGCTGTGCTTTACACTTTTAAAACCAACAACTATCTCATGGTTTTTGGTAATCCATCTGAACATAAGTTTTTCTCTATGAATCCTCGTCATTTTAATCCCTCAACTCTAGTGCACCGTACATAAAAGAAAAGCTTTACGACCTTATAAAATGTTTTGTTAATTTAGACTCATTATGTATTATGAGAAATTTTTTAAACGGACACTAAATTGCATACACCCGTGACCATAATGGAGAAATGCATTGTTACTGGGGGAGCAGGGTTTATCGGTAGCAATCTTGTAGAAAGATTGCTTAACGAAAATTCACAAGTAACGGCGATAGACTTTGACCCAGAAAGAAAGCCGACCACATCAGATTTTATGAAAAATAAGAATTTCAAATTTATTTTGAAAGATATAAACGATCTAAAGGTATCGAATATCGATGATGACATCGACATAGTTTATCATCTAGCAGCCAGTGCAGATATAAAGAAAAGTCTAGCAGATATGAAAACCGATTTGGTAAATAATGTCGTTGGTACTCACAGCGTTCTTGAAATAATGAGAAAAAAGGACATAAAAAGAGTGGTTTTTTCATCCAGTTCTGCCGTGTACGGTGAAACAAAAGTTATACCGACTCCAGAGGATCTGGGCAATATCCAGCCCATATCTCTATACGGAGCAAGCAAGATTGCCGCTGAGTCTTTTATTATTGCCTATTGCAATCTTTACGGCTTGAAATCATGGATGTTCAGATTTGCAAATGTGGTAGGAAAGAACGAACACCGTGGCGTCATATATGATTTTGTTAAAAAATTGGAAAAAAATCCAAATGAACTTGAGATACTTGGGGACGGAAAGCAAGAGAAATCATTTTTTGATGTTTCCGACTGTGTTTCCGGACTAGTCGATATCCCAAGAATGAACCCGGACAAGATTGCTGAGATATACAACCTAGGAAATTTCGAGACCATGAAAGTTACTAAACTGGCTGAGGTAGTATGTGATGAGTTGAAATTAAAGCCAAAGTTTAGATACACTGGCGGAGATAGGGGCTGGAAAGGGGACGTCCCGATTACAATTCTATCGATAGATAAAGCCTTGAAAGCAGGCTGGAAACCAAAATATGATTGCGATAAATCAATTAGAAGAACTGTGAGGTATCTAATTGGAAAATAAACTATCAATTGTCTTTCCGACATTTGATTCCAAAAAGGAAATAC
>Ga0172366_10003440_pt1 | contig 12494 bp, 6 predicted proteins | sample LakKivSesite69cm_FD_114533 | JGI IMG/M metagenome (GOLD analysis project Ga0172366, IMG submission 114533) | Sediment microbial communities from Lake Kivu, Rwanda - Sediment site 69cm | ecosystem: Environmental > Aquatic > Freshwater > Lake > Sediment | place: Rwanda: Western Province, Lake Kivu... | reverse complement strand
GTCGATAAGTTGCGTGAAATTCTTGAAAAAGCGGCAGGTCGACAAGTTTCGTTCAAGCGAGTGGCCGATCCAATGAAATTACTGAATGATGACGAGGATGATGGCATTCTAAACGTCATCAGGAAAGGATTAGGTGAAATCATCTCGGAAAAAATCACGTCCTTGGGTTTCGAAAAAATTGGTTCTGGTGGTGGCATCGGCGTGTTTTCTTTCCCGAAGAATTGGCTGGGGGACAACCACCAGGTGCAGCAAGAGAAGGCCACGATATTGAGAGTGTTCGATTTCTCGATCCTTCCGCCAGAAGGCGACACTCGATCATTTTTTCTCGCCGCGGACGTGAAGGGGCGGTTCATAGAAACGCACACGCTGCAAGAATGGCTCGGCCTGGATGAAAAAAGGCAACAATCTTTCAATGATTGGAAAAAGGCGGACAAGATCTGGCAATTAATGCTTGATGCTCAAGTGAAAAGACTCTTCTCCAAGGATATCGAACAAGAAGATTTTGAAATCAAGGAATTCACCACCTATAAAGCAATATCTGAAAACGAACTTGGATTCGGGCGATACGGGAAAACAAAAATATCTGATCTGGTTTCTCAAGGGCTCCTCCCTTCCAAGGAAGCTGCAAATGAATATATCATCGTAAAACCAATGGGGCGGGTTATCAAGGATCCAAACAAGCAGATCGTGCTTCCCGTGCAACTTTTCTACCGACATTCCAGCCAGCCAGTCGACGAGGAGCACGAGAATGTATTCAAGCGATTCACCCAATTGACACCCGCGATGCGATACAAGTACATATCCGCGATATTCGACGAGTTGAACAAGGTTGGCATTTCGAAACCATTGTTGCTGTTTCAAAACCACGTCATCACCTTTGCAGCACCTGGTGTCGGTTCCACGATGGCGAAGGAATACGGGCGGGTGCCGCCACTCGTCGATACTGGCGTTGAATCCTGGGGCAACTTGAAGCGAATCGACATCTTCTATTCCGAGCGGATCGAAAGGAAAGTCTCCGAATTTGCCCAGCTGCTTCAAGAAAACCTTGCAAAGATCAAGGAAAAAACGTCGGCTCGGCTGAAAGTCTCGATTCCCGGCATCGAGATAACGAAACATCCCCTCAACACCGATCGGTTCATCAATGACAAGCTCCTCGGCACATTGGATGGCACGTGTTGTCCCGTGATCGTCACCGACAGGTACATCAAGAATTACAAGGAATTCAAGAAAAAACTCACCCAGGAGCGTGGCATCCCCGTGCAAGTCATTGAGGCCGACACGATCTTCCAATCTCGAAACCTGGTCGCCCTCATCAGGACGCTCATTCCACAAATGCTCGTGAAAACGGGGGGCATGCCATACAAGCTTTCACCCGCGATGCTCGACAGGACCATCATCGTTGGACTCGATAAAGCGCGTGATTCATCGATGCAACGGCCATCGGCAAGCGCGGGCATCGCGGCGGTGACACCCGATGGCCAGTACGTGTCTGGTGCATCGACCGAGCTGGAGAACAACACGACCGACTTTATCAATGTAGACAAGTTAGCACCCGTGCTGTTACGCGAGCTCGAAGAGCACAAGTACGGGAAGGACTACGATTACATCGTGATCTTGCGGGACGGCTCCCCGCGGACTTGCAAGCAAGAGGTGCCCGCCTGGCGGAAGCACTTGGAGGCCCACGGCAAGAAATTCATCTTCATCGCGTCCAGGAAAACCCACGCGTTTCGCGTGTTTCCCGCGAGCATCGACGATCAACCCGAGACAAGCCGCGTGAACTACAATGTGCCTGCCGTGTTGAACGGGGCACCATTACCAGAATCGGATTTCCTCGTGCTCGCTGCCAAGGCACCGAAAGGAACGCCCAAGCCTGTCCTGTACACGGTGATGGAGAACACGACCCCGTTCGGGATTGATGAGATCAAGGAAAAAGTACTCAGCCAGATCGTGAGCATGTCGATGTTGTGCTGGGAATCGCCATTGCCAACAAGCCAGCCATTGCCGTTGCATTACGCAGATAAGCTCGCGGAATTCACGCAACTCGTGCAACAAGCTTGGAATTCATCAAATCGGAATCCCATGTTTATCTAAATTACAACAATGTTAATAAAATGATTGGTGTGATAGATGACAAAAATTCAAGAACGCGTTTCAAAATTGCTAGAGAAGTTGAACGAAGGGTTACTCGAAAGGGAGTTACCACTTAAACTCTCGTTCTTGGCGACCATCGCGGGTGAATGTTTTTTCATGCTCGGCCCGCCAGGCGTCGCGAAGAGCTTGATCGCTAGAAGGCTCACCAAGGCATTCAAGGATGCCAAGCTGTTCATGTACCTGATGAATCGATTCTCGACGCCAGACGAGGTCTTCGGTCCATACTCGATCCACGAATTGAAGGATAACGACAGGTTGCTCAGGAAAACAGAAGGATACCTCCCCGACGCGAACATCACGTTTCTCGATGAGATCTGGAAGGCGAGCCCGTCGATCCAGAACACCTTGCTCACCATCATTAACGAGAAGATATTCCGAAATGGAATCGATGAACGAAAGGTTCCGTTATATGGAATCTTAGCTGCATCCAATGAATTACCTGAAAAGAACCAAGGATTGGAAGCATTGTGGGATCGATTCCTGGTACGCTCCTTGATCCTTGGTATTGAGGATCGTGTAAAATTTGAATCGATGATCACGTCAGTATCTGACGTCATGAATCCCGTCATCGATGATGGGCTCTTGATATCCTTGGAGGATTTGAATAAATGGCAAGGTCAGATTTCCAAGGTCGTGATACCCCGGGAAGTGCTCGATGTCGTGCATTTCATAAGGAACCAGCTTCGAGATCTCAATGAGAAGGTTGAAGACGAAGAAGATAAAATAATCGTGTCAGACCGCCGTTGGAAAAAGATCATGAATTTCTTGCGAGCATGTGCATTTCTAAACGGTCGGGAGAAGGTTGACTTGATGGATTGTTTCTTGATTGCACATTGCGTGTGGAATGAACCCGATCAAATAGAACAAGTGTCAACGATTATTCGAGATGGCATACGAAATCACGGTTACAAGAAAGTAATCGATGCGGCTAGTATTGAACGCGCGATAGATGTGTTGGATAAGGAGGTTGATACGGAAACCCATTTCGTGAAAAAAACGACGATAAAGGAACTTGCAGTTCACGGAGACAGTTACATAATCGAGAATTTCTCGATTCAATTTCCATACATAAAGGTTAATGATTGGAATAATATTGGGAATAATACAAATGCAAATATGCAATTCTATAATAAACGTGGAGAACGGTATAACAGTTACTACGGTTCTAATACCATCATGAAAAAGTCTAAAAAGAAATTGCAGTATGATGGTCAAGAATATAATCTACAAGAGATTGAACGCATTGACGAAAAGATTGAAACTAAGCAACCTCATCAAGCAGTAATCGATGCGTGGAATAAAACCGTTGATGATATTAAGGAAAGGATCACCAAGGAGAAAAATAATCTCCAATCCTATGTCGATGTCGATTTAAAGCACGTGAAGGCGAATTTATTCGTGCCGCAAGAACATAGCACAGTGGTATTAAATAAGGTTGAGGAACTGAAGAATGCCCTCAATCAACTGGAAGTTAGACTCTTGAAGATTAAAGATACTTACACGAATATAAAATGACGTAGGTGCCAGAACGGATGGATCCAATCGAAGAGCAACCCGATGTCGATTATTTCATCCATTATTCTCCTGTAATGACCGAGGAGAGTCGTTATGCTTTTGTTAAGACTATAGATGCCGTGCTATCGGGAAAAATTGAAAAACCCAGCGTCGTGGCAACCACGGCTTTCGAAAGCGAGTTATACAAGCAACTAGATACGCTCATTTCAAATGCTGATTTATTAAACACGTGTAGAAGATTTCCAGAAATCGCACGCGATGTCGCGGTGCGTCTCATAAAAAGCATCATTGCGGGCATTAAAAATGACGCCAAGTCTGACCGCTTCCATGATGAGGAAGTAAAATATAAGGAATACCAACAAAAGAAGCAAGAAACCTTTCTAACCAATTATGATGCGTTAGACACTTACCTTTCTGAACGATATACGGCCAAGGATATTAATCTACCATTTTATTCTCGTGCAGCACGCGAATTAAGGGAAATCCAAGAAAATTTCTTTCCATCAAGGAAAAAGAAAGAATCTTCAGTCCCACCCGATAAAGAGAAAACAGAGAAACAACCAATTGAAGAACCCCTTTTCAAGGATATCCAGACAAGAGAGCAATACAAGGATAAAATACAAGGTTTTAAGCAAGAGGTATTGAAAGATTGGGGCGGCCTTCTCGAAAAAAAGAAACAAGATCATCTTCTTGCGGAAATTGACAAATCACGGGAGCTTGCATGTAAAGAACTGTATGAAAACATAGACAAGTTCAAGAAAATGATGAACATCCTCGGTCCATTTTCGAACGAGCTCGGCCGGCTCTGGGATCTCTCGAAAGGGAATTGGAATGCCATGGGTTTCGATATCCTTGCCCACTTCGCAGCATTACTTGAAAAACAAGAGACTTTACAGAAACTCGCTGAAATGTTAGGGCGACTGCACGAAAGTGAGAAGGAATTGGAAGAGCGCGAGATCGAAACCGAAAAGATCCATTACTCGCAAAAGATCGATCACTCCCAAAAATCTGAAATCATAAGCGTTCATGAAAGCGACGACATTCAATATTGCTTGCCTCAAGAGCTCGTGTTGCTCAGCAGCCAGGAAAGCGATATCCTATTTTACCTCAAATTTGCGGAGAAAAAACTGCTCACCTACCAATTAATCAACCGGGCGAACATTGCAGAACGCCGATCTGAAAAACAGAAGGCTTGGCTTCCAGGCAAGAAGAAAAAAGGCCCCATCATCATCTGCGTGGATACCAGCGGCTCGATGCACGGCACGCCAGAAATCGTCGCGAAAACCTTGTGTTTTGCTCTGCTCAGGATTGCGTTGCTGGAGAATCGGCAATGTTTTCTCATCTCTTTTTCGACTGCCATCGAAACCATCGAATTGACGAACTTCAACAAATCATACGCGTCGATGATAAAATTTTTGACCCATTCCTTCTACGGCGGTACCGATGCAAATCCCGCCCTTCGGGAGGCTTTGCGCCAGATCCAGACCGAGCGATATGAAAAAGCGGACGTGCTGATGATCTCGGATTTCATCATGGATCAAGTTGGTGCATCCGAACAAGCAGGCATCGAAGCCGCGAAGAAAAAAGGCACGAAATTCCACTCGCTCGTGGTATCGAGCGTGCCGAATCCCGCGGTATTAGCCAATTTCGACAACTCTTGGGTTTATGACCCTAATAGTAAAAGCGTTCTCACTCAGGTGGCCAAGAATTTCCGAACATCGATCTTCTAAATAATATTGGTTCAAAGCGAGAAGAGACGTTAGTACTAATATTAACCGAACAGATCCCGAAATGACTTCAATCCCTTTTTATTCTTCTTGTAGGGGAATATTTTGGAATACCAGTAATAAGCCTCTTCCCTGTTCATCGTCCGCACGTTCGCGAGGATGCTGTCGATGCGTGCCATTTTCTGCAAGCGCGAGATCGATTTGAAAAGTATCGAAAGACGCACGCCATCTTCCTCGTCGATTACTAGATCTCCATTAGTACTCGCTTGCGGCTGAATCGTGTTCCCGTCTAACGTCCGCTGGAGACCTTTCGCGGGGGCATTCCTCTTCATTGTTTCCTTGATATAAGGCTCGATCAGGTTGATCCGCCACGAATTCGCGCTGGCGATGCATCTCTTCCCCTTGATTCGCCGTTTCTGTCCCTTTCTCCGTCTTTTTGCTTGAGCCGGGGGAGATTGGTCTTTTTTTAACAGATCGCTATTTTTCAAAGCGGTATTTCGTCTATCCTCAGCCTCTCCGTTGGTTTCCCTCGCATAAACGCGGTAAACCGTTCCCGATTTGTTCGAAGCTTCGACCCTGAGGAAAAAATCGTTCATGGGGAGACGGCCTTTTAATTCGTTGATGCGGGAGATAACCCCCGTTATAAAACAGAATTTCGGATTTGATAAACGTTGTTAAGAATCTGTTAACATCCAGGTGATCGCAGTGAATTCCTTCCAATTGGCTTTTGTCGGGAAAATCAAGGACGAAATATCATTGATACTTCACGTCCCAATGAAAAGATCTCGCGCCCTCGATCCACAAGGTGATTCCATTCATCCGAATGTAGATCCTTGTGATACTTTAAAAATCAAATGTTCTGCCGTCAACCGACGTATTTGCGAGCCATTTCTTCAAGAATTACTCGTTGATGATAACATAATAACGAGGAAGAGCTTCCAAACATCCTTGATCGGAAACTGCAATCAAATCGTGATCGATCGACGTGAAGATGGAGATATCCTTGTTGTACGCGAGGAAATTGGCGTGAAAATTGCTTTATTGTTCGCATTGATTTCAAAAGAGATTGATATAGCACGGATTGAACGACTTGCCCGAGAAATTCGAGCCATGCAGAAGGAGGAGCTATATTATTGGTATGCAAAGATCTTTTCTGCAAAGATTAATCCCCCCGCGCTCAAGGCATTAAAGATCTTGCTATTAAACTGAGATAAGGCTCGTCGTCCTTTTGAGTCGTTAGAATGCGACCGGAGATGAACATTGAGTAGGTAACGTGTTAAAGGCTATTACCCTTGTTTTTCCCGCGCCAGGTACCCGGCCAGCGCGAGTAGCAGCTCCAGCATGGCCTCGTTGTTTTTGAGCCGCAGCGTCGCCTTGAGCGCCCTGAAGTCCGCGCCGACCCGCTCCGGCAGCACGACCTTGAGCTGCGTTTGCGGCATGCCCCACGAGCCCGAGATGCGCGTGCCGCTCGTCACGAGCGCCTCGTACATCACGCGCCGCTTCCGGGCAAGGTCGGGATCGTTCCCCGCTTGCGCCTCGAGCGCCGCCCGCGCCTCCCCGACGAGCATAGCGATGATCTCGGCGTGCGTGCGTGCGCCGAGCTGGTAGACCGCCACCTTGAAGTCCTTGTACATGTCGGCCGTCGCCCTGAATATGAGCACGGCGTTCACGTCCCCCTCCCGCTTGCCGGCGGGGGCGATGGCGACCACGTCCCGCTCCCGCTCGAGAATTTTGCCACAGCGGTCGCACGATTTGATCTTGTACTTGCTGCATTCGATATCGACGAACGCGCCGGTCATGATCGACCGGTGGGGGCACATGGCGTCCAGGATCGCTTCCGGGGAGAACGCCTCCCAGTCCGCGGCGACGTTGCCGAGGAGCCGCAGGCTGAGGATTACCTTGCCCGCGGTCGCGAGCGTTTCGGGGGGGATCCTCGCGCCGAGGTACACGTCCGCGAACGCGGACGAGAGCAAGGCAAGGACCTTGGACGGGGCCATGCCGTCTCGTCGCTCGCGCTCGGTCGCCAGCGCGTCGACGATCTTCGCGAGCACGTCCATGAACCCGTGGTCGTCGGGGACCATGCCGAGCTCGTTGCCCACGGCGCGGGCATAGGCGAGCGCGGGGACGGCCGCTAGCACTTGCGAGGTCCTGGGCTTCAGCGGCTCCCTCGCCGTCCCGAGCGCGGCGAGGCACGTCGTGCAGTACCGGTACACGGATTCCGCCTCGGCCGTGTAGAACCGGCGCTCGCGCGCCTCGTGCTCCTTGCAAGCGTGCCCCGCCATGGCCGCTTCGAGCGCCGGGAGCGACCCCGCGTCGAGGCCCTTCACGGCCTCCTTGCCCTCGACGCCGAGGAAGATGGCCGCGTGGTCGCGGACCCGCGCCGCGATGACCTTCCACGCCACCTGCCCGGGGAACTGGTGGATCGCGGCGATGCGGTGGCAGGCGAAGGCGGCGAAGGCCGCGTCGCCCGCCAGGGCCGTGCCCTCGAGCTTCCCCATCATCTTGGTCTTGAACCGCATAAAATCGAGCAGGTACACGGGGCGCAGCGCCGCCGGCGCGTGCGACTGCACGAGGTCGAGGAAGAACAAGTCTCGCAGCGGGAGCGCCCGCCCCGTGCCGCCGCCCGGCGCCAGCGCGCCCCGCGCGTCCTTGTCCATGGATTCCCTACCTTCTACCGGCCGTGCTATACCCTAGACTTAACTTCTACGGAATGAAAACCTATTTTATTGTTTTCGTAATGGACGATTTGGCAGCAACCGATTTCACGTGCTGCAATGAAAGCAGACAAGGTCGGTTCTACTGATCTTGACACACTACACCAAGGCGGAAGATTTTTCAGCAAATTCGTCATCTCTGCATCAAGCATAACAAGAGCGTGATGGCATAACTATAAAAATGGGGAATTGCATGTGGCATTCAAGTACTGGTAACACCGGCCACGTTTATACAGAGCGAGGTAGTTGAATTAGATGGCAACGAAAAAGTGCCCAAAAGGCAAGGAGGCCCATCATATCAAGCCCGTTTCGCTAAGAGGAACCGACGATCCGGAAAATATCAGATGTGTTACGCCGGAGCAGCACAAAAAGATACATGCAGAAGGAGAAAAAACCGGAAAAACGAAGACTGGTAGAAAGATTAAATATTGAACACTGGACTGATCATAGATAAAAAAACTAGAGACGGAATTGGAGCCGGGATCGCCGTCGCTGGTATTACCATACTTAGTGAATTTACTATTGAAATTTCTCAAGCGGTGAAAGAAACTGACATTTTCCGCATTATGCATTATCAAGGGCACTAGGGAGGTCCTAATCGGAACAAATACTGGTAGTTTGCACAAGGTTAATATAATTAATGATATCCCAAGTGTTTTTCCCGAAGGAACTTCGATCATAAAAATTACTAACGAAGATAATAATCCAATTCAAATATTTCAATCTGCAATAACGGATATTAGTCAGTTAAACGAGAATGAGTTTGCGGTAATTTCAAGAAATGGAGGAGTGGGAATTTATGACCATCTATCCCGGGGTATTCTCCATCTTAAAGCAGAAAAGCCCTACGATAAGGCGAGTCGGGCCTGGACTTGTCATGTTATAAATAATGACCTTTTCTTGGTGGGGAGTACTTATGGAAAAATATTTACATGGAGAAGGGAAGATGGCGGATTTACTTGTAGGAGCTTACCTAACAGCTTAACTGATTCAATATTTTCTATTGTTAATATTAACGGGGAAATTTTAATTGTTGATTGGCGAGGTAACTACATATTCTTCGATTTTTCAAGTGGTAGAGCAAAATTACTTCGTTCTGGTGAATTAAGTATTGGTGCTGTATATAAGATCATTCCCTTTACAGAAAACATGATCGTACTTGGCCAGCGTGGGGGAGTATACATTTTAAACAAGGACCGCTTGGAAGTGATGGAAGAACTGGACTTCATTGATACGGGTGGGAAGGATTCTTACTATTTCTCCGACCGGAACGGATACTTGATTGGAAGTGGTAATAAAACGTATTTCTTGTCTGATGACCTCCAAACTCTCGAAAGTATTGAAGTTGGATCAATATCATTTCATGAATTTGATGATCGAATTCTGGTCTTCAATAAAAATGGCCTTCATATTGTTAATTTTGATGCAATGATAGAAGAATCAGAGTTCCTTTCCTTCAAGCAAGTCAAAATCGGTCTTCTTGGGCACGCGAATGCAGGAAAATCGTGTTTCATTCACCGTCTAAGAACGGGAGAATATGTTAGCGATCTAGGAACTACATTTGGTAACATGGTATACCAAGATGATAAAACCTCTATCTGGGCCGCAGATAGTCTTTATCGAAGACGTTATAATTATTTTGATTTCGCTGGACAGCGCGACCAGATGTTTCTTTACGTTCCGAAGATTTTGGATGCAGATATCATATTAATATTCTTCCATCTCAGGGAAATGGATAATCTCACAAGGGCATTCGATATTCATAAAGAAATTGTTGGACTCTGTTCTAAGGCAAAATTTCTATTCATCCAGACTCATTCCGAAGATAAATGCTCCTATACAGAGAACCAAATTAAGCGAATATTCATTCAACATGGATTTGATTTTAACACCCAGCTTTACAAAATAGACTCAAGAACGGGCCTTGGATTCGAGTCTTTTAGGCAAAAAATTATCGACCTGGTGGACTGGAATAACGTCCACAAGGTAAGGGATACGCTGTTATTCAGGAATTTTATGAACCTTCTTGTAGGTTTCTTCAATAACCGAACCGAGATGATAGATCTTAACAGTTCGACACCAATTATCAAATTACCGAAGAAAGTTATTATAAACATGTTGAAAAGATTTCAAGAAAAATATTGGATAGAATACATAGACACAGAGAAGCACCAGTTGCTCCTCATGAATCATAAGAATTATTCAGAATTACAAACACGAGTAGCAACATGTATCTCAATGAATGGAGGTATTACAAACATTCAGGAATTACACGATGAAATATCTGATATCGATGAAGAACCTACCCTCCTTGAAGACCTTCTTCACCATTTATTGGATTATTGCGATTCTACAGGACTTTCAATCAATTTTCCGGAAATCGATGGTGGCGAAAAGAAAATAGTGTTTCCAAACCGTTTATCCGAACCATTAGAAGTTGATTACAAAGAGGGTTTCGAAGTTAAGTATAAATGTCAAATCAAGTATAAAATGAAATCGTTTCATGTTTTTACCGTTCTTAAGAAACTCGCACAAATGGGATTAAAAATAGATACCTTAAAGAAAAATCTCTACGTACTTCGACATTCCACGGAAAATATACCTATTTTATTAGTTTTCGATAAGGAAATCATTGATAATAGCGATTCCATATTCGTTATCGATATAAAAGTAGGTGGGACTGGTGAGAATAGTTTGAAGTTATATTCGGATCTCGTAGAATTTTTCCAGAACAAAGTGGTCGATATTATTGATTTAGAGCAAGATGGACGAGACCTTGATTTTCCAAGAGATCCGGTGGAATTATTAAAGAAGATCTTAACATATCCTGATGAAAATGTTTTATGGGACTATAAACGAATCGATTATGATCTAACAGATAAAATAAAGTTCGCGGATTTTTTAAAAGATATCTCAGCGCTCTCAAATGCTTCGGGTTATTATATTTCAAAGAAAGCATTTCTAATTTTGGGAATCACGGATGATTATAAAGTTAAAGGATATTCATCTACTACAAGTCGTGAAAACGAATTAAATTTGAGCGCAAGTAACTACTTAGATTATCCACCAAATATCTCACTTAGATCAGTTCCCATTAATGTAGTAAAATCGTGGATAGATTCTCATGAGATAGACTCCAGGATACAGGTAGATAATGACGATCCGAGTCTTGATTCAGTTGGGATATTAATTCTGGAACGAGTAATAGGTATGGTTTGCGCGATTAAGACAAATTTTACCTACAAAAATAAAAAAGGAAACACACTCTCACTCGAACCTGGCGATGCATGGTATCGATCTGGTTCTAGTAATCAGCCTCTTTCTCAACCCTTGAGGAATGTGTTATTGAAAAGATGAATCTCTTAAGTGACCATCATTTTGCACCTTTTATTGTTTCTTTTAAGATCGACAAAATTCCCTCGGTTAAGACCCGGGTCGTGAAGGTCACGGCGTCGACGAGCCCCGAGATGCCACGCTCGACGGGAATCCTGATCCATGGCCGCACGTCTTTCCACAGCAAGACCGGCCTGCCACGGGCACGCAACCACGCCACGACCTGTCTCACCCGCGCGACCCAGGCACGGGGGCTCACCGCGGCACAGGCTTCTTTTATCCAATTTTCAGAATAACATTGTTCCCTTCCTTAAATTCAAACCGCTCAGATTAGACTGGCACGTCATCTCTGCGGATTCGCATATGCTGTTAATATGACGCACGTGTTCAACAAATTAAGAAGCCGGGCATCATTGGCTGGCGGCAGCAGCCGCTGAATCGCCCAAGTCAAGTCATTCTTTCGGTATACCCATCGTGGTAATGCCTGGAGAAAAAATTGGCAGGGTGGCGTCCGAGTTGTAACCCTTCCCAACTCATGAACCATTCGGAGTTGCTCCGGCGACATCCGCGGGATAAAATTTGGGCGCAATATTTTGCAGACGCCCTTGATCGTGCGTTGCGTGAAAATTAGTTCATGGCTCGAGGCGAGTGGTCTTTACTCGCCGAGGATCTTTTCTCCTTCCACGAGCTTGTTAGCTATGATCGCGAAAGAAATCTGCGATTTCTTTCTTGGTGAGTGGCGGCAACAAGACCGATATTGCTTCCACCCACGACACGAGCGCGGCGCGCACGGGTTCGGCGCTCGGCTTGCCCATCAGCGCGTCGACCGACTTCATGGCCATGAACTTCCGCGTCGCATCGAGGGCGAGCTGCGGCGCGCGGGCGCCGGCTTCCGAGAGCGACGCGATGGCGCTCGCGATGGCCCTGGCCAGTTCCACCCGCCTCGCCAGCAGCGGCATGTCCGCTCGGCCTGGCGCGAGCAGTTTCTGCACGATGGCGGGCACGTGCGCCACGACCGCTTGCACCACCCGCTTCAGCCCCTCGCTCGAACCCG
>Ga0172366_10003439_pt1 | contig 12497 bp, 17 predicted proteins | sample LakKivSesite69cm_FD_114533 | JGI IMG/M metagenome (GOLD analysis project Ga0172366, IMG submission 114533) | Sediment microbial communities from Lake Kivu, Rwanda - Sediment site 69cm | ecosystem: Environmental > Aquatic > Freshwater > Lake > Sediment | place: Rwanda: Western Province, Lake... | reverse complement strand
GTTACTGCCTTGAACACATCCTTAAATTAACCTTTATTAAACTTTAAAGATTTCCCTGATAGCGTCCAGAATTTCTATGTTTTTTACTTTTTGAATCTTGAAGCTTTCATCTATTTTCAGCTTATTTTCCAGATCAATACTTGTATTTATATCCGGAAAATCCTCTTTATTAAAGCACCCTCTTATAGTCTCAAGAACGCTTTTTGCGGTAGAATTATATTCATAACCACCTTCCAGCAATATTCCTGTTCTGCCCTGGCAGTGTTTGTAACTTAGATATGAAATAATATACATTATCTTGTAATATGATTCTTCTACCAGACCAAGAGAAGAAAGGGAATCCGAAAAATGGGAATCATATCCTGCGCTTACCAGAATTAGCCCGGGATCAAATCTTTCCATAACCGGTATAATTATGTCTATCATTGCAGTTAAATAATCTGGATCCCTGGTATAGGGCATAAAAGGAAAATTCATGTTAAAGCCTTCTCCCTTGCCCCTTCCGATTTCATTATAATATCCAGTCCCCGGATAGTGAGGGTATTGGTGGAAAGATATATAGAAAATACTACTGTCATCATAAAAGATCTCCTGTGTCCCGTTTCCATGATGAGCATCAAAATCTAATATAGCAATCTTTTCCACTCCAAAATTTTCCTGGGCATATCTGGCAGTCAGGGCTATATTATTAAAAATACAGAATCCACTACCGGCATCCCTAAAAGCATGATGTCCTGGTGGACGGACAGCAGCAAAAAATTTATCAAACTTAGTTCTCTTGCTAAAAATCAAGTCCAAACCCACAAAACAGCCACCGGCAGCCAGGAGCGCACAGTCATAGGTGTATTTTGTTACTGCTGTGTCTGAGTCCAGATAAGAAAGATCTCCCATTCTTGATAGATTTTTTATCTTCTGGATATAGTTTTTATCATGAACCATCTCAACTTGCCTGTCAGTAGCAGGACGGGGTTTCTTAATGGCTATCTTATCTTTAAATTTCCAGTTATTTAATGCTTCCTTAATAGCAGTAAGCCTATCTGCATTTTCAGGATGATCAGGACCATTATGGTGTTTTAAATAAAAATCATCATATATTATATACATAAAATATATTATTTTTCTCCTGTTATATTTTTTATTCACTTAGATACTCTAAAATGGCTTCAACTATGCTTTCACTTATCTTCATCTGATAACTTGATTTCTTTAACCTTTCTCTTTCCCTATAATTTGAAATAAAAGCAGGTTCTATTAATACCGATGTCATATTTGTTGCTTTCAGGATAGCGTAGTTTGCACCATGAACCCTGCAATCTAAAACTTTTAAGTTACTGGTGATTTTATCCTGAATCAGATTCGCAATTTTATATCCAGGAATTGAATACGACTTAAGGCCTTTAAAATAAAAACAGCTGCAGCCATTTGCATTCTGATCCGCTGAATAATTTAAATCTACACTAATCAACAGATCCGCATCACTCTTATTTGCATATTCAATTCTGTCATACAAAAAAACATTCTGCTTCTTATCATCACTAATGGAAAGTAATGTCTCGATACCGTTTTTAGATAATATATCCCTGCAAAAATTTACTATACTTTTACAAATATATATTTTTTCATTAATATATTTTTTGCTGCTCCTAATATCTTCTATGTTTTCACTATAATCCAGAATAATTTTATTTTCCCGTAACTCTTTTCTTTTATCCAGATTTCTGATTATGGGGAAATTGGAAGTTCTTTTAGATACTATGATTCTTTTTAAACTTTTCAGATGTTGCAATGTCTCTTCCCCAACTATTCCATCATCAGCAATGTTCATATTTTTCTGGAATTCTATAAGTGCCTTATTGGTTCTTTCACAAAATATACCATTCTCATTATAAGGATAAAAACCAAGTGTTTTTAACCAGAGCTGGAGAGTTCTCACATCGTCGCCTCTGAAAGGAGGATGCTTTAGATATAGCATCCTTTCACCAATTTTATACCCGGCATCAACTAATTCCTGCCAGGTCTCCTGATCTATAACACCTGTTACCAAAAGGTCTCTATCCTGTTGGAATTTTCTGACTGCATTTTCGGTCTCGATACCAAAAATTCCATCAATATCCGTTACTCCAAGATTGTATCCGAGCATTTTTAATCTTCTCTGCAGATCTGTAACTTTTTCCCCTGAAGAATTTCTCCTTATTATTTCCATTCTGTTAACATAAACTCAATTTTTTTAATTCTCTCACTTTTACCCCTAAAATAATGGTCCGTTATAAACTCTTACTATATCAGTTCTGTCAATCATTCCTGAATTTTTTTAAATAAATAAAAAAATTATAGCCCGGCGTGTCTGTTATTGTGAGCTGTATAAAAATTTATCAACATATATAGCAGCTATTGCCCCATCTGCAACTGCAGTTATGACCTGCCGGAGAGGCGTATTTCTAACATCACCGACCGCAAATATACCGGGCAGAGAAGTTTCCATTTTAAAATTGGTAATTATAAAATTTTTCTCATCAAGTTCCACTAAATCTTTTACCAATTCAGAATTAGGTTTCCAGCCAATATATTCAAAGACTCCATCAACCTTAATTTTATATGTTTTATTTTCTTTTTTGTTTCTTATTAAAATTCCCTCCAGTTTATTCTTACCTATAAATTTCTCTACTACAGAGTTCCATAAAAATTCTATTTTTTTATTCTTAAATACCCTATCCTTTAGAATTTCTACCGCACGAAGTTCATTTCTTCTATGAATTATATATACCTTTTTTGCAAATTTCGTGAGAAAAATTGCCTCTTCAATAGCTGTATCTCCACCTCCCACAACAGCAACTTCTCTATCCCTGTATAAAGCTCCGTCGCAGGTTGCGCAAAAAGAAATACCCTTGCCAATAAATCCACTTTCTCCCTCAACATTCAGCCTATCAGGACTGGCTCCTGTAGCCATTATTACTGATTTTGTCCATATTAGCTTTTCATCGCCAGGACACTTAAAATGATAAGATTTATCTTTTTTTGTGGTGTTAACTGACTCAATAGAGTTTACAGCAAAATATTCCCTTACTTCGATATCAAACCTTTTACAATGCTCCAATAAATTTTGTGCAAGTTCATAACCTGAAATATCATCTTTAAAGCCGGGATAGTTTTCGACAGACGCTGTATTTATTATTTGTCCACCTGCCATTTTTTTTTCTACAATTTCAAAATCAAGCCCTGCTCTTCTGGCATACAATGCCGCACTCAGTCCTCCCGGACCAGCACCAATAATCAGTAGATCAGTTTTTACTTCCTGCATATCGGTTAAGCTCCCATCTTTTAAAACAATTCAATACGGATATAAAAAGATATAAAAAGCGTATGCTATATCTACTATTATAAATAATTAGAATTTAAAATAAATGAGTAATTGAAAGCATACTAAAAAATATTATGATTACAGCAATAAATTACCTGCAGAATATCAATATTGCCAAAGTTTAGGATAGAAGCTGATATTATTATTTCCTAATATCTCTTTGCAGCTTCTTTTATTCTATCCTCAAGTTCTTCTTCTGATTTTATACCTGAAATATTCAGATCTAAATCCATCAGGAGTTTTATCGCGCTTCTAACAATCACAGTATTAGCTATTTTATGACCACCAGATTTTTTGCATTCAATACCTAGATTCTCCAGGAATGACACCATATTTGAAGGCATAGTTATAGGAACCCTAAAATAATCCTGCTTTCTTTCTACCATGTTTTAACCTCTTGCTATAATTGTATTGTAGTTTTACGTATATGAGTATATCTATTAAAAATCAAATTGTCAAATAACCAATTTTTCTTAAGAAAATCAAGATTTGACTTTCCCTTACCGGCTTGTTAAACTTCAATATTAAATTGGAAATGAAAAATACGAAGAAAAAAGAAAATATTATGAAAATCTCAGTAATCGGCGGAAGTCAGGTAGATAGTGAAATTTACAACCTGGCTTATGAAGTGGGAAAGGAAATAGCCAGAAATGGCGCAGTGCTTGTTTGCGGAGGTTTGGGTGGAACAATGGAAGCATCGTGTAAAGGAGCAAAAGAAGAAGGAGGACTAACTATCGGTATACTCCCTACTGCAAATGAAAATGATGCAAATAAATATGTTGACATAAAAATACCTACCGGAATGGGTTACGCCAGAAACGTACCAATAATACTTTCATCTCATGCTGTGATTGCTGTTGACGGAAGCTACGGTACCCTTTCCGAAATCGGTTATACATTGACTTTTGATAAACCTATCATCGCACTAAAATCCTGGGAGGTTCGCCCATATTATAGTGAAAACACTCCATATATAATTAGAGCCAAGACTGCAAAAGAGGCTGTAAAGATAGCCATAAGAGAAGCCAGAGATTATATCAGGAAAAACAAGACGGGTTAATTATCAATTAATGATTTACATTGGTCACTGGTACCCATCCAGATTTGATGATTAAGGAAATATTTTAACAAAATTTATCTGTAAATTAGACAGGGAAGATTTCAGATTTTCCCTCTCCTCGGCGCTCACCTCATCAATTATAACCTTTAGCAGTGCATCAAAACCATCTACGGCAAGCTTTGCCTGCTGCCTGTCCTTATATTTATCATTTACTCCAACAGGAAGTCCCATTTTTTTATAAGCAAAGCTGGAAAGGGACATCATCATCTGGGTTATGATGTCTTTGGTTGTTAATTTATCAATCTCCTCCTGGAGCTTTTTCATCATTTCTTCTTCGCTCTCTTTGGGCTCCTCTTTCTTTTCGCCCAGACTCTCTTTCATAAATTCATCCTTTAACTCTTTATCTTCTCCATCTCCTTTGCTAACTCTTTTCTTCTTTTCTTTTCTAGCCATATATAATCACCTCTCTCCATTCCAATCTTTTTTTATTCCGATTCATATTTTATCAGTGAAAATATATCATAACCCTTTAAAATTTTTCTTGGATTTAAAAACTCCAGCTCAATTAAAAAACAGAATCCAACAACTTCGCCACCCATTTTTTCAACAAGCTCAGCTTTAGCTTTCGCAGTACCGCCAGTTGCCACCAGATCATCTACAATTAAAATCTTATCGCCTTTTTTTATAGCATCGGTATGCATCTGTAAAATACTCTTCCCATACTCAAGATCATATGAAACCTGACATGTTTTATAGGGAAGCTTTCCCGGTTTTCTAACCGGAATAAAGCCTACACCTAGCTTAAAAGCAATGGCCCCTCCAAATATAAAGCCTCTTGCCTCAGCACCCAATACTGCATCTATCTTTTTCCCCCGCCAATATTCAACCATCCTGTCTATTGAATACTTAAATGCTTCTGCTTCTCCCAGAAGAGTGGTGATGTCTCTGAATACCACTCCTTTCTTGGGAAAATCCGGAATATTTCTTATCTTTTGTTTTAAATCCAATTGTAATCCTTTCTATAACCTTTTACCCATTTTAAAAATATTTTATAATATATAAACGTATAATAAAATCAAGCATTCTTAAAAATTTCTGATTCCATCTATAAGTGAGTCTATTAGATAGCTAATATCCAGCCTTTCAAAATCCAATTGTGATAAAACTTCAGATGCAGAATATTTCTGTCCATAGCTCCATAGCTCTCTCAAAAAAAAGCCGGTTTTTTTCTTTTTATACCAATCATAACCAAATTTCCTATATATATGTTCTTTAAGTTGTGATTGGAAAATCCATGCCCTTATATAATTTGTACAGTAAAAACCATTATCTACATCTTTCAAATAATTTTCTCTCGTGTATTCCATTAAATTTACAGCAGATAAAATTTCTTTGTAACTGGATTCTTTATCACTTATAGGCTGACCATCATGAAGAATTAACTCATATTTTAGCTTACCTGTATATCTTCTGCAAAACCAGAGCTTTATTAAGTTTGAAAAGTATACAAATTCTCTTGCTTCGTCAGGGCTCATCTTTAAAAAATCAACCAGCCATTGCCGGTTCTGCATAAGCTGTTCCATACAAAAAGCATATCCTTCTGTTACTGCATTATCACCCAAACATCTGTACTCGAAATCAAGCTTTGAACTGGTACTTCCAAAATGCAGTGAGTGACCGCCTTCATGAAGCATAGCTTCATAATCATCCTGGCCTCCGCTTGGCATAATTACCAGATATATCTCTTCCGGTACTTTAGGGGTACAGCAAAATGCTCTTGGTGATTTGTTTTCTCTTTCCTCCACATCTAAATGAATATTACCATATCTACTTATATCTATACCCATCTCAAATAAAGTACCTGTGAATATGGAGATAAGACTATCCTTTTTAAAGAACTTATCATATTTTTTTGCTCTTTTTACAAATGCAAAGTCGCTTCTCCGGGAATCTTTCAGGTATATCCCCAGCTCCTTCTCTAATAGATCGGTGAAATGTTTTTCATATAAATCTTGAGTTTCACTCAGGAGCCTTTCCATTTCAGCCTGCAGACTATGGAAATCTTCTTCCTTCAAGTATGAAAAAAGTTCGCTGTAACTTGAAAATCCTAAATCCACCGCTTTCCTGTGAAGAGTATCCCAATATATATATAAAGTATCATTAAAAGATTCTGCTATCTTTTTACTTCTCTTATCCTCAATCTCATCTCTTTTAACCTTATCAGGTTCATTTGCCAGCAGGATCTCAGAATACCTGAAAGGCACTTTTCTGCCTTCTATATTAATCTTTGCCTGCGCCTCATCTTCTGCAATTTTATCAATCAAGTCTTTTACCTGTCTCTCAATATAACCTTCGGTACAGAATTTTAACAGATATGCAGCTTTCTTCTTTTCTTCCCCAGCACTTTTATCTCTTATGTTTTTAATATATTCAATGTTCTTCCTGCTAAATAAATATTTATATTCATCATAAATACCGCTTATATTAATGCTGTCCTTCTGCCCTGAAAAATGAAGGTAATACTCTTTATCTACCTTATACAGGAATGATTCCGCATCTTCTTTGTATTTTATAATATCCATGTCCCGTTCCACAGAACTTACCCAAATATTCCCGAGGAAAACTTGGCGTCTGTTTCCTGCTTCAACGACACATGGCTCGTAGACTCCCGTTTTATCGGGATTCCGCCGCCAGAGGTATCTCTACAGGCGTAACTTCCCGGAGAACTTCCGGTAGCTAAGTATTTACAATTTATTGCAGCATTTACATCGCGGTCAATCACTAACCCACACTCCTCGCACTGAAATATTAAAAACTAAAATTTTTAAGAAGCTCTATATTCTCAAATTCTCTGCAGCTCTCATATAGCTTTTTATCAGCAGTAATAAATTTTAATTTAAAAAACCTTGCAACTGCCAGATAAGAAGAGTCGTAAAATGTTATATCAAATTCATGCCTGATTTTATTAGCATCCAATATTAAACTCTTAAAAAGCTTTATAAACTCTATTCCCAGGTTGAGAAACTGTTCCAGAGCAATTTTAGTCTTTTCAAAATCAAGATCAGGTTTGTAGTAAAGCACATTTGCAAGCTCATATATGGCAATTTCGGGACACACTATAATTACGTCACTACTGGTCAGTGATTTTAATATACTGATGGCATCTGACATATCATCTTCTTCATCTTTCGAAAACCATTTTATAAACACGGAAGAGTCCAATACAAGAGTTCTTGGCTGTTCTCTTATTCTATGAAAAATTTCTTCCTCTAGTGTCCCTAAACTTTCTAATCTCTTTAACTCCATCCCACACACCTGTACTTTCCCTGATTTCATTTATTTTACTTACGGCTTTGAGTACCTTTTCTTCTCTAATTCTCTCTTTTAATCTTTTATCAAATTCATTCTTATACAGGATAATGGCTCTCCTTATTAATTCACTTCTGTTTAACTTTTCTGATTCTTTCAGATATTCCAAATCTTTAAGTATCTCATCACTTATAGTTATATTAAGCCTCTTCATATTAATCACCAGTTAGATAATCACAAATAATACTAATATGTACGTATAATTAAAATTATACATCTTTTTTTAAAATATTTTGTGTATATCATAACACATTATTTCTTAATAATAAACCTAAAATAGCTGATAAAAAAATAAAGTAGAAAAAAAATATTTTTATATGAATTAAAGATTAAATGAACTAAAACAATTCTTCCTGCTGTTTTTCTTCCCTGTAAGTCTTCGTATTATCTCTATCCAGTTTACCATCCACCACTCTTTTAATATCCTCACTATCTTCATCGCCTGGCAGCTCAAGTTTTTTTAAAAAAACTGATCTTTCAAAGTTCTTAACGTAATCTGACCAGTCACTGCCGCCTTTATTTTCTTCCAATATAATATTATATCCGCCTATATCAGCATCCATATGATCTACATAATAGACTATAAAAGCCTCCAATATCTTCGGTCTTTTAGGAGAGCCAAATTCCTTATGGCCATGATGGCTCAGTATTATATGAAGAAGTCTATCCCTTAAATCCCCGGGGAAACCATCTATCTGTTTTATTTTTTCCAAAACCCATCCATACCCGATGGTGATATGGCCAAGAAGTTTCCCTTCATCAGTTACTTCAGTAGTTGCTACTGTCTTGTATTCCCTGATTTTACCAATATCATGAAGGATTGCTCCACTAATCAGCAGGTCATAATTTAAATTATGATAGACCCTGGAGATAGCATCACAGATTACAGTTACTGCCAGTGTATGCTCGAGCAGTCCACCTTTAAAGGCGTGATGATAACGGACTGCTGCAGCAGCATTTTTAAAATCCTTAACAAACTCTTTATCCTCAAAATACGAATCAATTAGTTTCTTCAGATGAGGATTTTTAATTCTGGCAGCGTATTCTTTAATCCCGGCAAACATTTCATCGATATCTCTTCTGGAAGTCTTTATGTAATCTGAATATTCTATATCTTCTTTATTTTCGATCTTTTTTATAGAGTTAATAACAAGTTGTTTGACTTGCTTATATTCTTTTACATCTCCTTCTACTGAAACTAAATCTCCCTCAGTAAAATTTCCAGCACTACGATAAATTTCCGTCCACGCTACTCCCTCAATACTTCCTTCCTTATCCTGAAGAGTAACCGCACAATAATCATCACCGTTTTTCTTTTTTCTAACCTGTTTCTTTGCTACCATAAATATAGAGTCTGCTCTTGCGCCAGCCTCCAAATCTGATATAAATTGTTTCTTACCAGTTTCCATTTCTATTATATCTTTAAACTTACAATAAGCTCGTCATAATGTCTTCGTTATTATTTTTTAATGTTCCATTTTTTAAAATAATCCAGTGTCCTGTAGTCAGTCATATCATAATGAATGGGGGTAATTGACACATAATTACTCTTTACCACATTATAATCAAAATTCTTACCTTTTGTCTTCCCTATAAATTCTCCATCCATCCAGTAGTAATCTCTTCCTCTGGGGTCAACTCTCTTTATGAAGTTATCTTTAAACTTAGCATCACTTTGGGTAGTTATTTTCACGCCCTTTATCTCTTTTTCACAAACATCAGGAATATTAATATTCAGAAGCGTCCCTTTAGGAAGTCCTTCATTCTCTATTATTTGTCTGGCAATTCTTTTTGTAAAATTGACTGCGTAGCTATAATCAGGATCGACCAGATTATCTATTGAAACAGCTATAGAAGCCACACCATAAGCTGTTCCCTCAGTCGCAGCTGAAACTGTGCCCGAGTAGATAATATTTTCTCCTAAATTTGCCCCTCTGTTGATACCGGATATAAGCAAATCAGGAGCCCTATCTAAAATTGCCCTGATGGCTATTTTTACACAGTCAGCAGGAGTTCCATCAACTGCATATCCAAAGAACTGGCCCTCTCTATATTCTTTCCTTACTGAAATTGGACGGAACACAGTAATAGCATGGCCCACAGCGCTCCTCTCCTTATCCGGGGCTACAATCCTTATGTCAAACCTTTCATCTTCCTTCAAGGTTTTATAAAGAGTATAAAGCCCTTCCGAATCTATTCCATCATCATTGGTAAGCAGAATTATTTTCTTGTCCATTGCCCTACAATCTGTCTATGTTTTCAAATGATTTATATAATGTAAATACCGAACATTACATTATTTTATAATTAAATAATCCATAATTCCAGAACTGCAATTATTATCGCCAATAAAATTTATCTGAGCCTCTTTGTTACCGGTAATCTTTATAATCATAATAAACCAGCCTAATTATATCAATCCATTTTACACATTTTATTTCTTATCTTTCAGCTCCTCATCAAGGGCTGGCTCCATTAAATTCTACTATCCTCTTTAAATTGCTAGTACTAATGCTCTTTAGCCTTTTACAGCTCCTGAAGTCGTACCGGAGATGATATATCTTTGCCCTATAATAAAGATGATCACAACAGGAGCCACTGTCAGTACAAAGGATGTGCTTGATTTGATGAAAGCAGAATCGGGTATTGCATTGAAGGAATTGCATGTTGACGGCGGACCGACAAGGGACAATTTTTTAATGCAGTTTCAAGCAGATATCCTTGATACAACTTTAGTCCGGGCTGAAATATAAGAAGTTTCTGCATATAGGCCGCTCTCGCAGCGGGCATGACAATTGGAATATGGAATTAATTCAAGTAAATACCATGGCAAATATCTTATTATACGAGCAAATTCTTATGCATTTTATGATTTGATTTGGTTAACTTATTTGCTAAACAAATCCGAATGGGCTCCAGTTCTTGTCAATGTTAAAGTAAGCACATTATTTTCAACCAAATACACAAGTAACCAATCCGGTTGGATATGACATGCGCGGAAGCCGGTATAATCGCCTGAAAGAGGGTGGTCTTGATATTTTTGTTCAAGTTGTCTTTGATTAGCTAATTCATTGATGATATATTCCAAGAGACTTATATCAAGACCGCGCCTCTTAGCAAGTTTATAATCTTTTTTAAACCTAGCAGTATACTTCAATGTCAGCATTATAAATTAAGCTCCTTCATCAAATCATCAATAGTTGAAAAGCCTTTACCGGTTTTACTAATTTTACGTGCTTCTTTAATTGCTGCAATTGTTTCTGCATTTGGTTTCAGCAACTTAACAGGAAATGGTAATCCACCGGTTAATATAACCTGTCGCAAAAAAATATTAATCGCATCGGCTGTAGATAACCCTAACTGCTTTAAAGTTGTCTCGGCGCTTAGTTTTAGATTCGGATCTATTCTTACATGTAACGTTTCTGTTTTTGCCATGATAATCACCTCCATTTGTTAAAATTGTATCACTTATTATATGCATTTACAACACAATATTAGTTAATGGTTATTTCTGCAACCAATGGTTACAGGGGCACTCTTATATCTCCAATAAAAACTAACAGACGTTTCAATAAATTTTATCTCCAATGCTTAAGCACAAGAGATAAAATTCTATCCATTATGTTAAGCTCAGCATAACAGACAATTTGATGCAGTAGATTTTATTGCAAGCATATACTCTCATATTCCCAATAAGAATGAACAGACAGTCAGGTATATGGGATTTATAGCAATGCATGCCGTGGCAGAAGGAAAAAGGAGGGTGATGCCGAATCAGACTTTATCATAGAAGATGATAATAATAAGGAATGTAATAAATCATGGGCAAGACTTATAAAAAAATCTACGAGGTTTATCCCTTAATATGCCCAATATGGGGAGTGTTTGATAAAAACACTGTATTAAAGGCATTTTCTGCCAAAACACTCCCCATATTAATTGTGTGGATCATTTACACAGATCATGTAACCACTGCATCAAATTTTCATCTTCTTCCCATTTAGGCATTTCATCTGTATAAAGATCTTTATAGGATTCTTCAAGTGCTTTTCTTTTCATCTCACTATCCGCTCTGGCATAGACTTAAATGATGCCCGGGTGCCTGAGATTGCTGAGATTCCTGACTTCAGGCTTACTACCAGGCCCAATGAGACCCAGGCTAAGGCCTTTGAGCTTCTGGGTATAGGAATAGGGAATAAAAAGAAGTAGACAGAAAGGGCCAGAAGAAACCGGTAAAAAGCCCGTGGTTAAGCCATTTCTTTATAATCATTACAGGAACTTCGGTTTAGCCTTTTACAGCTCCTGAAGTCATACCGGAGATGATATATTTTTGCCCTACAATAAAGATGATCACGACAGGAGCCACTGTCAGTACGATGGTGTCTGAGACCAGCTGCCAGTCAGCCAATCTTTGACCATAAAAATTATAGACAGCAAGGGTCCTGGGCCATTTAGTTGACCTATTGAGGATGTAAAGGGGAGTCTGGATCAGCCAATCTACACAAGGGCTATAAACCCCTGATAAGAACCAGGATTATTAAACTAAGTAACCAGGCTACTATTCCCAACAAGATAGTATTTATTTTTTTCCTTTCATTACCATTCAATCTCTCTTCTGTACAGGGTTCTAAAAGGTGAAGAGATTCCGATACTTTCGAGAATATCATCTCTTATTAACTCTTAATAGGCAACAGGAATACTACAATCTTT
>Ga0172366_10003438_pt1 | contig 12504 bp, 11 predicted proteins | sample LakKivSesite69cm_FD_114533 | JGI IMG/M metagenome (GOLD analysis project Ga0172366, IMG submission 114533) | Sediment microbial communities from Lake Kivu, Rwanda - Sediment site 69cm | ecosystem: Environmental > Aquatic > Freshwater > Lake > Sediment | place: Rwanda: Western Province, Lake... | reverse complement strand
TTTGCACATTCTTCAGGTATACACCAGGATGGAGTCCTGAAAAACCGTGAGAATTACGAGATAATAGATCCTGTTGAAGTAGGTGTGCGCGAATCATCTATTATACTTACGGCCCGCAGCGGCAGAGCCGCACTTAATCACCGCCTTGAGCTGCTGGGCTTTAAATTCGGGAAAGAGGAGCTTGATGAGATTTATCACCGTTTCCTTCTGCTTGCAGACAAGAAAAAGGAAATAAATGATGAAGACATAAGGATACTTACAGGAGAGGTATTCCAGGGAGAAAAGGCTCTTAAACTTGAGAATCTTCAGGTTGTTTGCGGAAAGACAGCTATGCCTGTGGCTACTGTCGGAATTATGATAAATGGTGAGGTACATACTTCCACCGCTTCGGGCAACGGCCCGATTGATGCAGCATTCACGGCGGTTAAACACCTAATCAGCAAGACTGTGCATCTTGAGGAGTTTCTAATTCAGGCAATAACCAGGGGAAGCGACGACCTCGGTAAGGTGCATGTGCAACTCGAACATGAAGAGAAGATCTATTACGGTTTCGGAACCAGTACCGATATAATAACAGCCTCGGTTGAAGCATTTATTGATGCTATATCAAAGATAAAATGACACCAAAGACATTATTTGACAAGATATGGGACGCTCATGTGGTACGATCCATAGATGGAGGACCCGATGTGCTTTATATCGACCAGCATTATATTCATGAGGTAACCAGCCCTCAGGCTTTTGAAGGATTGAGGCAGAGAGGCATACCTGTGTTCCGCCCCAGGAAAACACTTGCCACTGCCGATCATAATATACCGACAAGAAACCAGCACCTTACAATCCCTGATGAGCTGTCTAGGCTCCAGGTTGAGAAGCTGAAGGCAAACTGCAGCGAATACGGCATTGAATATTTCGGTCCGGGTGACCCCAATAACGGTATTGTGCATGTAATCGGTCCTGAGCTGGGCTACACTCTTCCCGGAATGACAATAGTTTGCGGCGACAGCCATACTTCAACACACGGGGCATTCGGTAACATTGCTTTCGGAATAGGCACAAGCGAGGTGGAAATGGTTCTGTCCTCACAATGCTTACTTCAGGCAAAACCGAAGAAAATGCGAATAAGTGTAAACGGTACACTTAATCCGGGGGTCACTGCAAAGGATCTTATACTTTATATAATATCCCGGATTTCTTCAGGAGGTGCAACAGGCTGTTTCGTTGAATATGCAGGGACAGCCATTGAATCACTCACCATGGAAGGAAGGATGACAGTGTGCAATATGAGCATTGAGATGGGCGCCAGGGGCGGATTTATCGCTCCTGACTTCACTGCCTTCCAGTACCTGAACAGTATCCCCTCCCTTTCAACAAGGAACGATTTCAAATCGATGCTTCTCAGATGGAGATCACTGAAAACGGACGAAGGCGCCCTGTTCGATAAGGAACTTGTATTCGATGCCGCCGAAATAAGCCCTATGATTACATATGGCACCAACCCGGGCATGGGAATGCCGGTCGACGGAACTATCCCTGCAGAAGGATCTGTGTCTTTCATGAAATCACTAAATTATATGGGACTGAAGCCGGGCACAAAACTGCTTGGACAAAAAATAGATTATGTGTTTCTCGGAAGCTGCACGAACGGGAGGATTGAGGATCTGCGCGAATTTGCCGGGCTGGTAAAAGGCAGAAAAAGAGCCTCCGGAGTAACAGCTATTCTTGTGCCCGGATCAAAGAAAGTTGAGCAGCAGGCAAAGGATGAAGGGATCGACAAACTCCTTGAAGATGCCGGGTTCATCCTCCGTCAGCCTGGATGCTCATCGTGCCTTGCAATGAATGAAGACAAGATACCTGCGGGTAAATATGCAGTATCAACTTCAAACAGGAATTTCGAGGGACGCCAGGGACCAGGAGCTAGGTCTATACTCGTAAGTCCCCTTACAGCTGCTGCAGCAGCTGTAACAGGAAGGATAACTGATCCGCGTGATCTGTTAAATGATTAACAATAAAACGATTATGCAGAAAGAACGATTTGATATACTTGAGTCTTCGTGTGTTCCGCTTCCACTGGAAAACATCGATACCGACCAGATAATTCCTGCACGTTTCCTGAGCGCAACAACCAGGCAGGGATTCGGTGATAACCTTTTCCGCGACTGGCGTTTCGACAATGCCGGGAACAAAAAAGAAGATTTCGTGCTTAATGATGAGCGCTTCGGCGGCAAAATCCTTGTTGCAGGCCGGAATTTCGGATGCGGTTCGAGCCGTGAACATGCTGTATGGGCGATAACAGGATACGGTTTCAGGGCTGTCGTCTCAAGCTTCTTTGCCGACATATTTAAAAACAATGCTCTCAACAACGGGCTTCTGCCGGTGATAGTTTCCGATGAGTACCTTGATTATCTTCTGAAAACCATTCAGGATAATCCGGCAACAATGGTAAAAGTTGATCTCGGAAATCAGCTGTTTCAGGTTCTCTCCGACAGTACTCCTGTTCATTTTGAAGTAAACCCATATAAGAAAGAGTGTCTCATGAAAGGGCTCGATGATGTGGATTACCTGACAGGACTGAAAAATACCATTTCAGCTTTTGAATTAAGAAATACACTGAGATATGAGAATAGAAATAATGGACACAACCCTGAGGGACGGTGAACAGACCCAGGGTGTCTCCTATATGCCTCTTGAAAAGCTTCACATTGCAAAACTGCTGCTGAAAGATCTTAAGGTCGATAGAATTGAGGTTGCTTCTGCAAGAGTCTCATCAGGCGAGTTCGAAGCTATCAGCAGGATCGCTGACTGGGCACGGCATAACAATATGCTCAAAAGGGTTGAGGTGCTTGGATTCGTGGATGGTGATATTTCCCTTAACTGGATAAGAAGCGCCGGAGGCAGGGTTATAAACCTGCTGTGCAAGGGATCGCTAAGGCATCTTGAGAAGCAGCTCAGGAAAACACCCGAAAAGCATGTAAGCGATATCAGGGAAATAGTCAGAAAAGCCGGAGAGGCTGATATACAGGTGAATATATACCTTGAAGACTGGTCAAACGGGATGATCAGCTCAGAAGATTATGTCTTTTACATGCTCGATTCGCTTAAGGGCGAAAATATTCAGAGATTCATGCTCCCGGATACTCTCGGGATTCTCAATCCTGAACAGACATTTACTTTCTGTAAAAAGATCACCGACAGGTATCCGTCACTTCACTTCGATTTTCATCCTCATAACGATTATGATCTGTCGGTGGCTAATGTGTTTTCTGCTGTCAGGGCCGGTGTGAAAGGGGTTCACACAACAATTAACGGACTTGGTGAACGGGCAGGAAACGCCCCTCTCTCAAGTGTGATCGGGGTTCTGCATGACCAGCTGCAAGCTGAAACAGGTGTCAATGAATTTGAGATTACCAAAGCGAGCAGGATTGTCGAAACATTCAGCGGAATACGGATCCCTGTCAATAAGCCAGTCATCGGCGAAAATGTGTTCACCCAGACAAGCGGCGTTCATGCCGATGGCGACTCGAAGGATAACCTTTATTATAATAACCTCCTCCCTGAACGGTTCGGCAGAAAACGGAAATATGCACTCGGAAAGCAATCAGGCAAGGCAACCATCAGGAAAAACCTTGAAGAGTATGGACTGTCATTAAGTCCTGAATCAGTCGAGAAGATAACCCAGAGAGTAATAGAGCTGGGGGACAAGAAGGAGAATGTAACAAATGCAGATCTCCCGTTCATTATCGCCGATGTACTGGGATCTGATACTACAGAGTATAAAATACATATTAAAAACTACTCCCTCTCACTCTCCTACGGTATGAAACCGTCGGCAAGCGTACAGATTGACATTGACGGAACACTGTACCAGGAGACATCTTCCGGCGACGGTCAGTATGACGCCTTCATGAGAGCACTCAGGGTAATATATGACAAGCTGGGCAAGTCGCTTCCTTTTCTGACCGACTACCAGGTTTCAATACCGCCGGGAGGAAAAACCGATGCTCTTGTCGAGACTGTCATAACCTGGAACTTCAATGACCGTGAATTCAGGACAAGGGGACTTGACGTCGACCAGACAGAATCTGCAATTAAGGCAACCGAGAAAATGCTGAACATAGTGGAAAATAACGAACTTAAGCTGGCTGAGAAACTTTCCGCACATATACAAGCCGGATAATAAATGTAAAAAACAGACTTATGAATAAATCGTACAGAATTGCCGTGATACCGGGTGACGGAACCGGACCTGAAGTTGTCAGGGAAGCCAGGAAAGTCCTGAGCGCTGCAGGAGATAAATACGGATTTAAGCTTGATTATGAGGAGTTTGATTTCGGGGGTGGACGTTACCTGAGGACCGGTGAAGTGCTTCCCGGCACTGCTGTTGAGGAACTGAAGAAATTCGATTCGATACTTCTCGGGGCTATCGGGCATCCTGATGTAAAGCCGGGCATCCTCGAGAAAGGTATCCTGTTAAGACTCCGTTTTGAGCTTGACCAATATATTAACCTTCGGCCTGTAAAATTATATCCCGGAGTATCTACTCCGTTGAAAGATAAGGGTCCTGAACATATTGATTATGTGGTAGTACGTGAGAACTCAGGTGATGTTTATACCGGTGCCGGCGGAACAACCCAGAAAGGCACGCCTGATGAAGTTGCCATTCAGAATATGATATATACCCGCAGACAGGTAGACAGGTGCCTCCGCTATGCGTTTGATTATACAAGAAAAAGAAAGAAGAAGAATACTCTTGCTCTCTGCGGAAAGACAAACGTACTCACCTATGTCTTTGATCTGTGGGAAAGAGCATTTCATGAAATGGGAAACGCTGATTATCCCGATATCAAAAGGGAGTACTATCATGTTGATGCAACGGTGATGTGGATGGTAAAGAATCCTGAATGGTTTGATGTTATTGTTACCGGTAATATGTTCGGCGATATCATTACCGACCTCGGCGCTATTACCCAGGGAGGAATGGGAATTGCTGCAGGTGGTAATATCAATCCTGAAGGCGTATCGATGTTTGAGCCGATTGGCGGATCGGCCCCGAAATATACCGGCATGAATATTATCAATCCGCTTGCTGCCATATCGTCCGGAGCCATGATGCTGGATCATCTGGGTGAAGAAAAGGCCGCCCAGGCAATTGAAAAAGCAGTGATGGATGTAACTGCAAACAAGCTGAAAGACCTGGGTGCAGGGAAAATGGGATATTCAACAACTGAAGTCGGGGATCTTGTATCAGAGAGAGTATAACCTCTTCTCTGCCGGCATTGCTTATTATCCGGGTTTAGGTTTCAGATAATAAGTTGAATAAATCGATATTCAGATATATTATCTCCTTACCTATTTTTTGAGATGTCATGATTCCAAGTTCTTCCATCTGCCGTAAATATTTCTTTGCTGTATTAAGACTTCTTATATTATGACTCAGTATCTTTTTTGGACTGATATAAGGCTGTTCAAAGATTTTTTCTACTGTTTCTTTATGAATATGTGGTAATTTCTGACTGATAAGATCATCTGTTCTATGAAGCAGATTGTCTATCTCGGTTATTTTCTTTACCGTATAAATCGAGGTTTCTTCTATTGCTTTAAGCATGTAAAGAATCCATTCTCTCCAATTTCTTAATGTTGTCACATTATTCAGCAGGTAGTAATAATCATCCTTATTCTCAATAATATAGGCGCTTAAATAAAGTATAGGTACATCCAACAGATTTTTTTGGATCATCAGTAGCAGACTCAGTATCCTTCCTGCTCTGCCATTCCCGTCTCTGAATGGATGAATTGCCTCAAACTGATAATGTGAGACGGCAAGTTTTATTAATGGATCATGTGAATATTTTTTATCATCATTTAAGTATGAAACAAGGTTTTCTAATTTTTGCCGGATCACTTTTTCACCACGGGGAGGAGTATAAACCACCGTCCCCCCCAGATTTCCGCTCCCTCTCTTTTTTATCACGGTTTCAGTTTGCGAAGGTCGTATGCCATCTCTTACCTGTTTGATCTCCTGATAAATCTTAATCATTATTTCTATACTGACCCCCCCATAAGTCTTTATGTCATTGAATCCTGACCAGATTGCCTGACGATATCTCAGTACCTCTTTTGCATTGCCTTTTAATCCATCATCCTCACCCGAAAGAGCTTTATAGAGTTCTTCATCAGTAGTAAATAAATTCTCGATCTCTGTACTTGCCTTTGCTTCCCGGAGGGAGATTGTGTTTACCAGCATTGACTGGTTCGGAAGTGTTTTGGCAAACCCTTTCAATTCTGCCAAGGCCTTATTTGCGGCAATTGCAGCTTGCAGGATATCTACTGTTATTATCTTTTCATCAGGAGGCGGAAGCAAAGGCAGTTCATTGTATGGCTGATTCCGGTCGTATGGGTATTGTTTTGACATTTAAAATTCTTTCTGTCAAATATAGCTATTATCTGACAGTTGTACAAATTTAATGTCAAATTTCTATTCATTCTGATATTTACTCAATATATCCGATACATTTGACAGATAAAACCTCAATTGTCAATTTTAGGTGTTTTTTGACAGATCAATTATTTCACGGTATGTAAGAACTACTCTCTACCGCTTTCCTGTGTCTGGGACCTATGGGGACGGTTATTGATGCTGGATTGTCTAGGTGAAGAAAAAGCCGCCCAGGCAATTGAAAAAGCTGTGATGGATGTAACTGCCAACAAGCTGAAAGACCTGGGTGCAGGGAAAATGGGATATTCAACAACTGAAGTCGGGGATATGGTTGCAGGAAGAATATGACCCCTGTCCCGCTTCAGGCGGAACTGCCCCCTAAAGGGGACCTAAAACCCTAAACTACAGCATATTGGTAATCAGGATTAGCCCCCCTTCAGGGGGGAATGGGGGGTATGATTTTGTGGTTAAAAAATATTTATTCTCTTTATTTTATCAATTTTTCACTATCTTTGTATTTATATTATTAAGCAATGACCTTTATAATGTTACATCATCATCACCATCATACTTGCTTTCAGGCGAGGAGATAGTGATATGTAACATTGATAAATAATATCATAACCCGTCTGAGCATACCAGGCGGGTTTTTTAATTTTTAAACAATATGAGCAAACTTAAAATTGCAATTCAGAAAAACGGGCGACTGAGCGATAACTCACATAAGCTTCTTGAGGAGTGCGGCATCAAATTTTCAAATGGTACAGGTGTTCTGAGAACAGCAGCTGTTAACTTTCCGGTAGAAATACTCTTCCTGAGGGATGATGATATCCCCCAGTATGTCGAACAGCAGGTCGCCGATATTGGTATCCTGGGTAAAAACATGGTTCTCGAAAAGAACAAGGATGTGACAATCCTTGAACAGCTCGGTTTTGCTTCCTGCAGGCTCTGCCTTGCAATTCCGAGAGAGGAGAATTATTCAGGACTTCAGTACTTTAACCGGAAGAAGCTGGCCACAAGCTACCCCAGGCTGCTCGGTGAGTTCTTCAAAAAGAACAACATCACGGCAGAAATAGAGGAGATAAGCGGAAGCGTTGAAATAGCTCCCGGCATAGGCCTGGCTGACGCTGTATGTGATATAGCAAGCTCGGGCAGCACACTGATGACCAACGGGTTAAAGGAGGTTGCCACTATCCTTAAAAGCCAGGCAGTCATCATTGGAAACAAAAATCTCAGCGCCACAAAAAAAGAGATCCTCAGCAGATTGTTATTCAGAATAAAGGCTGTTAAGAACTCAAGAGAGAATAAATACATTCTGCTCAACGCACCTGAATCCGCTGTTCCGGAAATATGCAGGATCCTTCCGGGAATAAAAAGTCCTACCGTTCTCCCGCTTGCCGAGAAAGGATGGTGCAGCCTTCATTCAGTGGTAAGGGAAGACGAATTCTGGGAAAGGATCGACCAGCTTAAAGCCGCCGGTGCAGAGGGGATATTAGTCATACCGATAGAAAAAATGATAATGTGATGAGAACAATTATCTACCCTGAAAAGACAAGCTGGCCCGGCCTTTGCTGTCGTCCCGGAACCGTAGGAAGAAACATAGGGGCCACGGTGAAACGGATACTGAAAGATGTCAAAATCTCAGGAGACGCAGCACTCTTTAAATATACTCTTCAGTACGACAGGGCTGAGCTTAAGGAGCTGAAAGTACCTGAAGGAGAGATCAAAGGATCTGCTAACCGTATCTCCCCGGAAATGAAAAAAGCCATTAATACCGCTATTGGAAACATAAAGAAATTTCACGGATCACAGCTTCATGATGAGGAGGTTGTTGAAACAATGCCAGGAGTAAAATGCATGAGAAAAAGTGTTCCCATTGAAAAGGCCGGATTATATATTCCGGGCGGATCTGCACCTCTCTTCTCCACTGTTCTGATGCTGGGTATCCCTGCAAAAATTGCCGGATGCAGTCAAATAATAATGTGCACACCGCCTGATAGTAAGGGGAGTGTAAATCCGCTGATCCTTTACACTGCATACATCACAGGGATTTCAGATATTTATCAAATCGGGGGAGCACAGGCCATAGCTGCCTTGGCTTATGGGACAGAAACCATACCTGCAGTGAACAAGATTTTCGGGCCAGGTAATCAGTATGTTACCAAAGCCAAGGAGATGGTCCAGGCAGAAGGAGTTGCAATCGACTTGCCGGCCGGGCCCAGCGAGGTTCTGGTTATTGCCGACGACCAGGCTGATCCTGAATTTGTTGCAGCCGACCTGCTGTCACAGGCTGAGCACGGGACTGACAGCCAGGTGGTTTTGCTCACCGACAGCAGAAAGATCATTTCTGAAGTAAAAAATGAGATAGGAAAACAACTGAACTCATTACCCAGAAGGGATATCACAGCTAAAGCTCTCGTAAAAAGCATGATGATCCTTTTCCCGAACCTGGAAGCGTGCATTGCCTTCAGCAACGAATATGCACCTGAACACCTTATTATCAATACAGGGAATGCAGGGGAACTGGCTTTAGAAGTAGTTAACGCAGGGTCTGTCTTCGTAGGCAGATACTCCTGTGAAAGCGCCGGAGATTATGCCTCGGGGACCAACCACACCCTTCCGACAAATGGTTATGCAAAATGCTACAGCGGTGTATCTGTCGACAGCTTCATGAAGAAGATCACCTTCCAGGAGCTGACAGCTGAAGGTATCAGGAATATAGGTCCTGCTGTTGAGCTGATGGCAGATGCGGAAAGGTTGACAGGCCATGCAAATGCCGTTAAAGTCAGAATGAAAAAATGAAGACAAAGATGACAGACATAGATAATCTTGTCAGAAAGAACGTGAAGGAGCTTACCCCCTATTCATGCGCACGGGATGAATATAAAGGAGGTGAAGGCATCTTCCTCGATGCCAATGAAAATCCTTACGGAACACTCAACAGGTATCCCGATCCTTACCAGCGTAAGCTGAAAAAAGCAATAGGCAGGATAAAAGAAACTGATCCCGAAAATATCTTTCTGGGGAACGGCAGCGACGAGATCATTGATCTTGCACTGAGAATATTCTGCACTCCCGGTATAGATAAAGCACTAACATTCACTCCTTCCTACGGCATGTATGAGGTATCTGCAGCGGCAAATGATGTGGAAATGATCAGGATCCCGCTTGACGATCACTTCTTTATCGATTATGAAAAAACAAGACCCCTGCTCTCGGACGAAAAACTAAAGCTAATATTCATCTGTTCACCTAATAATCCCACCGGCAACTGCCAGGACAAAAAAGTCATTGAAAGAATACTCTCAGAATTTAATGGGATTGTGCTCCTTGACGAAGCCTATATCGATTTCGCCGGAGATATTTCCTTTAAGGACCGGATATACGAATTTCCCAATCTGATAGTTATGCAGACCATGAGCAAGGCTTTCGGAATGGCGTCGGTAAGAGTGGGTATTGCTTTAGCCAATAACGATGTAATACGATATTTTAATAAGATGAAACCTCCATACAATATCAGCACGGTCAACCAGGAGACTGTTCTGAGGAGAGTGTCGGATATAACGCAGTACAGGAATGAGGTAATGAAAATAATTTCGGAAAGGGAAAGATTATCTTCTGAACTAAAAGGAATAGAGGCAATTGTAAAGGTATACCCTTCCGATGCGAACTTTATTCTTGTGAAATGCACAGATGCCGGAAAGGTTTATGACTACCTTACCAATAAGAAAATTATTGTCAGGAACAGAAGCAGCGCTTTAAGTAACTGCATCCGGATCACAGTCGGAAAAAAGAGTGAAAACAACCTGCTGCTTAAAGCTTTAAAATCATTTGACTTATGAAAAAAGTGCTTTTTATCGATCGCGACGGAACGATACTCACCGAACCTGAAAACGAACAGGTCGACAGCCTTGATAAATTCAGATTCATCCCCGGAGTAATATCCGCACTCTCTCAGATAGCAAGGGAAACAGATTACGAGCTAACAATAGTGACAAATCAGGATGGACTCGGAACCCCATCGTTTCCGGAAGACACCTTCTGGCCTTCACATAATAAAATGATTCAGATCCTTAAAGATGAAGGAGTTGAATTCGCAGAGATCTTCATAGACCGGACATTGCCTGAAGAAAATGCACCAACACGCAAGCCGGGCACTGCAATGCTTGTGAAATATCTTGCAGGAGGTGTTGACCTGGAGGACTCATTTGTAATCGGAGACAGGATAACAGATGTAGAGCTGGCGGGAAACCTTGGTTGTAAGGCTGTTTATTTCAGCAAAAACAATTCAGATTATGCAGATCTCTGCACAACCGACTGGAATGATATCTGTCGTCTGCTGAAATCAAAACCCAGAATAGCATCGATTAGCAGGAATACAGGGGAAACGGAAATTTCAGTCAGTCTGAATATTGACGGATCCGGAAAAAGCCTTATAAGCACCGGCATAGGTTTCTTTGATCACATGCTCCACCAGATAGCCAGGCATGGTGAATTTGATCTTGAGATCATTGCCTCAGGCGATCTGAGCGACAGCGGTCATCATATTATCGAAGACACTGCAATAGCCCTTGGAGAAACCTTCCTGAAAGCTGCAGGAAAGAAGAAAGGCATTGAGAGACACAGCTTCATCCTGCCGATGGACGACTGCCTGGCCCAGGTAGCGATTGATATGGGCGGCAGGCCCTGGCTGGTATGGGATGTAATGTTCGCAAATGAAAAAACGGGTGATATGCCGTCAGAAATGTTCTTTCATTTTTTCAAATCATTCAGCGACAATGCCAGGTGCAACATCAATATCAAAGCTGAGGGAGGCAATGAGCATCACAAGATTGAATCTGTCTTCAAGGCATTCGGAAAGGCCCTGAAGTTTTCCCTGAAACAAACCGGAAATTTTAAAATACCATCTACAAAGGGTAAACTATGATCGCAGTTGTAAAATATAATGCCGGTAATATCAGGTCGGCAGGAAATGCCCTGCAGAGGCTGGGCTATGACTATGTGATTACCGGCGAAAAGGAGGACATTATAAAAGCTGATAAGGTAATAATCCCGGGTGTGGGAGAAGCAGGTTCGGCAATGAAACACCTCAGACAGACAGGTCTTGACAAAGTCCTGCTTTCACTAAAGCAGCCTGTCCTGGGAATATGCCTTGGCCTACAGCTGATGTGCCGCCACTCTGAGGAAAGCGACACAGAATGCCTTGGGATATTCGATTCAGATGTCAGGCTTTTCCCTCACAGGGGTATCGTTCCGCACATGGGGTGGAACAACTTTTCCTTTGTAAACGGAGAGCTCTTCCGGGGTTTACTTATAACTGATAATGTTTATTATGTTCACAGCTACTACGCTGACCTATCTCCCTGTACCATTGCTATTTGTAATTATATATTGCCTTTCAGTGCAGCCATGCGGAAAGACAATTTTTTTGGAGTCCAGTTCCATCCTGAAAAATCCTCTTCAGCAGGTGAACGGATACTCAAAAACTTTCTTGAGCTATGAGAATCATTATCGCGATCGATATTATTGACGGCAAATGTGTCAGGCTTACGCAGGGCGATTTCTCTTCCCTGAGAGTTTACAATGAGAATCCTGTTGATGTTGCACGGGAGATGGAGGCTAATGGATTTAAATATCTTCACCTTGTTGACCTTGATGGAGCAAGGACCAGAAAAATCCGGAACATAAAAGTTCTTGAGTCAATATCAGCTGTCACTTCCCTGGGAATTGACTTCAGCGGTGGACTGACCTCAGGCAACGATCTCAGATCAGTTTTCAGTGCAGGTGCGGCACAGGTGACTATCGGCACGACGGCAGTCTTCAATCCCGGTCTCTTTATTGACTGGCTTAATGAATACGGGAACGACAGGATCATTCTTGGAGCCGATTTCAGGGACAGGAAAGTGGTAACCCGGGGCTGGACCGGATCCTCATCTGAGGAAATTGTCTCCTTTGTAACCGGTTATTATCATCAGGGTGTGAAGTATTGCATATGCACCGATGCCGGAAAAGACGGACTAATGACAGGACCTTCTACAGAAATATACAGGGAGATTACCGGATCATCA
>Ga0172366_10003437_pt1 | contig 12505 bp, 11 predicted proteins | sample LakKivSesite69cm_FD_114533 | JGI IMG/M metagenome (GOLD analysis project Ga0172366, IMG submission 114533) | Sediment microbial communities from Lake Kivu, Rwanda - Sediment site 69cm | ecosystem: Environmental > Aquatic > Freshwater > Lake > Sediment | place: Rwanda: Western Province, Lake... | reverse complement strand
TGAATTCTGTGGAAGGGAGAATGTCATACCCGAAACTTGTCCTCGACGTGATCGGGGATTTTTCATCGGGTATCCAGGGGGATGATACATTCGTGAACCTCCCCACCGCCTGGATTCCCGCTAAAAGAAGGCGGGAATGACATATCCTGAGTCGTTTATATGGCGTCATTGAATGCTTGCCGTTTTATGTTATTTCTGATAAAAAGACCGAATTTGTTACTATGTAAATAACGCGCTCATAGACCACCGATAACGATACGATCATGCCTTGGGCTCGCAAATGTTCAGGTGTGTGTTGGTAGCATACTTAATTTTAAAAAAATATGCAAGGGAAAATTGTCCGGTCAAAGGGCAGAGGATTGGGTCTGAAGCGTATGTTCTTTCAGGAACTGGTGATCCCTCAACGTCTTCTGTATGAATTGATGCCAGGAATGCTTAGATTCGATGATTGGCAATCAGCAGTGTTTGGGGATCCAGTTTGAGTTTCAGTTTTTTCAGGTTATCAGAATCGTGGTCCTTGATGAGTTTTAAATCAATATAGTCGGATACGGGGTTGAGCATGATGATGACAGAAAAGATGTCGTAAAAGCGATTCACAGGAGAAGGCACACCGCGTGCATCGAACTGCAAATTTTCTCTGTGCAGGGTGGCTGAAAACCAGATGGCCACATCCCACTCTTTGGCAAGCTGCTTCCAAAAAATAAAATCGTCTTCGATAGCGTCGTAAAATGAGAATCCATCCACAATGATGATTTCAGGACAGAATTTCGCGCCGTGGCAGAGTTGACCTATACTTTCCTTTACATGATGCAGGGTGATACCGCTCTGTCTGAAATGCAGGATCATTCGGTTTTGAATGATCTGATCGTGGTTTTCGATCACATTTTCCATTCTGTACGCACTGGCGAGTTCACGAAAAACCTGTTCGTACCAATTTTCAATGTGATGGGGATCTTCCGCAAAGGAGATGTGAAGCACTTTTTGATCTCTGAGCAGCTTGTCAATCGAGACATGGACAAGGCACGCTGTTTTTCCTACACCCTTTCTTGCGGTGAAGACCCCAAGATTGCCTTTTCCTAACCCTCCGTGGATAGATCTTTCCAGTACACGGATGGGACTGCGTCTGATGAGCTCTTTTTTTAGCATGCAAGGACCTCATGATTGTTTGGGGTATGCTATTTCAGCCAATCTTTGGAAAGTGACGAAGCGCTACAGACCATCGCCCTGCGAAATTGTCCCTACGTACGATTCATTGTTCACCTTGAGACGGAATACACGTGATGGTTGTCTTTATTTCCCTTTTTGTTTTTCTAAATATTCCTTTTTCAGTTCTTCGGCAATGGATTCTGGAACTTTGGAGTAGTGTCCGAATTCCATTGTAAATTCGGCCTTGCCCTGGGTAGCGGAACGCAGCACAGTGGAATACCCGAACATTTCTTTAAGGGGGATTTCGGCTTCGACAACCGTGAAATTGCGATCTTCGACAACGCTTATAATTATTCCTCTCCGCTGGTTGAGTGTACCCAGTACTGTGCCCTGAAATTCAGCCGGACATTCCACCGAAACACGCATGATGGGTTCCAGGATGATGGGTCTGCACAGGGTATAGGTATGGCGAAACGCGCCGATGGCTGCCTGTTGAAAGGCCATGTCCGACGAATCCACGGGATGATAACTGCCGTCCTTTACCGTGATTTTAACCCCCACGATCGGAAAGCCGATCAGGGCTCCCTTGTGAAGACACGCCTCAAAGCCTTTTTTGCAGGAAGGGATGTATTCGGAAGGAATGACTCCGCCCTTGATTTCGTTTACAAATTCAAAGTCTCCCTCCGTATACGGTTCGATTGTTCCGGCCACGCGGCCGAATTGACCGGCACCCCCTGTCTGTTTTTTGTGTGTGTAGTTGAAATCGGCAGCCCTGGAGATGCTTTCCCTGTAGGCCACCTGAGGTGCGCCGGTTTTCAATCTCACCCCGTACTCTCGGCGTATTCTTTCCACGTAGATGTCAAGATGGAGTTCTCCCATCCCTTTGATAATGGTGTCGCCGGTTTCTGAGTCAACGTAGGTCTGAAAAGTAGGATCTTCTTTGGTGAAACGGTTGAGCGCTTTGGCAAGGGGATCGGACAATTGATTGTCTTCTGATTTTATGGCCAAGGAGATGACCGGCGTCGGGACATGCATGGAAGTCATGATATAATTTGCTTTTCCGGATGTAAAGGTATCTCCCGAAGCGCAGTCAATCCCAAAGAGAGCGACGATGTCTCCTGAGCCAGCACTTTCGATGTCCTCCATCTCGTCGGCGTGCATTCGGATGAGGCGTCCTACGCGCACTTTTTTGCCTGTTCGGGTGTTGAGGATTTCATTGCCCTTTTTCAAGTTACCCTGGTAAATGCGAACGTAGGTGAGTTGCCCGAAACGGGTATCGTCCAACTTAAAGGCAAGAAGAACCAAGGGGGCATCGTGTTGCGGTTTAAGGATCACCTGTGCTTCGTCCCTGTCGCGATCGAGGGCAACATTTTCCACGTCAGAAGGCGAGGGAAGAAAGTTGATCACGGCATCGAGAAGCGGTTGCACCCCTTTGTTTTTAAAGGCAGATCCCATAAAAACCGGCGTTAATTGGAGAGACAAGGTTCCCTGGCGTACAGCGTCGTTGATCAGATTTTCCGTGACTCGGTCTTCAAGATACGCTTTCATTAAAGCATCACTGAACATGGACGCACTGTCCAGCATGTTGTCCCGCGCTTCGACGGCTTTTTCCATCAGATGGGACGGAATCTCTTCTTCCCGAACAATTTCTCCATTGTCACCGTCAAAGTAGTACGCCTTCATTTTAACAAGATCCACGACACCTTGAAAATTGGCCTCCAATCCAATGGGGATTTGCATCATGACGGCATTGTGGTTGAGCTTGTCGCGCAGCTGCTGGGTCACTTTCCAGGGATCTGCACCCATCCTGTCGCATTTATTGATAAAAGCAATTCGGGGGACTTTGTAGCGACTCATCTGTCTGTCCACGGTGATGGATTGGGACTGCACTCCGCCCGTAGCGCAGAGCACCAAAATCGCGCCGTCCAGAATGCGGAGGGAGCGTTCCACTTCAACTGTAAAATCCACGTGGCCGGGAGTGTCAATAATATTAATGGAGTGTTTGTTCCATGTGACATTGGTCGAAGCAGAAGAAATCGTGATGCCTCGTTCCCTCTCAAGTTCCATGGAGTCCATGGTAGCGCCTACGCCGTCTTTGCCTCGTACCTCGTGAATGGCATGTATCTTTCTTGTGTAAAAAAGTATCCGCTCTGTTAAAGTGGTTTTGCCGGAGTCAATGTGTGCACTGATACCAATGTTGCGCAATTTTTGTATATCAATCATAGATTGCGGTTCCTGTCAAGTTCGAAATATCCCACAACGTTTTGCATGAGGAAAATATACTTTTATTTTAATTTCAATACAAGAATAATTTTTCGTCCACGTCCCATGCGTCATTTTTTTGTTGACATTTGAAAAAAATAGATTATATTATTTTTGTCGTAGAATAAAAATAGGATAAAATAGTCATTCAAATGAATATTGCGGATAAAATTTACATTCAAGTCGTGTTGTGGTGGCGCTCTTTTCTAGGGCGCCTGCTGTAATTCATCAATCGTCTGTATTTACAAGGTGGGAGCTCTAGGATGGGTTCCCACCTTTTTTATCGTATGTTCAAAGTCGTGGGAATCTTCCTACGACTTTTTTTATGAGTACTTTTTCGAGGAGGCCGGAATGGAGATTCAAAAAGCAATCCAGCATGTTATTGCGATGCAGAATCTCGAGAAAGAGACTGCATACAGAGTAGCTCTGAGTATCATGGCCGGGGAGACAACCAGTGCCCAGATAGCCGCTCTCCTGGTTTCTCTTCGATTAAAAGGAGAGACCGTTGATGAAATATCCGGATTTGCCAGAGCCATGCGGGAGAGAGCCACACCCGTCGTATGCATCTCTGCGGATCTTGTGGATACCTGCGGTACTGGCGGAGACGGAAGCAGAACTTTCAACGTTTCGACATTGAGTGCTTTTGTGGCTGCTGGAGCCGGGTGCAAGGTAGCCAAACACGGGAACCGATCTGTCTCGAGCCAATGCGGCAGCGCCGATCTATTTATGGAACTCGGCGTCCCCATGGATATCAAACCGGAGAAGATAGCTCAATGCATTGATGAAAACGGCATTGGTTTTTTACTTGCACCACTGCTTCATGAGGCCATGAAGCATGCCCTCGGCCCGAGGCGGGAAATAGGGGTGCGTACCATTTTTAATATCTTGGGTCCTTTGACCAATCCGGCGGGGGTCAAACGTCAGCTTTTGGGAGTTTTTCGGGAGGATTTAACGGAGCTTTTGGCCGGTGTTTTAAAACAGTTGGGATCCGAGCATGTCTTGGTGGTGCATGGTGAGGACGGTTTGGACGAGATGACGTTAACCGGTAAGACCAAGGTCAGTGAACTGTCTCACGGAAAGATTACGAATTATACGATTGAACCCGAAGAATTTGGTTTGAAAAGGGTCTCTTTAAGAGAGATTCAAGGGGGTTCGCCTGCTGAGAATGTCAGAATTGCCCTTGGTGTTCTTCGGGGAGAGAAAGGTCCCCCAAGAGATATGGTTTTACTGAACGCAGGAGCGGTTATTTATGTTGGAGGCAGAGCCGATTCCATTGCACAGGGTATTGCAATGGCCAAGGACTCTATTGATTCGGGAAAGGCTTTGGCGAAGCTTCACACGTTGAGAGAAATGACAAAGAAAATATGATTTCTTCTGTTTGAAATTCGGGAAAGGCGCATGGCAATTCTGGAGAAAATAGTCGGGCACAAAGCACGCGAAGTTGATCAAAAGAAAAAGCAAATCTCTCTTGAGACATTGGCAAATCGGCCATTCTTTCCCGTTCGGCCTTTTGCCCCCGCTCTTAAAAAGGAAGGCATTTCGGTGATTGCAGAGATGAAACGTCAATCTCCATCAGGTGGTTTGTTGAATCCGCAACTTGACCCCTGTACAATGGCGCAGTATTACCAATCGGGTGGAGCAGACGCTGTGTCTGTTCTCACAGATAGGGTGTTTTTTGGAGGCAGCATCCACGATATCCCAGTGGTGAAAAAGGTCACCAATCTGCCCATTCTGCGAAAAGAGTTTATCATTGACGAATATCAGCTCTTCGAGTCGCGCGCTGTGGGTGCGGATGCCGTCCTGCTAATTCGGAGAATTTTGCCCTTGAGTCGGCTTCGGCGGTTTTTAAAGACAGCGAAGGATTTGGAGTTGTCCTGCCTTGTGGAGGTGCACACCCCCAACGAATTGAAAGATGTGCTGATGGCGGGTGCGGAGATCATCGGGATCAACAATCGCAATTTGGGTACTCTGGAAATAGATCTTCGGCATTCCGTTGAACTGAAGCCCTTGATTCCGGATGGAATGATCACAGTGAGTGAAAGCGGCATCAAAACGAGAGAAGAGGTTCGGTTGCTCGAAGAGGCTGGATTCGATGCGATTCTTGTGGGTGAAGTTCTCATGAAAGCGGATCATCCAGGACGGATGATCCAAAAACTGAAAGGCAAGGAAGTCGGTTAATGGCACGTGACAAAAGGAGTCCTCGAATTAAGATTTGCGGTATCACTACCCTGGAAGACGGAGACATGGCCGCCCACTTGGGTGCGGATGCTTTGGGTTTTGTGTTTGCCCCCTCCCTTAGAAAAATTGATCCTCAAAAATGCAACCATATTGTTCGGAACCTCCCCCCCGCTGTTACAACGGTTGGTGTTTTTATGGATCAGCCTTTTTCGGAAGTGATGAAGACCGTTGAGATCACGGGTGTGGATGTCGTACAGCTTCACGGGAAAGAGGCTCCCGATTTTTGTCGTCGGTTGGCGAGACGGGTCATCAAGCGAATTCATGTTTATCCGGAAGATACAAAAACGTCTCTTATTCAAAAGATGGGTCCTTTTTCGGTTTCGGCGTTTCTGATTGATCCAGGTGCGGGAGTAGGCCGGCCTTTCGATTGGAACGTTTGCCAGGGGATTGACTTTCCACTGATCATTGCGGGTGGATTAAATCCCGATAATGTAGGGCACCTTGTTCGGAAGTTGTGTCCTTACGGCGTGGATGTTTCTTCGGGAGTGGAAGATGCGCCCGGGAAAAAGTCGTACGCAAAAATAAAACGGTTTATTGAGGAAGTGCGATGCGCAGCAAACAGCCTGATCCAAGTGGACATTGGGGGCCGTTCGGAGGGAAATACGTTCCCGAAACCCTGATGGGTGCCTTAGAGGAGCTGGAGCATCAGTACAGGGCGTTTGGCCAGGATTCGCAGTTTCAGATGGAGTTGCGATCCATTTTGGCAGACTATGTGGGCAGACCCACCCCGCTCTATCTGGCTTCTCGTCTTTCGAAGAAGATCGGATCCGTTCGCATCTATCTGAAAAGGGAGGATCTTGCCCACACTGGAGCGCACAAAATCAATAATACCCTTGGTCAGGTGCTTCTGGCCAAACGTATGGGCAAACGCAGGATTATTGCAGAGACCGGTGCGGGTCAACATGGGGTGGCTGCAGCCACGGCGTGTGCGCTTTTGGGTCTGGACTGCACCGTGTATATGGGATCGGAAGATATCCGTCGGCAAAAAATGAATGTGTTTCGTATGGAACTCCTGGGTGCCGATGTCGTTCCTGTGGATTCTGGAACACAGACACTCAAAGATGCCATCAATGAGGCCATCCGGGATTGGGTTGCCTGTGTCGAGGATACCTACTACTGCATTGGCTCGGTTGTGGGACCGCATCCTTATCCCATGATCGTGCGGGATTTTCAGTCCGTTATAGGATACGAGGTGAAACATCAGATTTTGGAAAAAGAAGGTCGGCTTCCCCATTGTCTTGTGGCCTGCGTGGGAGGCGGGAGCAATGCCATGGGACTGTTCTATCCCTTTCTTGAGGATGACGTCACGATGATCGGCGTGGAAGCCGGAGGGGTTGGAAGTGCTCCGGGAGAGCACGGTGCCACGTTGTGCATGGGGAGTCCAGGAGTGCTTCACGGTGCCAAAAGTTACCTTCTCCAGGATGAGGATGGCCAGGTCCTGCCTTCCCATTCTGTCTCTGCCGGATTGGATTATCCGGGTGTTGGACCGGAGCATGCCTATCTCAAAGAGGCCAAAAGAGTGAAATACACATGCGTGAGCGACAAAGAAGCACTGGAGGCGTTTCGGATCCTTTCGCACACCGAAGGCATTTTGCCTGCCCTCGAAAGTGCGCATGCTGTGGCGTATGCATTAAAAGCACGTGAGAAGGATCAAATTTGGGTTGTGAACCTTTCAGGTCGTGGAGATAAAGACCTGGATATTGTCAAGGAACGCGTATGACCATTGCAGAAACATTGAAATCGGTAGGGGAAAGGGGTGAGATGACCCTGATCGCTTATTATACCGCCGGATTTCCCACGATGGAAGAATCCATTCAAAATATCCGAATCTTGGCCGAAAACGGTGCGGATATGATTGAAATTGGTGTGCCGTTTTCCGATCCCATGGCGGACGGAGCGGTGATTCAGCAGGCCGCCCAAAAGGCATTGGAAGGGGGTGTCACACTCAAGCGGATTATTGAAATGATCCCAAAACTCAAGATTGCCGTGCCGCTCCTTCTGATGTCTTACATCAATCCCCTGATGGCTTACGGACGAGAGTCCCTTTTCAAGGATGCGAGAAGGGTTGGAGTTTCTGGTTTTATCATTCCGGATCTGTCTATGGAAGAATCGGAGGAATGGGTGCAGACCGCGCGGGTGACAGGAATGGATCTGGTCTTTCTTGTCGCACCCACGTCCTCTCTGAAGCGGATACGCTGGGCTGCCGAACTGTCCCGAGGATTTTTGTATTGTGTCAGCGTCACGGGAACCACGGGCGTGAGGGAGGGATTGTCTTCAGAGATTTTTCAATTCATCCGCAAGATCAAGAGTCAAACGAACATGCCCGTGGCTGTGGGGTTCGGCATTTCTACACCGGAACACGTGAAAAGACTTTGGGGCCATGCGGAGGGTGTGATCGTCGGCAGCCGGTTCATCCAGGCGGTGTTGCAGAAGGAAAATCTACCAGCCCTTGTCCAAGCCTTTAAATCGGCTACCCGAAAGGAGACGCCATGAACCGAGTCCATTTAACAGATTTTAAACCGGCACATCTTCGAATCGCGTCTGTCTCTTCTCCTGTGGCGTTATACGAGGCGCTTTACAAAGGGGAAGATTACGGATTTATTTACGAATCCTTAGAGGATGTGGAAAAGCGAGGAAGGTACTCTTTCATTGGAGGGAGGCCTTACCTTGTCATGCAATCTCGAAAGGACCGCATGGATGTCCAATGTCTCGGGAAGCGGTTCCGTCAGAGGGGAAATCCCATGGCGGTGTTGAAACAATGGATCCACAGTGTCCGAGAGTATCCGCAGGTGAAGCCGTTCCCTGGAGGGGCTCTCGGATACATTTCGTACGATGCGGTTCGTCTTTTTGAATCCATCCCCGATACCAATCCCGAAGAGGTTTCCACCCCAGAAACCTTTTTCATGTTTCCTGGCGAGATCCTTGTTTTTGATCATCTGGAAAACACCATTGACATTCTCGTGTTTACGCAAACGAATGCACAACTTCGCATGGAAGAGCTGAAGACTGCCATCCAGTTCAATCCAAAGGCTCTGGATTTCCGTCTTAAAAAGGCATCGGAAGAGCGGGTGCGATTTAGATCCAATGTCACGGAAGCCTCCTTCTGCCGGAGGATTCGGAGAGCCAAGGAGTACATCAGGGCAGGGGATATTTTTCAGGTGGTACTTTCTCAGCGTTTTACTTTTCCTGTCAACACCGACCCATTTACAATTTTTCGCGCGCTTCGTGTGACGAATCCGTCACCGTACATGTATTGGTTGAATAGAAAGGAATTGTATATTTTGGGATCGTCTCCAGAGATATTGGTCAAAAACGTGGGCTCAGAAGCAATTACACGTCCGCTGGCTGGGACACGTCCGCGGGGACAAACACGTCGGGAGGACGAGGAGTATGCACGAGAGCTTCTCAAAGACGAAAAGGAACGTGCTGAACACGTGATGCTTGTGGATCTGGCACGAAACGATCTGGGCCGTGTGTGCAGGGCTGGAAGCGTGGAAACGACCCAGCTTTTGGAGATCGAAAAATACTCCAAGGTCATGCATCTGGTCTCCAATGTTCGAGGGCAACTGCTCCCTGAAAAAGATGCTTTCGATTTGCTGGCGTCTAGTTTTCCGGCGGGAACTGTCAGCGGGGCTCCCAAGATCCGGGCCATGGAGATTATTGACGAGCTGGAATCCGTGCGAAGAGGGATTTACGCCGGAGCGATCGGTTATTTTGGATTCAACGGAGACATGGATATGTGCATCGCCATCCGGATGATCGTCATTAAAAAACACACGGGAATGATTCAGGCGGGTGCAGGCATCGTCGCCGATTCGGATCCCAATAAAGAATATCAGGAGACACTCAACAAGGCTCAGGCGCTTTTGAATGCCATAAACAGCGTCGAGGAGCAGGTATGATCTGTGTGATTGATAATTACGATTCTTTTGTGTACAATCTGGTGCAATATCTGGGAGAATTGGGGCAGGAAGTGGAAGTTTTTCGAAACGACGAAATTTCGGTAGATCAGATTCGCTCGCTTCATCCTGCTGCTGTTTTGCTTTCGCCGGGTCCCTGCACCCCTGCTGAGGCCGGTATCTGTGTGGAACTGGTCGCTTCTCTGGCGGGTCACGTTCCAATTCTGGGCGTCTGTTTGGGGCACCAGTCCATTGCCGCCGCGTTTGGTGCAAATGTTGTCAGGGCCGAGAAGGTGATGCATGGGAAGGTGTCGGCGATTCATCATGACGAGAAGGGCATCTTTCGGGATCTGGACAACCCCTTTTACGCAACGCGCTACCATTCCTTAATCGTGGAACGGCGCACGTTACCGGAGTGTTTGGAGGTAAGTGCCTGGACAGAGGGCGGTTTGGTGATGGGGATTCGGCACAGGTTCTATCCTGTGGACGGCGTGCAATTTCATCCCGAGTCCATTTTGACCGGTGTTGGCAAGAAGTTGCTCGGCAACTTTTTAAAGAATTGCCTCCCGGTGTTTTATCGGACAAAACGTAATCCATTCACATAGCACCATTTTTTTCAAAATCCGTGTTGATTTATTGATTCTTCCAAAGTCACTCTTTTCCAAAATAGGAAATCACAATTTTCTGCATACGTTGTCCATCAAAAGGTCATAGGTAGATTCCCGCCTGCGGGCGGACAGGCCCGCTTAAATATTGCCTGCCTGTCATGCCTGCGGCAGGCAGGTCGGCAGACAGGCGGGAATGACAGGGAGAGGGGTGTCATTCCTGTCCCGACTTTCATTATTAAATATTATAGAAAGGTCGGGATAATCAGGAATCCAAGGGTGGTGGAATGATAACCTCATTTCAGAAATATCAGAAAATAAATTTTAATTTTATTATTTTCAAAAAGCATATTTCCTATTTTGGACAGCAATGTTCCAAAGTGTAAAATCACAGAAAAACAGATCTCCTTGTGTGGGATTGGTTTTTTCCTTATAAAAAATTCTTGATTATTGTTTTTTTTTACCATAGTTTTTATTAGATTTCAAAACGACCGATTCGGAGTGTTTTTCGACGAGGTGAAGACATGTCCGATATTCAGAGGGAGATGGACGCGCTGAGGGAAGAAATTCGGCAGCACGATTATCGTTACTATGTTCTCGGCGAGCCCATCATTTCAGATTATGAGTACGATCAACTCATGAAAAAGCTCATCCGTCTGGAGGAGCAGAATCCTCAGCTGGTGACTTTCGATTCGCCCACGCAGCGCGTGGGGGGAGAACCTACCAAAGAATTTCCAACCGTTGTGCACGACGTACCCATGTTGAGTCTGGGGAATACCTACACCCAGGAGGAACTGTACGAGTTTGAGAAACGGCTTCAAAATTTTCTTCCGAACGAGACGTTTGAATATGTCACAGAGATGAAGTTTGATGGGATCGCGGTAACGCTGATCTATCGGGACGGATTGCTTGTTCGAGGTGCTACCCGTGGGGATGGGGAGAGAGGAGACGACATCACCAACAACCTAAAAACCGTACGCTCTATTCCTCTGAAACTTTTTACGGAAAAAAAATTGCCCAAAAACATCGAGGTGCGTGGGGAGGTATTTATGCCCAAGGCCGGTTTCGAGAAGCTGAACCGTCAGCAGGAGAAGGTGGGAGGGAAGATCTTTGCCAATCCCAGGAATGCAACGGCCGGCTCCTTGAAGCAGCAAGATCCGAGGATCACGGCGCAAAGGCCTCTCGAATTTTCGGCGTATTATCTTCGGTCCCTTGAGAGAGGAGGGATCCAAGCCTACGGTATTGAGACGCATTTTGACAGTCTTCATCTGTTACGGGAATTGGGCCTTCCTGTAAGCCGTCACAGCGCTTTGCGGAAATCCATGTGGGAGGTAATTGATTTTTGCAGCCTGTGGGAGGAAAAACGGGAGCAAGTCTCCTACGAGATTGACGGCATTGTGGTCAAAGTAAACTCTTTGAGGCAGCAGCGGCTTTTGGGAACTACGGCCAAGAGTCCCCGTTGGGCCATTGCGTACAAATTCAAAGCCAAACAGGCGACCACACTATTAAAAGAAATCCACCTTCAAGTGGGCAGAACAGGGTCCGTGACTCCGGTTGCCGTACTGGAGCCTGTTTATCTGGCCGGTTCCACGATCAGCCGGGCCACACTGCATAACGAAGATGAGATCAAACGGAAGGACATTCGAGAGGGAGATACGGTTCTTATCGAGAAGGGGGGAGACGTGATTCCCAAGATTGTCCGGGTCGTGGAAGAGAAAAGACCGGCAAATTCCAAGCCTTTCTCCATGCCCAGAACCTGTCCAGTCTGCGGCAGTACGCTTGTACGCACGGAAGGCGAGGCTGCCGTACGATGTGAAAACATTGCCTGTCCAGCGCAAGTGCATCGCCGCATAGAGCATTTTGCTTCGCGAAGTGCGATGGACATTGAAGGATTGGGAGAAGCGCTGGTAGAACAGTTGGTTGAAAAACGCCTTGTTCTTGATTATGGGGATCTCTATTTTCTGAAAAAGTCGGATCTCATTGCATTGGAGAGAATGGGACAAAAGAGTGCTGAGAATCTTCTTCGGGCCATTGAAGAAAGCAAGAAACGTCCCCTGGACCGAATTATCTTTGCTCTGGGGATCCGGTATATCGGTTCTGGGGCTGCAACCGTTCTGGCCGATGCTTTTGGATCCATGGACCGGTTGAGGCAAGCGTCTGCGGAATCTCTGGAAAACGTAGAGGGCATGGGTCCGATCATGGCAGAAAGTGTGGTGCAATTTTTCCGCCAGAAAAAGAATATCGAGGTGCTGGAGAAGCTGAAGAGGGCCGGCGTGCGAATGGAAGAGCAGCGTACCAAGGCGCATGGGGTGTTCACGGGAAAGACGTTAGTGCTGACCGGCGCACTCAGCCGAT
>Ga0172366_10003434_pt1 | contig 12510 bp, 13 predicted proteins | sample LakKivSesite69cm_FD_114533 | JGI IMG/M metagenome (GOLD analysis project Ga0172366, IMG submission 114533) | Sediment microbial communities from Lake Kivu, Rwanda - Sediment site 69cm | ecosystem: Environmental > Aquatic > Freshwater > Lake > Sediment | place: Rwanda: Western Province, Lake... | reverse complement strand
CACCTCCGTGAGACCCCTAAAAGAGTAGCAAGAATCTTCTACGAAGAACTGGATACCACAAGGGTAAAAAGTAAAAAGGTTTTGAAAAAACTTTATTCTGTAACCAAAACTTCTTACGATTCAATGATTGTATTCCGCAACCACAAAACCCAGACCCGTTGTCCACATCATTTAGAAAGGGTAGAATTAGACATCTCTATTGGTTATATCCCTAACAAGAAACTTATAGGCCTTTCTAAACTTGGCCGAATTGCTGATTATTTCTCCCAAGGCCTTATGCTCCAAGAGGAAATTGCAGAATCTATCGCAAATGGCCTTCAGCAAGCCTTGGAGCCTAAAGGTGTAGGGGTCTGTATCAAAGCGGAACATGGATGTATAAAATGTAGGGGTTTAGAATCTAAAGACTCAGATGTGGTAACATCTGTAATGCGTGGTATATTCTTAGATGATTTAAGTACAAGGACAGAGTTTTTACAATATTTAAAATGAAAACTATCTGGATAACAGGTACTACAAAGGGTATAGGTAAAAAACTTTTTTCTTTGTGCAAAAGGAAAGGATATAACACCCTAACCCTAAACAGACCCAAATTTGATTTAAAAAACCCAAATTACACACTTCCAAGAATATACAAAAATATTAACACTATAGTGTTAAATGCTGGAACCTTTTCCAGAGATTCTCTAAGAGAGTTTTCTTTTAAACTATCTAGGGGTATACTTGAAACTAATCTAATAGGAAACATGCTTCTAGTCCACAAACTAGTAACAGAAAAAAGATTAGCATTTGAACCCTTGATTGTGTTTATTCTTACAGAAGATTTGTTGAGACATCCTAGTCTTCTTCAAGAAGAATATACCTATGCAATATCTAAAAAGGGACTAGAATATTTTGCAACTCTTTTAGAAAACTCCCTTGTTTCAAGAATAAGAAAGGTTTACTTGCCTTTAGTTGATACTCAAATGTTAGATTACAGCCTGCCTATTGCAGGTGAAATACTCTCTGCTGAACAAGCAGCAGAAATAATAATGGAGGTAATAAATGGAACAGACTTACCCAGTTATAGACCTATATGAAACAGTTCAAGGTGCAGGACCTATGTTTGGTACACCTATTGTTCTTATAAGAACAGGTATACCTGACAAAATGGACCATATCTACCTAGCCCCTAAAAGACCTGTAGACCAGGTATACCTGACAGCCTATCAAATACTGACCAAAATGGAAGGATTCAAACCAAAGATTTTATTCTTTGCAGGTGAAGACCCTTTTACCCTAAGACTAAAACCCCTTTTATCTTTATTACATATAGCAGGATATACCCTATGGGCAGACACAACAGGGGTTTTTGTTGGTGATTATTCTGACTTTGATTATATATCCTTAGGGCCTAAACCAGGGTTTTATGTATCTCCCCATCTATTTTCACTACTCACTATAGGTGATGTAAGGTTCTATTGGGATTGTATCGAAAGAGAAAAATGGGAGGGTTGCATATATGAACATTTAGAGTACATACCAGATAAAATCCCTATATTCTTATACCCTAAAAGGTTAGAATTAGATTGTATAACAGGGCTTATACACTTTGTAATAAACCACCCAAGGTTTAGACTTGATATTCCTTTATACAGAACCCTACCATGGTTTGACAAAGAACTTAACTCAGGAAAGGAGTGTTCAATATGCACAATTCAAGACAGGAAATAAACTTTAATTTAGTTGAACAAGCAGAAAAAAGGTTTAAAGAATGTATTAATGTTCTTAAAAAGAAAGGAAATAAGTACAAAGATAACAAAGACGATTTAGGCTGGTACAACAAATTAAGAGCCTTGACAGGGGATTCTTTATTAAAAATAACCAGAATATTAATGGGGAAACATTTAACAGTTTTGGTTAATATAACTGAGCATCCAGAAGATTTTAACATTGATATTGTAAAATCTGTTACAGGGGATATTATAAACTACTGTATAATCCTTGAAGAATTGTACAAAAGACAAATAAAGGAGGATTAATGCAAATTGTTGAAAACTGTGAAAAATGCCCCCTTTTGTGTGAAAAAAGACATAATATTGTAAACGGAACAGGTCCTGTCCCCTGTGATTATATGTTCATAGGTGAAGCCCCTGGTGAGGATGAAGACCTTGCAGGAGAACCTTTTGTCGGGGGAGCAGGAAGAACACTTAATTCAATGCTTTACAATGCTGGGATAACCAGAAAGAGGCTTTATATCACAAACGTTTGTAGATGCAGGCCACCTAAAAATCGCCAGCCCACTTCAGAGGAAATTCAAAATTGTCTCCCCTTTTTAATGCAAGAAATTCGTCTTGTTCGGCCTAAATTTCTTATCGCCTTAGGAGCAACAGCGATAAACGCCTTAACCTTTAAAGACCTTCACTACCGAGGAATGTTTGTTGAGTCCCAAATCTTTGAACATGACAACATCCCTGTCTTATGTTGTTGGCATCCTTCATATATTCAAAGAAATGGTTTTGGGACATTTTATTCTGTGGGTGTATGGGATTTTAAAAAATTATCAAATCCCTCAAAATATCTGCAGAAATGGGATACAACAGGGTATTTAGTAAACCCTTCTTATGACAAAATCCAAGAATATTTAAACTCTGCTATGCCTTATCCTTGTGCTGTTGATATTGAAACTGCAGGTGGTGACAAGGAAGACTCTGAAAAGGGTTTGAATCCTTTCACAGATAAAATTATAGGCATAGGGTTCTGCTTTAAACCAGGATATGCCCTTAGCATATCAGGAAAACATTTAATGGAATGCCTGCCTTTGATTAAGGCATTCCTTGAAAAGCACCCCCAATTAATCATCCACACAAGGGGGTCTTTTGACAATACGTTCCTTTACCTTAATGGTATAAAAATGGATTGGTATTGGAACACCACAACAGGAATGTATTGCATCCATACAGGATTCCCCCGAGACCTGGAGTTTTTACGTTCTTTATATACCCACATTCCACCCTATAAATATCGTTACAAAAACCCCTCTTTATTAGGTGAAATTGACTTAGGGGTATACAACTGCACAGATGTTGATGCGACCCTTTTAATCCATAACTCCCAAAAGGAAATTGTACCCCCTGAATACATGGAATGGATGATGGAACAAGAACGTGCTGCTATGATGATGCGGATAAGGGGGGTAAGGCTTGACCAAGATAAACTTATAGACCATTATGCTATGATTCTGCCCCAGATGGATGCCTTAGAAGCTGAATTTGCTGAAATAAACATAGACCTTAATTCAAGTGCCCAAGTGTCAGATTTTATGTATAAAGAATTAGGGTTAAAACCAACAAAGAAAGCTTCAGAGGGTAAAACCCGTCCATCATCTGATGAGCGCCAAATTCAGATACAAATGGCAAAGTTAGACCCTGACAGTAGTGCAAGGATGCTTTTAAAGAAAATCCTTGACTACAGAGGAATCCAGAAAATAGCCTCAACATATTGCAAGGGGATATATAAACGGATTCATTCAGATGGTAAAGTGCACCCTGATTGGGTTGTTCAAGGAACTGATACAGGTCGCTGGGCGTGTAAAGACCCGAACCTGCAAAACATGCCTCCTGATATGAGGGATATTGTTATAGCATCCCCTGGAAAGGTATTCCTTTACGCAGATTATAACAGGATTGAAGTTTGGGTGGCAGCAATAATGTCAGGTGATAAAGAGTTGCTTGCTATCCTTGAAGGGGGGATTGATATACATGGAGAGGTCCAAAAGGAAATTGCAAAAGCATATCCCCCTATCACCCGTTTACAAGCAAAAGCTGTTGAATTTGGGATATTCTATGGAAGGGGTGCAGATGATATAGCGAACGAATTTAATATATCAAAAGACCTTTCCCAGATATGGATTGATATGTTTTTCAACAGGTTCCATGCTTTAAAACATTTCCTTCATGAAGAACTCCCCAAGCAAATGAAAGACAAAGGGTATGTTAAAACGTTCTTTGGGAGAAGGAAATATACTGATAAGGTAACAGAGGCAATGAATGGACCCATCCAAGGTACAGCATCAGAAATATGCAACAGGGCGATTGTTAAACTGCACAAACTAGGCTATAATTTGGTTATAAACCAGCATGATTCCATCATGAGTGAGGAAGACAATGGTGACAGGTTTGAAGAGTTTGTTTATATCATGGAACACTCAGCACCTGAGTTAAGGCCTATATTCAAAGTCGAAGGAGGTGTTGGAGAAGATTGGTATTCATTAAGTGTAAAATAAATAAAAAGGAGGAAGAATGAAACTAGTAGATATATGTGAAACCATACATGGTGAACTCCCTTATATGGGTCAACCATGTATGCTTGTAAGGCTTGCAGGGTGTAACCTTAAGTGTAAATATTGTGATACAGACCATACTGTAAAGTTTGAAAAAACTCCTGAACAGGTGTCAGAGTATATCAAGAACTCAAAATTATACTCTGTTCTTATAACAGGTGGGGAACCATTGCTTCAACAGGCAGAGGTATTCCAGTTAATCAAAGCATCAAGAAAGGATTTACACTTTGTAATTGAAACAAATGGTTCCCTTTCCCTACCTGATATTGAATGTTTTTACCCAAACCTTACCTGGGTTATGGATTTCAAGCTAACAGGTGAAAATAATTCCGTGAACATTGGAAACTTTAAAGCTTTAAGAGCCTTAGATGTGGTTAAATTCGTCTTTTTTGACCAGGAGAGTTTTGACAAATCTATTGATATTTTTCGCTCATACTACCCAGAAACAACAAAAGAATTATATTGGATATGGTCCCCTACAGAAGAAATGATTTTAAGGAAAAAATGTGGGGTTTTTGTTGGAAAAATTGTTGAGTTACAAAAGGAATTAAGAACAAACAGGGTACGGTTTCAGTACCAGATACATAAAATCTTGGGGGTGAAATAATGAAACTTGGACAAAATGTACCACTACCTGAAAAACCATCAAAGGATATTTTGGATACTTTCAAGGCTCCAAATGTGAATAATGTTTTTTTTGAAACTAATGAATTTACATCCCTCTGTCCCATAACAGGTCAACCTGATTGGTGTCTCATAAGAATCTCCTATGACCCTGTAGCCTTATGTCTTGAAAGTAAATCCTTAAAACTCTATCTTCAATCCTTCCGAACAGAAAAAGGTTTTATAGAACAACTATGTGAAAGAATCTGGAAGGATATTGACTATGTTGTCCAGCCTTCTTTTCTTTCTGTGTCTATAAAATCAACTCCTAGAGGTGGTATCTCTATTGAAGCAACAAAAAGAGAATACTGTCTCCCAAGGAATATAAAGGAGGTAGCATGAACCTAGCTTTTGAACTCCCTTTACGCTATTTTGACGAATTTGCCCAAGAGGAGGATTTTCATTATGCTCTTTTAGATTTTGCTCTAAGGAGTAAAAAATATAGGGATATGTATAAATCCTTCAATGATGGAAAGGACTTATGGCTTGATAATTCTTTCAACGAACTTGGGCATAGCCTTCCAATATCTGATATTTTAAAGGGTATAGAACTAATGAACCCTACTCATGTTGTAACCTTGGAAAAAAATGAACCACACCAAAACATTATAGCAATTGAGCAAACAAAAGAAGAAATTTTGAAAAGAGGGTTAAAGGTTAAACTTATTGGTACATGGAAAGGCACACAATGGGAAATTGAAGTCATAAAACATGTAGTAGATGTTATAGCGTTACCCTATGATATTGACAGGACATTTGCCTTTACAACATTCCCAAATATACCTTTTCACTTTTTCGGGTTCCGTTCAGTTCATGAACTCCAAAGATATATTCCTATATCCCTTGACACAAGTGTCCCCTTCCGTGCAGCCCAAATGGGTATTTCTCTAAGAGACCGCAAACGTAGACCAAGAGCCTTACCCAAATATGACCCAAATATGGTTTTGTCTAAAGAACAGTTGGACCTTGCCCGTGATAACATTGAAGCAATACGGGAGGTAACCCTTGAACTTAAAGGTAGCAGCACAGACCTTTATCAGGAGTTCTGATGAAAGACGCCATAACACCCTTTCTACCCAAAGAAGGCCTTATAGCAGACTATCTTTATTTTATAAAAGGTGGAGAAGAATGTCCAAGGTTTCAATTTTTCCCTTTTGTAGCAATTGTGGGTTCTGTGATAAAACGTAACATTTTTTTCCAAAGAGCGTCAAATATAACCTTCCCACCTGTTTTCCCATCAATGTGGGTTATTCTAGTTGCTCCCCAAGGCGTTGGGAAAAAGTCCTCATCTCTCCGAACAGCAAGGAATATGCTAAACGACTTACAACCAAACCTTAAACCACGTATCTTAGCATCAAAACTAACCCCTGAAGCCTTGGTTAAAGCCTTAGCTTCACCAATGATAAAGGAAGAAGTTTTAAAAGAAGTCCCAATTGAAACAGCAGGTATTATACGCAAAGAAGCCCAGGGGTTGATGTATTCCTCAGAGTTTGGTGTTCTTCTTGGGAAGGAAAAATACAACATGGGTATCATAGCACTCCTTACAGACTTGTATGACTGCCCTGAGGAATGGAACTCTGAGACAATCCTTCACGGAGACCAACGCTTATACAACTGTTGTCTTACAATAATGGGTGCATCAACCCCTGACTGGTTACAATCAATGCTCCCTTCAGATGCTTTCAAAGGTGGGTTCATGTCCCGTTTGCTCCTTGTCTCCTATCCCCAAGATTGGTATATGCGTGTAGCTGACCCTCCAGCACCACCTATTGAATATTATGAAAGAATAACCCTTGGTCTTAATAACATTGCCCGTATAAAGGGTCAAATGCTCTGGACACCAGAGTCGAAAGAATATTTTGAATATTGGTACAACCACTTAGGTGCCCCTGAACCTGGACCTAAGGCACAATACCTTGAAAGAAAACAAGACCATTTAATTCGTTTAGCAATGATTTTGCAAATCTGTCAAGAACCTAAACTTGTTCTTGAATTAAAGTACTTGCAGCAAGCATTAAACATTCTGAATGCTATCGAACCCGAAACCCTGCAAATGATAGATTATATAAGTGTTGAACCCCAAATGCGTGCTGTTCAGAGAATCTTAGAAATAATGTATGCTTTTAAAAAGATATCTGAACATGAGTTACTTGACAGGGTATGGAAACATTTGAAAAGACCAAAGGATTTTGATGATATTATGCTAATGCTTATGAAGCAAAAGAAAGTAAAACCAGATACTATAAATGGAGAAATGTGGTATATACTGAACGAAAAGGAGGAACAAAAATGAAAGCGATTGTTTTATTCTCAGGGGGTCAGGACTCAACAACTTGTCTGTATATGGTCAAAGAGCATTTTTCTTATGTTAAAGCCTTGAGCATAAACTATGGGCAAAAACACCAATTAGAACTTGAAGCTGCAAGGATTATAGCAGACATGGCAGGTGTTCAACATGAAATTATAAACCTGCCAAAAGGGGTTTTAAAAGGTGGTGATTTGTTAAAACCAGGCCATATATCAGGAGTGACAGAGGGAATTGCTCCTACATGGGTTCCAATGCGTAATTTGTTATTCCTTACAATTGGTGTAAACCATTGTATAGCAGAAAATTACGACACACTTGCTATTGGTATAAACCAGATGGATTATTCTGGTTACCCTGACTGCAGAGATGATTTTATTGAGAGTTTTACCCAAACAGCAGAGTTAGCAAGTGAACAGGATATTGGCATCTGGGCACCTTTGATATATTGTGATAAGGCTTCAATTGTCCGCATAGCCCATGAAACAAAAGGTTGCTGGGAAGCATTAGCATATACACATACTTGTTATAATGGAGTTTATCCACCCTGTGGAGAATGTGCTGCCTGTATCCTTAGAGCAAAAGGTTTTGCCCAAGCAGGTTTCAAAGACCCTTTAATAGAGAGGTATTAAAATGAAAGAATTTAGTTTAACAGTAAAATTTATCCGTATAGAAGGTTTTGAAGATGCTGTTTTACGGGTAGATTTAAAATATGGAGAAGAAGTATTTTCACAGGAGAAAGTTGTTGAGATTCCCTCATTTAAAAGTATTGGACAGAAGGTCTTGGAACAGATGCTTTACGAGGTTAACTGGATGCTAAGGAAAGAATGGTCACCCAGGAATCCAGAAGAATATAGCATGTATACAGAAGACCATGAATTTATTGATAAGTCTTCAGAAGATAAAATTATTCCCTAACAAGTCTAGACCTCCTTATAACTTCGCCAAAGCCTGGTGGTATTTTAAATATTTTGCCATTATCTCTTCCCTTTCTGTGTCCTTAACAGCATTCCTCAATTCCCTTCTCATATTAGTTGTCATATCCCTTTGAACCTATTTAACCCTTGCTTCTCTTCTATATTTAGTCAAGCCTTCATCTATTGCAACTGTTTTTAATCCTAGCATACTTGAAACAGCTTGTGGCATTGTTAACGCATTAGGTCTCCCAGCAAGTGCTTCAGTTAACAAATTGTAATCAATCCCTCCAGGGAATATTGATTCCTTTCCTCCACCAGGGGTTAATGTAGGAGTGAAGGTTTTTAATATATACCCTAATGCCTTGCCTACTTTAACAATACCAGGTTCCCATTCATGCCATATGGGGATATCTGTTGCACCCTGTTTGTTATTCCTCAAATCTGCAGCAAGTGTAAAAATAGGATGCTGCATCCATCTTGATGGTTCAGACCCTGTTGCAACCATTTCACTTAAATCCCCTAACCCAGGCAACCACCAGCTCATGTTTATCATCTGAAGCCTACCCTTTGCATCTCTACAGGGTAGGATAAAATACATCCCTTTTTGTATATAATCAGGTAAATCTCTTTTTATATTCTGCCATTCCTGTTCATTTATATCCATTGCAGATAAGGCCATTTGTGAAGCCATCCATGGAACCATAACCCATCTTACTAAAATCATTGGGTTTTTGGTTATTGCTTCAGGCAGTGTGGATATAATTTTAGAGTTAAATGTTGCAAAAGGAAAGAATGTACTCCTTAAAAATTTTACAGCTTTTGATACAGAACCATAGTTAAATGTTGACTGCAAAGCATCCTTTACTGCAGCAATTTCATCCATTCCCTTGTTAAGATTCCATTTAAACTTTGCAAGTTTTGCAAATGTTTCAGAAAAGGTATAAAGGTCTGTGAATGGGCTCAAACCTGTATTGTATAAATTTAAAAAAGCCTCTCCTACACTCCTCCTTCCTTTAAAGGCTTCCCTCCAATACCTCGGCATTGTTCTTGGGTCTACCTCTGTCCTTGCCCATGTTCCTGCATCCTCACCTGCTAACTCAAAAAACCTTTTCACATAATCCTTTGGGGCAAGTCTTCTTGCTATTGTACTTTCTTTTGCAATAGACAACCAACCTAGTTTTCCTGGGATTCTTGTCCCCATATCATTCAAAACTCCTAGGTAGAATTCCACTTCTGACAAAGGAATGGGATACTTCCCATTTACACTATTAAGCCAAAAGTTTCCAAAACTGTTCCTTATTGCAGTAGGAAATCGAGCAACAGCAACTAATAACTTCCAGGGTGCCATACCATACCTGTTAACAGTTTCAACAATCCCTCTTGCCATTTTCTCAGAGTCTGCATAATCAAGGAATTGATGATATGTATTCCTATCAAGGTAATACCCTCTAAAGTCTTTCAAGAATCCTTTTTCTCCTTTATCTATAAAAGCATACTTCTCCTGTTCAGACTTAGGCAAAATGCTCCAATCCGCATGTTTCATATACTGGTCAGGCATCATTAAAACTCTTTCCTTCACCATATTTCTTGTTGCCATATCCCAAGCATTAACAAGGTCATAATTTGTCTTTGCAGGAAAATCATACAAGGCTTTTGCCATATCCCTCATTTTTGGTTCAACCATTGGGTCTTTCATAATCTGTAAAAGACCTGTTTGCATTTCTGCAGGGGTTTTTGCATCTATAACCTTGTGCTTTAAATCCCTAAACAAAGCATCATCTAGCTTTGTAGATGCTTGCGCTTTTTCCATTGTCTCACTTACAGACTCCATCATTTTAACATCTTCCTGTTCTTCTAAATTAATCAAACCTTTAACCCTTGCCTTGCCAGGCATGTTCCTTATAGGTGCCATAAGGGTCATCATTTTATTCCATTCTTCATCTGACATATTCTTCCAGAATTGCATCTTCTTTCCTTGAGGAACACCCCTCATATAAAAATCGGATTTAAAGGCTTTTATTATATTATATCTATCTTGCGCAGAAGCATTTTCAATATTATCTATAAACTGCCTTATAGATTCTTGCACATTCCCCTGAACAGATTGTCTTGCCAATAACGCAGTCCCAACTGCTTCTGTAACCCTCCGTTCAGGATCAACGAATAACTCCCCTAATGTACTTGCACCCCATTTCCTTTCTAAGGCCTTTGGCAAAGGATATCCATATATCATAGCCCGTTCAGGTGCAAGATTCTCCCATGTTTTCTCTCCACCTGCTTTTATTATATCCTTTAAAGCCTGTCCCCTATTCTCTGCAAAGGCTTCTTTAAACCCTTTATATATCATAGGGTCAAGTGAATACCTATCCCCTGTTTTTATGCCTTTTCTTGCAAAATACCCACCTAATCCTAACCCAGGTAAAACATTCATTAGCATATTCTGCTTAAATTCTTCAGGTGTTTGCCTACCTGTAGCAGTTTTGAACATTTCCTGGGCAGCATCATACGCAGAATATGCCAAAGGTGAAGCAAACATCATAGCATTTTCTGCTATTTCCCCGGGGTATTCTAAGGCTCTTTTACCTTCTAAACCTGAACTTATACCACCCCATAACCCACCAGCTAAAGCACTTATAACCAAAGGTGGGAGTTTCCAATACCCAGGAAGGAATCGAGCAAGTTTGCTCAAAGCCATATGTGTGCCCATAGCACCACCTAACTGGCCCAAGAACCCTAGGTCATTCTTTTCCTGAAAAGCTTCCTCAAAATCTTCAATGTTTGGATTAACCATTTTACACTCCTGGTTTGTTACTAGCAGCTTCCATCATTCTTAGGAATTTTTCTACATCTATACTCTCACCCTTTTTTATTTTCCCAGCAATCATAGCGATTACTCTTTCCTTTTTCCTTATTACATCCTGGATTGCTTTCTTCTGTGCAGCAGGAAGTCGTTCAAACTGTGCTTCCTTTGAGGCTTCTTCAATACCTGGACCTGTTAATTCATGTGTTCCTATAGGCATCTTACCACCAAATGGTTCCTGAGGGAGGAATTTAAGCCTTTCACCCATTTCAGGTATAGGAGGCACATTACCTTCTGCAACATCTTTAAAAGCACCTGTTATACCCTTTTTCTCCATTCTTTTCTCAATAGCATCTTCTATGTCACCAAAGAAATCAAATTCCCGTTCATATTTTCTGTACCATTTCCCTGGATCAGTTTTGTACTTAAAGTATGTATCCTTAAAATGTTCCTCTTGAGAAGGTTTACTCTCTGAAACAGTTTTTGGGAATTTAACACTTGATGCTTCTTCCCCTTTTATACCTAAAGAAGGTTCTCCTTTTAACCTCCTTATAACCCCATGTACCTTTGTTGGGCCTTCTGCAGGGTATAAGGTTTCCATTGAATCGTTGTATATTTCCTCCCAAATATTCTTAAGTTTTCTATCCCCAACCTTTAACCCCTTTAAGGCATCCCATGCTTCTCCTGCTTCTGTTGCAGCAGATAGTTTATCCAATGAAGCACTTTCTGAAACTCTTGCATAGGCATCCCGAATGGATTTAGGTAAGGCAGATTTGCCAAATCTGTATTGCAAAGCTTTTAAACCACCAATTATATCCTCAGGCCCTCCAGGAGTTGTTGACTCAACAGCATAAACAGGTGGTGCTGAACGTAAGGATGATGTCTTTCCAGGCCCAAACATCCTTGGAGCAACCTCTCCAGCATAGGGCACCTCTTGGGTTATTTCAGGACTACGACTAAACCTTTGAGGGTTTAATAAATAATTTCTTAAAAAATCCTGCTGTGGCATTCTTACAGTTCTCTGTGTCCCTGGAACAACATTCTGTGGGTTTAGACCATAATCTTCAAACTCAACCATTTGGGAGACAGGAACATTCCCTGCTCTGGATTCTTGCATTAAACCTTGTAAGGCTCTTTGTCTTTCTGGACCTTGCAAAGCCTCTTCAGCACCCACAGACCTACCTAAGAGTTTTTCAATATTTTTCCTTATTTGCTCTTTAGAATATTTTAACTTTGCCATTTTAACCTCCTATTCAGGCAGCTGCCATAGCAGAGCTCCATAATTACCTTTTGCAATTTGTCTTTGCCTTTCTTTCTCAAATTCTATATCCGCAGGAGTTTGTGGGAATAGGTTTAATTGTTCTATTATATAAGGTATAAGAGCCGCAGCACCAACACCTTTAGGACCCTTTACCTTAGAAGTTCTTACTCTCACAGGCCCTGTAGAAGGTGTTGTAGGCTTAGGAGGAACAGGAGGCATTTCTATAGGCCCACCTGCTCCGCCTGT
>Ga0172366_10003433_pt1 | contig 12512 bp, 7 predicted proteins | sample LakKivSesite69cm_FD_114533 | JGI IMG/M metagenome (GOLD analysis project Ga0172366, IMG submission 114533) | Sediment microbial communities from Lake Kivu, Rwanda - Sediment site 69cm | ecosystem: Environmental > Aquatic > Freshwater > Lake > Sediment | place: Rwanda: Western Province, Lake Kivu... | reverse complement strand
TAACTTCCATAGCTACCAGCACCGGAACTAAAGCCATCTCCACTTCGGTGAAAAGCCGCCACAGTCCCTGCTGCCATAGCTCGGCTTCCAAACTCTCCTTTAGACCCCAAAGGATATCCACGCTAGCGCAGGCATAGTCGGCAACGCTGCTGGCCTCCAGCAGGGCCAGGGACCTCTGTTTCTTCCCTGTGCCGGTTAACTCAGCCGGCGCCGTAATCTCGACGCCCAGCTTATTAAAGGCCAGCGCCTTGAGGGTCAGATTTTTCTCCCCCAGAAGATAAGCGGCCAGCATGGGGTCGAAATTCAGACTCTCAAGCCTCATTTCGCAGCCGGCCAATACCTCCATAACATCCTTGCCATCATGGGCGCTCTTGCCTGTGTCTGCGTTTCCCAGAACTGGCTTGAGCCGGCCCGCGACCTGGGCCAGCGGCAACTGCGGGGGTTGATTCAAGCCCTGGTGCCCCAACGGTATGTAAAATGCTTCCCCCCGCGCGGGCGATACTGCCATGCCTATCAAATCCGCCGTCATAGCCTTTTCCCCGGTAGTCTCAACTTCAATAGCCAGGCCCTGTGCCTTTTCGAGCTCGTCTGCGAGCTGCCCCAGACTTGTCTCAGTGTTCACCACGTGGGACTTGACCGGCGACACGTGGGCGCGTACAAGACCCGCCGCTGCAGAGGAGCCTTCGGCTTGCATCTGAGGCAGCCTGGGAAGCAGGTTAATGAACTCGAGCTCCTGGAACAGCCTGGCTACCTCGTTCCTATCGTAGTGGCTTACCTGGCAGGACTTCAAGTCCAGTTTGATAGGAACATCTTTGACTATTGTGGATAGCTCTTTGCTCTGGAAGGCCTGGTCGCGATGTTGGCGCAGCGTGTCCTGCAGCCTGCCGGGTGTAACGTCTTCAATATGGTCGTAGACCCCCTGGAGGGTGCCATACTCCTGAAGCAACTTGGTGGCTGTTTTTCCACCCACGCCGGGAACCCCCGGTATATTGTCCGACACATCGCCAACCAGGGCTTTGAAATCGGGGAGCTGTTCCGGCTTGATGCCATATCTCTGTTCCACTGCTTCCTCGTCGTAAAGGACGGTATCGGTGAAGCTCCGCCGGGGGGCGAGGGCCTTCACCCGGGGCAGAACAGTCTGCAGCATGTCATTGTCTCCAGTAACGATAATGGTCTCAATGCCCTGCTCACTGGCCTGTCTGCTCAATGTGCCCAGGACGTCGTCGGCTTCGAAACCATCCATCTCAAAGACAGGTATGTGGAAGGCTTCCACCAACTGGTGGACCTTCTTTATCTGGCCTTTTAATTCCTCGGGCGTGGCCGGACGCTGCGCCTTATACTCCTCGAACATTTCGTGTCTGAATGTCGGAGTGGGACGGTCAAAGGCAATCGCCCAGTGTGTGGGCCTGAAATCAGCGAATACCTTGAGCAGGGTGCTGGCAAATCCATACACAGCATTCACCATCTCCCCGGTCTTGTGCTGGGTCAGCGGAGGCAAGGCGTGAAAGGCGCGGTGCACCAGAGCATTGCCGTCGAAAAGCAGAAGAAGCTGCTTCGCTTCCTTGGTCACAACCTAATTATACTATGACTTCATCGAAACCCTGACATCAAGAGGGGCGGCTCCTGTCATAGAAGCCTTGATGACCGAAACATGATAAAATCATGCGGGGAAGCAGATGGCAGTCCTCGCTCAGGCCAAAGCAATCACGCGTGGTCGTTTCTGGGAGATAGACCTCTTCCGCACTATCGCCATAGCAATGATGATAACCTTCCACACGCTCTATCTACTTAACTACTTTGGCATCCAGAGCACCGGCGTGCCCGCTGTGCCTTATGGGTTCTGGTGGTGGTTTCCCAGAGTGACCGGCGGGATTTTCATCTTCACCGCTGGAGTGTCACTCACAATCGCCTTTTCGAAGGCAAAGAGAATCTGGCCATTCATGCGTAGAGGCCTGCAGATATTCGCATTGGGCATGGGGATCACCCTAGTTACATGGGTAATCGCCCCGGCGGAATATGTCCGCTTCGGCATACTGCACTTCTTCGGGATTGCGTTCATGCTCGCACCGTTCTTCTTGAGATTCCGCCTCATCAACCTGATACTGGGTGCAGCTCTTATGGCAGCCGGCATTTTCCTACAAGTACAGGGTGTTCATATCGACTTCCCCGGGCTGTTCTGGCTGGGGTTAATGCCGCACAACTTCTACACGTGGGACTACTGGCCGCTGTTGCCGTGGTTCGGTTTTTTTCTACTGGGGATGTTCTGCGGCAAAATGGTATACCCGCAAGGCAACAGAGGATTCGATATTCGCGAATTCGGCAACCCGGTTACGTCGGCCTTGATTCTGCCCGGAAAACACCCGCTGTTGATATACCTTGCCCAGTGGCCGGCGATTATCGGGATCCTCCTTCTCCTGCACCCTGCCAGTGTGCTCCCATATTTCCCCCCCTTTCCATTCTAAGCACAAAGGGTCAATCCTGTTTTTCCTGGAATCCATGGCAAACGAGAGTGCAGGCTGAATGCTTGCCCTGCGTTCCCAAACTGCAGGATTGCGCCTTGTTTCCGACCGAGGAACTGCCATTTCGGCCAATACGGGGAAAATGGAGCCGACCTGCGTTGTCTCCAATCCGCCACGGAGGAAACCCGGCATCTCTGACAGTTGACACTCGTAGCTAGAATCTGATACAATACTCAATTGTTCGGAATGTAATCTGGAGGAACTCCTCCTGATGCCCTTCTCTCAACGAAAATGCTATCTGCAGCAATTCCAAGCCACGGCAACAGCAAGGTTTCTGAACCATTGCGCATCAATTTGCAGACAATAGGCGTCGAGATCTAGCGGATACACATCACGAAGGAGGTGAGGGTTATTGGGTAAATGCAATCTCTTGAGGTTTGTCAGACTTTTCTAGCAAGAAAGAATCCAGAAGGGAGGAGAGAAGAATGGCTCTAAAGAAATATCTCGTGATTGCTCTTGCGGTGATTATGGCGATGATGCTGCCCGCAGGGACTTATGTTGCACTGGCCCAAGAGTCGCCGCCGGACCTCTCATCCGGGCTCCACACGGGCTGGATGACGGAGACCTCCACCGTGAATAGCACCTGGGTTTTTAACCGGACGTTTGAGTACTACATCCCATCCAGTTACGACGGATCAGAGGCAGTCCCTCTGTTGTTCTCGTTTCACGGCCTGGGCAGCAGCGGACCGGAACAGATTGATCTGACGAAGTTTGATGTACTTGCCGAACAAGAAGGGTTTATTGCCGTGTTTCCGGACGCCACAAGGTTGGATCCTGCGGATCCGAGGTGGAGTGCCTACAGCGCGAGCTTACCAGCCTTGACCGGCTCTAACATCATGTGGAATTGTGGTGACATCACTGGAATACCAATTGCACCTTTGCAATATCACGCAGGTATCGATGATCTGGGATTTGTCAAAGCCATGCTCAACTGGTTTGAGACTAACTACAACATTAATGAAAGTGAAATCTACTCCACGGGGATGTCCAACGGCGCCATGTTTTCATACTTCCTGGCCTTTTACGTGCCGGACGTGTTTGCAGCCATTGCACCGGTCTGCGCACCGATGATGCTAAATCTGGGGGTGAACGCCACTACAACTCCGGCTCCAATGACCGTGATTGTGGTGCGGGGTGACTCCGACCCAGTCATTCCAGAGCCAGGGGAGTGTGGCCTCATCTGCGACAACTTCAGTTTTAGCACCAATGAGACTATCGCTTACTGGTGTGAGGTCGACGGCATAACCGCCGAGCCGGTCGAAACCGTATGGGGGCCAACCAGCGAAGATGCCACCATAGTTCATCGCTATGTGTATAGCGGAGGAATGAATGGAACTCAGGTAATACTGTATATGGTCGATGGAGGGGGCCATACGTGGCCGGGCGGACCCCTGTATTCGGTATGGGTTGGCGCCATTACCACTCATGTCGACGGCAGTGCAATAATATGGAAACATGTACCACCGGAGAAATATTACCTAGAAATAAGCAGCACTGACGGTGGCTCGGTAGCCACTCCTGGCCGCGAGACATTCGACAATGTCAATAGCGCTGGAGCTTATATGCTCTTCAATCCCAGCAGCGGTGAGACCGTCATCGACCTTGTCGCCACACCAGACAGTCACCATAAATTTGCCAATTGGACTGGCGACGTGAGTACCATAGCCGACGTTAATAGCGCTACAACCAGCATCGCTATCACCCCGAACAAAGACTACGAAGTCACGGTCCAGTTCGAGCAGGTGCCGTTGGTTCAGTACAACCTCTCCATCAACGCCACCGGAGGAGGCTCGGTAGCGGAGCCCGGTGAGGGAGTCTTCCCCTATGAGGAGGGAACGGCAGTCGATTTGGTGGCGACCCCGCAAGCTGGCTACCGGTTTCTGGAGTGGACCGGCGATGTGACTAAGATCGATGATCCTTATGCTGCCGAGACCTCTATCAGCATGGAGGGTAACTACGTAATCACCGCCAATTTTGAGGAAGCGCCATCCGGTGGAATGTGCTTCATCGCCACCGCAGCCTATGGAACTTCCACTGCCACACAGGTCAACGTATTGCGGGCATTCCGTGACGATGTGTTGCTGAAAAGCACCGTCGGCTCTCGACTTGTTGACCTTTACTATCAAATCAGCCCACCTATCGCGGAATTCATATCAGAGAACAGCTTCGCGAGAACGCTGGCCAGGGAACTCCTGATTGACCCCATTGTTTGGGCAGTCGAAACCGCTGGAGATATGTGGCGGAACTAGGGTGATGTAGAGCACTGGTCATTCTAAGAGCCGGCCGCCCAACGACGGCCGGCTCTTTTTACATCATTCTACCCGGCGCCTCCCTGTCAGGTACTGTGGCTTCCAGTGCCGTGCCGCGAAGCAGTTTACGCCGCCGGCTTGGCAAACAAGGGTATAATAGGGAGGGGAAGAGGCGAGCAAACACATGAAGAACAGCGAGGTGGCCAAAGTCTTCCAGGATATTGCTGACCTTCTGGAGCTTAAGGGGGAGAGTGTCTTCAAGATTCGCGCCTATCAGAAGGCAGCTCGAGCTATCGAATATCACTCTAGAGAACTGGAGGCCATGGTTGATGAAGGTGAGGACTTGCAGAGCATTCCCGGCGTGGGCGAAGCTATAGCGAAGAAGGCCACCGAACTGATAACGACTGGCACGCTGGGTTATTACGAGAATCTGAAGGCGGAGTTTCCCCAGGGCATAACCAATCTCCTGGACATACCGGGGATTGGCCCCAAGACGGCCAACAAGCTTTCCGGCGAATTAGGCATAAGCTCGGTGGATGAACTCGAGCGGGCAATCAATGATGGACGGGTGGCCGAGCTCTTCCGCCTTGGAGAAAAGACCGCCGATAATATCATGCACCAGATCCAGGCGTTGCGCCGCAAGGACCAGCGCATCCCTATCGGCAAGGCTCTGCCAATTGTCGAGGAGATTATAGCTGCCCTCAGTAATATTCCGGGCGTGAAGAATCTGACTCCCGCCGGCAGCCTACGGCGCTTTCAGGAAACGGTGGGTGACATTGACCTGATGGGCACCGCCGACAGCCCCAGAGAGGTTATCGATGCTTTTGTGGCCCTCCCTCTGGTAAGGCAGGTGCTGGCCCAGGGCTCAACCAAGGCCAGTGTTGTTGTCGGCGGGGGATTACAGGTTGACCTCAGGATGGTGGAGCATGATTCCTTCGGTTCCTTGCTGCAGTATTTCACCGGCAGCAAACAGCACAATATCTCTCTAAGAGAGAAGGCGCGTAAGCACGGGCTGAAGCTGAGTGAATATGGAATAACTGATGTAGCCACGGGCAAGCTCGAGAAATTTGCTACGGAGGAGGAATTCTATCGTCGCCTGGGGCTGCAGTATATACCGCCAGAAATCAGACAGGCACAGGGTGAAATAGAAAGAGCTGAGCAGGGAGCTATACCCAGCCTGGTGGAGCTAGCCGACATAAGGGGAGACCTTCACACGCATACTGGATGGAGTGATGGACATGATTCCATCGAAGAACTGGCCCGGGCTGCTCAAGAAATGGGACGTCAATATATCGGAATCACAGAACATTCCGCCGGACGGGGTATTGCTCATGGGCTGGACGTAGATAGGTTAAGGCAGCAAATTGCTGAGATCAAAGGCCTTAGCGAGCACTTAAGCGGGATTCGCATCCTCACGGGCACGGAGGTTGATATTCGGGCGGATGGCAGCCTGGACCTGCCCCACGAGATTCTATCCGAACTGGACATCGTGACCGCCGCTGTGCACTCCGCCATGAGCCAGAGCGAGGAAAAAACGACAAAGAGGGTGATAAGAGCCATCGAAAATCCCGATGTTGACATGATTGCCCACCCCACCTGTCGCCTTATAGGAGAGCGTGAGCCCGTAGCCATAGACCTGGAAGCCATGTTCCGGGCTGCAGCCAAGCATAACAAGATTCTGGAGATCAATGCCATGCCCGATCGCCTCGATCTGAAAGATATCCACGCTTTCCGTGCTCGAGAATTGAGGGTAAAGCTCGCCATCGGGACGGATGCTCACAGCGTGGCTCACCTGGGCCTGATGCGTTTCGGGGTTGGCATCGCTCGGCGCGCCTGGTGTGAGCCGCAACACATACTGAATACCCTGCCCTTAAACGAACTGCTGGCCGTCTTAAATAGAGAGAGATAGCAGCACCGTGACCTTTCCTGACCCGAATGAGACTTCGTCCGCGGAATCCTAAGAAACGTGATCTGCTGGAGAGGCCACCAAATGAATACGTACATAGGAGGTTCATGATGGCAAAACAGGATGTACTCCACACCAAAGAGGATGGCATCGGCATAATAACGCTGAACCGTCCAGAGAAGTTGAATGCGCTAACGCATGAAATGCTCCGCAGGCTTGGTTCCATCATCGATGATATTAAGAGGGATGAAGAGGTGAGAGCCGTCATACTAACAGGACATGGCAGCACCTTCTCTGCCGGGACCGACATCTCGGGCGGAGTGCCCCAGACAGCTGAAATAGAGATAAACCTTATGAAAGAGAAGATCTCCACAGAGTACCGTCAATCACTCTGGTTCTTCAACAGTATTCCCAAGCCGGTCATTTGCGCCATCAACGGGGCCGCCGTGGGTATCGCAGCCGAGTTTTCGCTGCACTGCGATATCAGAATCGCCAGTGAGAGTGCCAGGTGGGGAGAGGTGTTCGTCCTGAGGGGCATGACGCCGGACACCGGGGCAGGTACTTATCTTCTACCTCGCATCGTGGGATTGTCAAAAGCCTGCGAACTCGTATTCTCGGGCAAGATCATCGACGCTCAAGAGATGTTGCGAATAGGACTGGTCAGCAGAGTTGTGCCGGACGCGGAATTGATGCCCGCAGCCAAGAAAATGGCCAAGGAGCTAACCAGAGGTGCCCCTTTAGCAGTGCAGATGGCCAAGCAATTGATGTATAGAGGCCTTGAGCAAACTATGGAGGCCCACCAGGAGACCGCGCGCTATTGCTTCCAGTTAAGCTGCAAGACGGAGGACGTCCGAGAAGGCATTGCATCTTTCTTTGAAAAGAGGAAGCCGAGCTGGAAGCGTAAATAGGAACAGGTGCGCCTGCTCGGATGAGCTTCGCTAGCTGTTCAAATGCTATAATCAAGGCCAAACGTCAGAAGGAGGAGATACGATGTTCAAAACACGTATAACGGAGCTTCTAGGTATCGAGTATCCCATAACCCAGGGCGGCATGATGTGGCTTTCCCGGGCCGAGCTAGTGGCCGCAGTGTCCAACGCCGGGGCGCTCGGCATCCTGACGGCATTCACATTTCCAACTCCGGCCGAACTCGCCGCTGAAATCAAGAAGACCAGAGCGCTCACCAACAAACCTTTCGGAGTAAACATAACGCTGTTGCCCACTCTTCGCCCCGTGGATATTGACGGCTACGTAAATACGGTTATCGATTCGGGAGTGAAGGTTGTGGAAACGGCCGGCAGAAACCCGGAGCAGTATATGGAACGACTTAAGGCAGCCGGAGTCAAGGTGATACACAAGTGTACTGCGGTGCGCTTCGCCCGGACTGCTCAACGAATAGGTTGCGACGCCGTCAGCATCGATGGTTTTGAGTGTGCCGGTGCGCCCGGTGAAGAGGATGTTACCTCCCTTGTCTTGATTCCATTGGCTGTCGACGCCGTGGATGTTCCTGTCATCGCCTCCGGAGGGTTTGGCGATGGGCGCGGTCTTGTTGCCGCCCTGGCACTGGGAGCAAGCGGGATCAATATGGGCACTCGATTCATGGCCACACAGGAGTGCGCGATCCATCCCAAGGTGAAGGAATGGCTGGTTAAGTCGTCAGAACGCGATACCATGTTCGTGATGCGTTCTTTGCGCAACACTGAGAGAGTATTGAGGAATGCCACTGCCGAAAAGGTGGTTGAGATGGAGAAACGGAACGCCAGTTTGGAGGAATTAGCATCGCTCCTCAGTGGTAAGCGGGGACTGGAGGTTTACGAAACAGGTGCCCTCGACCGAGGACTCGTAGCCTGCGGGCAGGTAGTGGGACTTGTCCATGATATTCCCACCGTCAAGGAGCTGGTGGACAGGATAGTCAAGGAAGCCGAAGACGTCATCTCCAGGATAGCCGCCCGTGGCGACTTCAAGCCACTGCGCAAGCCGAGCGACGCCGCAAAGCAGTAACTCCGTCAATTCATAGGCAAATTCGTGGCGGCAGGGATTGCTAGCCAATCATGGCAGAGGGTCTTGCGCCTTGAGCCCCCGGGCCTGCGGAGCTATAATATAACTTTCCGCAACAGCTGCCGAGGTGGCTGAAGTGTCGCATGAAGATACTCAGGCAATCCAAGGACTAAAAGATGGTGTTGCTGAAGGCAGGAACTGGTGTTTGGCCCTGCTCGAAGCCGTTCGTCTCTGGAGTAGTCCTGAAGAGGACTACAAGGGACGGCACTATCAGTATCTTGTTGACAACGAGGCCTTCGATTGGCTGGTCTTGACCGAGAGATTGTGTGACGAGCTCGATGGACTTATCCCCGAAAAGGACCGGACAAATCTGCTCTTCTTCGGCATACCCCCAATAGAATTGTCTAAAGAGGAGTTCAAGAATCTAGTCGGTCCTTCTAAATACCAAGCACACCTCAACTATTTTTACGGCATTCTTGTGGAGAAGTTTCTGCTCCTGTCTGTGACCGAAGAGATACGGAAGAAGAAAACGGTTTTGGGTTTGAGCAATGACAACGGAGTGGTTGACGAGGCCTACCAGCGTGTTTATGGTGCCGCTCAATCCACCCTTCTGGGGCAATTCAGGAGGGAGAGGCACTATCCCCAGCTCAGATCTATAGGGCAGGGCGAGCTTAATGAATTTACGTACTGGCTATTTAAATACCGCGTAAGGACTCGCGATAAATCCCTGGTGGCCAGCGACACTAAGAAAGGCCTGACAAAGTTGCGCGAACTGTTGGATCGCAGAGCCAGGCCGGCTTACCCTTCCCCCCTTGAAGACTGAGGCCGTTAGCTATCTGCCGATGGTGAGTTCAATTGAGACAATTCCTGATTCAATCTGTTCAATCGGCTTTCAAGCGTAGAAAGCTTCTCTTTCTCTTTTTCAACCACTTCAGCCGGCGCTTTGCTCAAGAAAGCCTTGTCCCGTAGCCTGGATCCGAGTTGGGCGATCCTTTCACTGACTTCCTGGTTTTCCTTCAGCAGCCGTCGTTCTTCAGCGAGCCGGTCTACCACCCCTGCCAAAGGCACGACTACCTCAGCTTCCTTCAACACAAAAACCAGGTCTTTGTCTTTAGCGAATTCCCTTTCCTGGCGACCGAGTATTGTTAACGGCCGGGCCTTAGCCAGTATTTCCATCATATTGGCTTGTGTGATAAGGCTCGAAAGGAGGTCGCCAGCATAGACCCGGGCTTCAATCCACTTCCCCGGCTTAACTTTGTACTGAGCCCGAACGTTGCGGACAGAGCGGACAATCTCTATGGCCGAATCCATCACCCGCTCCGCTTCCGGAGCAAACGCGCTATCATCGGCGATGGGATAAGGTGCTATCATTATGGACGCCGGCATCTGGCTTCTGTGAGGCAGGCGCTGCCCCAAGCTTTGCCATAGCTCCTCGGTAACAAAAGGCATGAAGGGATGCAGAAGGCGCAGCGATTTTTCCAGCGTATCGATCAGGAATGGCAAAGGTGAAGGAGTCGACTGGCTGTGAAGTCGCATTTTGGCAATTTCGACATACCAATCACAGAACTTCGACCAGACGAAATCGTAAATCTGTTGCTCGGCTTCACCAAATTGAAAGCCTTCCATCAACTCGCTGATGCTTTTTATCAGGCGGTTTAGCTGGCTGCTAATCCAGCGGTCCTCCAGTCTCTCGGATTCCAGCTCTATTGTTCGATTCTCCAGCTTTTCAGCGTCCAGGCTCTGGAGAATGAATCTGGTGGCATTCCACAATTTGTTGACGAAATTCCGACCGGATTCCAATTTATCCTGGCCCAGGCTCATGTCGTTGCCGGCCGTACTGCCTACAGTCAGAGCGAACCGAAGAGCGTCGACACCATAGTCTCTTATCGGCTCGGCGGGGCTCATAGCGTTCGCCTGCAACTTGCTTCTGCTCATCTTCTCTCCGCCCTTATCCCTGATCAGTCCATGGAGGTAGACAATGCGGAACGGGACGTCACCCATGTTCTCGATGCCCATCATGATCATCCTGGCCACCCAGAAGAAAAGGATGTCATAGCCAGTTTCCATCACCGAGCCAGGATAGAAATAGCGAAGGTCATCGGTGTCTTCCGGCCAGCCCAGCGCAGAATGCGTCCATAGGGCTGAGCTGAACCAGGTGTCGAGGACGTCGGGGTCCTGAATGATTCGCTTCGAACCACAACGAGCACACGCCTTCGGCTCATCTACTGAGACCGTTATTTGAGAACAGTCCTGACAATACCATACCGGGATGCGGTGTCCCCACCACAATTGTCGGCTGATGCACCAGTCCCTGATGTTCTCCATCCAGTCGAAATATACCTTGACGAAGCGTTCCGGAAATATCCTGACCTTGCCCTCTCTAACGACCTCGATAGCAGTCTTAGCTAAGGGCTGTGTCCGGACAAACCATTGCAGGCTGACTTTGGGTTCAATCATTGTCTGGCAGCGACAACAGTGTCCTACAGAATGTGAGTAGGGCTCGATCTTCTCAAGAAGTTTCTGGTCTTTGAGTTCAGCCACTACTCGCTGTCGACAGGCAAACCTTTCCAGCCCCTGACATGGGCCGGTGTTTTCGTTCATTGTGGCATCGGGATTCATGATATCCACAAGGGGTAGATGATGTCTCTGCGCTACCTCGAAGTCCGTAGGATCATGAGCAGGAGTTATCTTCAGTGCTCCGGTGCCGAAGGAAGTATCGACAGCATCATCAGCGATTATGGGGATTTCCTTGTCGATAAGAGGAAGCGTCACCCTCTTGCCTATGAGGTTCTTGTATCGCTCATCCTGGGCGTTTACCGCCACAGCCGTGTCGCCGAAAAAAGTCTCCGGGCGGGTGGTAGCCACGGTGACGAAGCCCTTCCCTTGAGCTAGAGGATAGCGAATGTAATAAAGGTGTCCGACAATATCCTTATGTTCAACCTCGAGGTCGGAGAGCGCAGTTCGGCAGCGGGGACACCAGTTGATCATTCGCTCCCCGCGATAGATTAACCCCTTAGCGTACAAACGTACGAAAGCAGTGCGCACCGCTTTGCTCGGGCCCTCATCTAGAGTGAACTTCTCTCTTGTCCAATCACAGGAAGCCCCCAGCAACTGCTGCTGGTGCCTGATGTCCTGCCTGTTCTTGTCGGCCCACTTTCGGATCAATTTCGTGAATTCGTCGCGGCCCACCTCTTCTTTAGTCCTGCCCTCCTTTGCCAGCTGCCGCTCGACAACCACCTGCGTAGCAATGCCGGCATGATCGGTTCCCGGCAACCACAGGGTAGGCTCCCCCATCATCCTGTGCCACCTGCTCATCATATCCTGCAGCGTCACAAACAGGGCATGTCCTACGTGGAGATCACCGGTAACGTTAGGAAGTGGCATGACGATAACGAAAGGCTTTTTGTCGCGGTCTATTCTGGGAGTAAAGTAGCCCTGCTTGAGCCAGAAGTCATACCACTTCTTTTCTATCTTGCCCGGCTCATAGGCTTTAGGCATCTCAGACATTGATTCTAAATCCATTCTAGCTATCGGCTGCCAGCCAGAAGAAACCTTGATATCGGAACAAATTCAAAGCCTGCTTTTGCGGCGGCCCCTCGGCCCTGCGAAAAGCGCAGCGATCCTATCCAAAACCCTGTCCGCCACTTCTCGCTTGAGTAGAAGGGACAGCCTATCCACCTTTCCTTTGCGGTCTATTATGATCACTCGATTGGTCTCAGCGCCAAATCCACTATCCCTGGCCGTAATATCATTGCCTACGATAAGGTCGAGACTCTTTTGCCTTAGCTTCTTCGTGGTGTTTTCCACCAGGTTGCTGCTTTCGGCGGCGAAACCCACTCTGAT
>Ga0172366_10003432_pt1 | contig 12513 bp, 10 predicted proteins | sample LakKivSesite69cm_FD_114533 | JGI IMG/M metagenome (GOLD analysis project Ga0172366, IMG submission 114533) | Sediment microbial communities from Lake Kivu, Rwanda - Sediment site 69cm | ecosystem: Environmental > Aquatic > Freshwater > Lake > Sediment | place: Rwanda: Western Province, Lake... | reverse complement strand
TCGGCGACACGCGGACGGCGGACGGGAAGTTTGGTCAAATTCCCCGCAGCTTCCGCGAGCGCTGACTGTGCCTTCGCGTAGCCGCTTCGGCGAAGCAAGGAGCTGCTCAGCGGAGGCGCTGCTGCGGAAAAAAGAGTCCAGAGCTTGCTCTGGGGTTTAATAGCATTTTATTAATAGGACATTTAGTTAATAAATTATGAATGCAAAAAGGTTTTTTGGCGCTGTATTGATAGCCGTTCTGGGGGGTCTGGTGGCTGTTTTTATTTATGCGCTGGTGGAAAAGAAAGAACCCGTGGCGGTTGTCCAGGAGCAACCTGCAGCAAGGTATATCAGTCTTCCTGCCGGTGAGACAGACGCTCCCACGGATTTCATCCTGGCAGCCGAAACAGCGGTACATGCCGTGGTACATGTAAAGACTAAATCCGTTGGTGTGAGTACCGGCAATCCGTTGTATGACTGGTTTTTCGGTTACGGTAATGCTAAACCTGAGCCTGTGGTGGGATATGGTTCGGGTGTCATCATCACGAGCAATGGTTACATAGTGACCAATAATCATGTCATTGAAGGATCACAGGAAATTGAAGTGACACTGGAGGACAAGGAAACATATGATGCAGAACTTATCGGGCGTGATCCTGCGACTGATATTGCTGTACTGAAGATAAAGAAAGATAACCTGCCTTTTCTGAAGTATGGCAATTCAGATGCTTTACGGTTAGGTGAATGGGTGCTGGCAATCGGTAATCCGTTTAATCTGACCTCGACGGTCACCGCCGGTATCATAAGTGCTAAAGCGAGGAACATAAATATACTGACAGACCAGCTTGCCATTGAATCGTTTATTCAGACGGATGCCGCCGTTAATCCGGGTAACAGCGGAGGAGCCCTGGTGAATACCAGGGGAGAACTGGTAGGCATCAACGCAGCCATCGCTTCACCGCGCACAGGCTCCTTTACAGGTTATTCCTTTGCCATTCCTGTCAGTATCGTTGAAAAAGTTGTGACAGATATCCTTGAGTACGGCACAGTGCAAAGGGCTATACTTGGTGTGACTATAGCCGAGATAAATGCTGATGTGGCAAAAGAGTACAAGATCACGACCATGCAGGGTGTGCTTGTCACAGGAATACGTGAAGATGGTGCAGCGGAAAAGGCCGGAATAAAAGCATTTGATGTGGTTACTGCCATTAATGGTGTGAGGGTCAACAGTCCGGCAGAATTGCAGGAACAGGTCAGCCGGTACAGGCCAAATGACAGGATAAGTGTAACTGTTCTGAGGAATAACAGGGAATCGCAGTTTGATGTGGTGTTACGCAACCTTGAAGGAGGAACGGGGGTGGTGAAAAAAGAAGCAGTCATATCATCGATGGGTGCAAGCTTTGGGGAAGTATCCAGAAGTGATATGAAAAAACTGGGCATAAGCAACGGGGTGAGGGTTATCAATGTAGGGACGGGTAAGTTCAGGACTGCAGGTATCCGTGAGGGATTTATTATCACGCAGATAAACAACAAGCCCGTTAATTCAGCTGAGGACATTAAATCTATCCTGGAGAAAACTGAAGGAGGCATATATGTGGAAGGGATCTATCCTGATGGATTAATTGCTTATTATGCCATACGTTTGTAAATTTTCTCCGGACAGAACAATGAACTGATAAAAGTATCTGAAAATATTTTTCCTGCCCCTGATTATTGAAGGAAGAAAAAATGAGTCTGCCTTTGTATGGCCTGTCTGACGTGTCTTTTCAGCTTTATAAACAGCATACGGATGCAGAAAAATTTATAGTTCTGTTTACCGTGTTTGATAATAATCTTATAAAAAAATGGTTATAACTATTGACACGGAATGATTTATGACCTAATTTCGCAAAAATTTTTGTGGAGGTATAATGAGACAGTTAAAGATCACGAAGTCAATTACTAACAGGGAGAGTGCGTCACTGGATAAGTATTTGCAGGAGATCGGCAAGGAGGAGCTTGTTACCGTTGAGGAAGAGGTAGAGCTGGCGCAGAGGATTAAAAAAGGTGATCGTGAGGCTTTGGAGAAGCTGACAAGAGCGAATCTGAGATTTGTTGTGTCTGTTGCCAAACAATACCAGAACCAGGGATTAAGCCTTCCGGATCTGATCAATGAAGGTAACCTGGGTCTGATAAAAGCTGCCGAAAAGTTTGACGAGACCCGTGGATTCAAATTTATATCCTATGCTGTGTGGTGGATCCGGCAATCGATCCTGCAGGCACTGGCAGAGCAGTCGAGGATCGTCAGGTTACCCCTGAACCAGGTCGGTTCGCTGAACAAGATCAACAAAGCCTTCTCAAAATTTGAACAGGAATTTGAAAGGACCCCTTCACCGGAAGAACTCGCTGAAGCTCTCGATCTGCCGAAAGAGAAGGTGTCAGACACCTTGCGTGTGTCGGGGAGGCACATATCTGTGGATGCCCCGTTTGTTGAGGGAGAAGATAACAGCCTGCTGGATGTGTTGCCAAATATCGATTCCCCGAATGCTGACAGGGCCTTGCTGAATGAATCACTGGTGCGGGAGATCGAACGTGCCTTGGCCACACTGACCGAGAGGGAAAGGGATATTATAAAACTTTTCTTTGGCATTGGTATCCAGGAGATGACCCTCGAGGAGATTGGCGAACGGTTCGGCCTGACCAGGGAACGGGTAAGACAGATAAAGGAAAAAGCTATAAGACGTCTCCGTCATACCTCGAGGAGCAAGCTGCTGAAATCATACCTGGGTTAGTAAATGAGCGGATCCCGGTTACCCTTTTTCTTTGAGTATTTCCTGTAGCGCATACATCTCATCCCGTAATCTTGCTGCTTCAATAAAATCGAGCTCTCTTGCAGCCTTTTCCATCTTCCTTTTTGTCTGGTCTATAGTTTTTTTGAGGGCTGCCGTATCCATATACTGTATAAGGGGATCAGCGGCGATGTTTATTTTTGTGGTTTCTGCATAATATTCCGGCCTGAGTAATTCTTCAAGAGGCCTCCCCATGAAGGACAGCGACGCTTTTACGATCTGCTGCGGAGTGATATGATTCTCTTCGTTATATTTTAACTGCTTTTCCCTTCTCCTGTTGGTCTCATCTATTGTTTTCTGCATCGACATGGTGATCTCATCGGCATACATGATCACCTTACCGTTCAGGTGCCGTGCAGCTCGGCCGGATGTTTGTGTGAGGGATTTTTCCGATCTCAGGAATCCTTCCTTGTCGGCATCGAGTATTGCCACGAGGGAGACCTCCGGCAGGTCAAGCCCTTCACGTAACAGGTTGACACCGACCAGAACATCAAAGCTTCCTTTCCTCAGTCCTTCCATGATCTCCACCCGCTCCAGGGTGTCAATCTCAGAATGTATATACCTGCAACGGATGTTAAGCCTGTGCAGGTATTTGGTAAGCTCTTCAGCCATTCTCTTGGTAAGGGTGGTGACAAGTACCCTTTCCTGTCTTTTGACGCGCTCGTCAATCTCTCCAAGGAGATGGTCGATCTGGTTCACGCTGGGACGTATCTCCACTACCGGATCAAGCAAGCCGGTAGGTCTTATCAGTTGCTCAACGATCACTCCTTCACACTTTTCCAGTTCATAATCCCCGGGTGTGGCGCTGACATAAACGACCTGCCTGGTGAGGTTCTCAAACTCGTCGAACTTCAAAGGCCGGTTGTCGATAGCGGCCGGCAGGCGGAACCCATATTCGACAAGCGTGTTTTTCCTCGAATGGTCACCGCCATGCATCGCCCTTACCTGGGGGAGTGTGGCATGGCTCTCATCTATGATTGCCAGGTAGTCAGGGGGAAAATAATCAAGCAGGCAGAAAGGCCTGACACCGGGTGCACGACCATCAAAATAACGGGAGTAGTTCTCTATACCCGGACAATACCCCAGTTCCCTGATCATCTCCAGGTCATAGTTTACGCGCTCCTCTATCCTCCTTGCCTCAGTATCCTTACCCATCTCCCTGAAAAACTCAACCTGTTTGAACATGTCCTGTTCGATTTGTTCTATGGCTGCCTTAAGACGATGCTTTGTCGTAACAAAAATATTGGCAGGATAGACCGTCACTTGATCGTATTTTTCAAGGGTGGTTCCATTTATGGGATCGAATGATTCAATTGCTTCAATCTCATCACCCCAGAAGGTGATGCGGTAGCCAAGGTCATTATAGGCCAGGTAAATATCAACCTGGTCACCGCGCACCCTGAAGGTTCCTTTCCTGAACTCGGTCTCATTGCGTGAGTACATGCTGTCAACAAGTTTTCTGAGCAGCTGGTTACGCGCTATCCTCTCGCCACTGTGTATCTTTATGGTATTGTTGTAAAAATCTTCAGGATTACCTATGCCATAAAGGCATGAAACCGAAGATACAACTACCACATCTCTTCGTCCGGATAACAGGGAGGAGGTAGTGCTCAGCCTGAGCTTCTCTATCTCATCATTGATCGACAGGTCTTTCTCGATATAGGTGTCGGTGACAGGAATGTATGCTTCAGGCTGATAATAATCATAGTACGATACAAAATACTCCACGGCATTCTCAGGAAAAAACTGCCTGAACTCACCATATAACTGGGCTGCAAGGGTTTTGTTATGGCTGAGCACCAGTGTTGGCTTCCCGACATTCTGTATGACGTTGGCCATGGTGAACGTCTTGCCGGACCCGGTCACACCCAGGAGTGTCTGGTATTTATCACCTCTGAGTATCCCTTCGGAAAGCTGGGCTATCGCTTCCGGCTGGTCACCGGTGGGCCGGTATTCGGAAGTTAATTTGAATTTCATGACTCATTCGCGCCTCAGGATCATGTATACTGGCAGGTGGTCGCTATAGCCGCCGTGATAAACATTCCCGCCGTAAGTTCTGTCAGGAAGTTTTTCCAGCAGACTCTGGTCATAGTAAAGCATCCAGTCCTCCTTGAAAATCTTTCCTGCATCATAGTCCGCATGATAGCCTGTACGTCCCCTGATGACCTGCTGGGAAACAATGATCTGGTCGAGCATGTTCCATTTCCCCATGAAGTTATAGGTGCCGGTATCATTCTTCAGGTCATTATTATGCATGTCGTACATCATGTTGTACAGCTCCCGGGTAGAGGCATTTTTCCTTTTGTTATTGGCACTGAGCATTTCAAAGATGCTGCGGCTGGTAGGTTCATCATTGAAGTCTCCCATGATGATGATCTTTGCTTCATTATTCCTGTTAAGAACCCCGTCGATCGCCTTGCGGAGGGCTACCGCCGTGTACAGCCTTCCCGGTACAGATTCTTTCTCACCCTCAGCCCTGCTCGGCCAGTGGTTAATGAAAAAATGGATCGTCTCCTTGTTATCAGCCTTCCCTTCCACATGAAGAATACAACGAAAAACCCTGGTGGTATCAAAGGGAAGCCTGGCACTGATAAGCTCATGCTTGTCAACGGTAAAGCGGCTCTTACGGTATAACAGGGCAACATCTATACCGCGGATATCATTGCTCTCCTCATGCACAATCCCGTAATCCCCTTTCTTCAGCTTTTTTTCGTTTATGAGGTCTTCCAGCACTTTCCTGTTCTCTGCTTCACAGACACCGATTATTGCAGGCAACTCATCCTGTCCTGCCGTGCTGAGAACGGCTGCAAGGTTTTCCAGCTTCCTCTCGTAACGCTCCCGGGTCCACTGTTTTGCTGATCCCGGAGTGAATTCTTCATCCTCCTTGCCGGGATCATCATTGATATCGAAAAGATTCTCGAGGTTATAAAACACGACCATGAACGGACTATCTTTTTTCTGTGCGCTGACAGGTAATAATATCAGAATCATCAGGAAACAGGTAACAAGTAGTTCCCTGATAATGCCGGAAGTAAAAATTAATAAATTCCGGCCTGAATCAGTATTGCTGTCACCACTGGTTTTGGAACCAAAAAGTATCAACCTTGCTTTGTTATTAATTCTGTTGACTGTTTCTTTAAACTGGTAAGAAATCCTGCTTTTTATCATTACACAAATTTATGAATAATCATCTGATGTTGCTCCGGTTCTTATTTTATTGATATAGGATAGGTAAGCTTAAAAAAGCCAATATATTTATTTTGAAACTCTCCCGGATATTCGAAAGTCTCAATATGGTTCAGAATGATATACAGGTTCCCGAAGGGAGGCTTAAACCTCCAGCCAAACAATCCGTAGATATACAATTTCCCGATGGCGGTATTAATCTGGCAGATAAGCTTGGCCCAGAGGTCATTGGTAAAATTATAGGTAACTGACAGGCTGTTAATGAAAGAAGTTTGAAATGAACTTGTCTCCGGGGTAAAATGAATATACCTGGGCTTGAGCTCGACTGCAAGTCTGTCGATCAGCTTGAATTGCATTGCTCCTTCAATTGAATAGTAGCGGGATCCGAAGCTGCGCCCACTTCTGTATGTGATCCTCGTGTTGTTATACGCTTCCGTATTATAACCAAGTGCCGCAGAGTAATAATAATTATAGTAATCATTGCTGTCAAGCTTCAGATACCTGTATTCATTATTGTACTTTATCCCGATATCAAATTTATTTATCAGGAAGATGTCCGCATTTTCATTTAAATTCCAGCTCCTGAACTTTGAAAAATTATCGTTCCAGTATATGTTATTAGCAGTACCTATGGATATGTATTTTATGGAAGAGTTCTTCATCCACCATTTATAAGACAGATCCGAGTCAAATTCATTCCTGTCATCGTCGTTGATATATCCAGTCTCATTTAGAATATTCATAAAACCGCCTCCATCGATGTATGTGTACCTTATATGCCAGTGAAAAAAATTATTCTCGGCAGCAAACCTGACGTAGCCTGCATTCTTCAGTAAATCCCAGTTGTCAATAGCTGCAACGTACTGTCCCGTAAGCTTCCATAGCGATCCGAGATTCAGTACATAATCTGCGCTCAGGGTGGATTTCATTTTTTCGTCAAGCAGCTTATTTGTGACCGTAAGGCCAATGGTGGAAGATTTCATTACGTCTTGTTTTACCCTTAACACTGTGTACATTGGTTTGTTTCCCAATGTATCTCCTTCATTTTTATCAAATGCATTGATGAGGTTTATGCTGGTTTTGCCAGCTTTACCGGTCAGTTTTACTGCGCCGGCAATATCACCAATACGCCTTGAATAGAATGTCTTCAATCGTGTGCTGTACATCTCATTCCCTTCCTGAAAAAAACCCTCTTTTCAGGATACTGGATCTCATATTTTGTAAGGTCTATCACATCCTCATCAGCTTCAACAGTCGCAAAGTCCGGGTTCACGGTAATATTCGCAGTCAGGTTTGAATTGGGCTGCCAGATGATATCCCCTCCGGCCTGTTTATCAAAATAATAATCGCCCCCATCGACCCGGTCAAATGTGATCTTCCCCATCCCATAGGGGATCAGCACCAGAGTATTTCTTGTTTCACCAGGACGAATACCTGTCAACCGCCCGGACAAGGAAATTTTGTACTCTTCAGTCACTTTCCCGTCCCAGTAAGAAATTTCAGATTGCTCACGTATATTCCGCCTGAAGTTGATCTGCCATTCTGATAGTCCTTCCCTGAACTTTATGCTCTTGAAAGGGATTATTAATTCAGCGCACCATCCCCCTTCAAAAATCCCGGACCCTGACTGCCACTGGGTGTCCCAGTTATAATCGACTGTACGGCCATCATCCATAAGCCTGAAATCAGTCTGTGTGCCAAGCGGATTTACAGCAAAACAGAATGCATTCCGGTTATCATTGAAGGTTCCCAGCATGACATAGATACCATCGTCATTTTGTGCAAATTTGTCACGTACCTGGATATTTGCGGTAACGGGCACCTCCTGGAAGCAGACAACAGCTATGTACATAGCCTCAGTGTTTTGCATGACAGCAATACTTGTTTGTGATAGTGAGGTATCCCCATTATTGGGTTCAAGCCGGATGAAATGGTATCCGGCCAGCTTATCTGAAATATCAGCATACTGACCGTCTATCGTGGGAAGAGTATCAGTATGAATTATCTGGATATTCTTCTGCCCTGCCAGAGGATTATGCAGCAGGAAAAGCATACAGATAAATATTAATATTTGAGCTCTTTTGGGCAATTGTATCTCCCCGTTTCCTCCATTCCAAAAACAGAATGGCTAAATTATCAATTAAGAGTACCGGGTCAATTAAAAAAGAGCAAATATTTTCAGGAATTATTTACATTTATTATTTTGACATAAAAATTAAATTTTTTCAATATTTCATTTCAAAAAAAGAAAGGGATGGCACAACAGGAACATGAAGAACTATTAAAGAGGATTAAAAAGCTGGTAAAGCAGAACCAGGATCTGATCGACCAGCATGAGAAGCTCAGCAAGGAAAACGAGAAATTATCGGACCAGGTGGAACGGCTTAAGGCTATGCTGGCAGAGCTCGAAAAGAAAGGTGCCGTTGTTGAGGAAAAGCTGGAGGAAAAGCCACGATCGCTGAAATTCAAGATGGTGACCGTGTTGTTTGCCAACATACATGGATTCGGCAAACTGACCGAGGGATTGGATACACAGGCATTGATGGACGAGCTCGATATCATTCTGTTCCAGTTTGATGCCATACTGAAGAAATACAACATACAGAAGATAAAAACCATCGGTGATTCTTATATGTGCGCAGGTGGTATACCGGTTAAAAATATCACCAACCCCGTCCAGGTGGTGCTGGCTGCTCTCGAGATGCATGCATTCCTGGAAAAACACCAGCAGGAAAATCATGCCGGCCTGCAGATATGGGACCTTAAAATGGGCATACATACCGGACCTGTTACAGCAAATATCATTGGCGGCAAGAAAAAAGCTTCCTATGATATCAAAGGAGATACGGTGAATATTGCCACCCGGTTGGAATCTGCAGGAGAAGTGGGCAAGATACTCATATCGGTCATGACATATGAGCTGGTCAAGGAATTCTTTGTGAGTGAATATTATGGTAAACTGCCGGTCAAATATAAAGGTGATCTCGAGATGTTCATGATCAAAGGACTGAAGCCTGAATTCAGCATAAACGGCGAAGGATTGGTACCCAACAATATGTTTGATACCAAGTTTAAACTGATACAGTTCACTGATATCCAAGAGATCATACTTGACAAGCTGGAAAAAGAACTGCCTGCCTACCTGTATTATCACAATGTAAAACATACCGTAGATGTGGTGACGGAAGTAGAACTCATTGGCTGGACGGAAGGGTGTACCGATGAGGAAATACTGTTGTTGAAAACCGCCGGTCTGTTGCATGATGCCGGGCATACCATCGGTTATGACAAGCATGAGAACTATGGATGTGATATTGCGAGGGATTTTTTACCAAAATACGGTTATACGCCAGAGGAGATAGACAGGATATGCGAAATCATCATGGCCACACAACTGCCTCCCCGCCCCCAAGATCTCCTGCAATCGATCATCTGTGATGCTGACCTTGACTACCTGGGGAGAAGTGATATGATACCTGTCTCAAACACCTTGTATAAGGAGCTTAAAGAACAGAATAAGATCGGCACCTTCAACGACTGGAACAAGATGCAGGTCAGGTTTATTTCCGGTCACCAGTATTTCACCCAGACCGCCCAGAGCCTCCGTGAGGTCAACAAGCAGAAGCAGATAGAACGCATCTCACAGCTGATCGAAGAAGAATAGCTACTCTCTCCCAAAAACCGGATGAGCTTCGCAATGATTGGAATATCTTTAAACCCGAGATTCTATGCAGACAGGAAGGTATGCATTTTCCCGATGGGACCGTCCGGGAAATTTGCGCAGGGATTGCTTAGTTCTATTGAGACTGGCCTGGTATACCCATATTGTGTATCTGTATCAGGTATGATCCGGGTTGGTCTATCCTCATCTCGAGCAGGCAGTTAATAGTCATGGTTTTTAATTGGTTATAAGAGTTATAGGTTATTTTGATGGTGAAGGGGAAATCGATATTCTCATAACCTATCTCGTTTGTACGGAAGAATTCGGTACCTGAAGATCCTTCCATGACCAGGTTCAGTATCTGGTTTTCCAGCCCGATCTGGGATCCTGTGAGATCTCTGACCTGTGAACCCCCGTAAAAAAACCGCAACATTATCTGGTCGCCTTCTCCCAGGTACTGGGTAATGACCTTGTCGACATTTGTCTGGCGGATGATATATGGTTTTATGGGTGCGGGTCCCTTGTACTTGTCATTTTTCCACAAACCATCTTCGGTTACTTCTTTATCATTGACCATGTAGGTGTATTTTCCCCGTCCGTTACGCATGCCTTTTTTCCACTGACCCACATATGCCGCACCGGTATTCCATTTATAGGTACCATAGCCGTTAGGCAATCCTTTGCTGAAGTGTCCATCATAGGTGTCGGTTCCTTTGGCAATACCGTCACCATCCGCCAAACCTTCTTTACAATCTCCCTGGTACGTTCCCTGGAGTGCTTCGGGGATCACCTTGCAGGCTTCCTGGGCAGATATATTCAGGAGGAAGCTGCTGATCACTACGACTGATATCATTTTTTTCATTCCGGTATATTTTGAAAGTGTATGAAGGTACTATTTTTTTCTATAGAAGCCTTACTACATTTTATACATTTTATAAAGCTGATGCAGCAAAATGATTTTGCCGCTCAAACGTATTAATTTGCCCGGGCAATCTTATTTCACTAGTTTTTCAAGTTCATTCAGATCGACAGAATTCGGAAAGAAATCCCCCATCCATCGGATACAGCGATTGGCATTAAGAGGAAGTCCTGTCACGGGGATTCTGCTTTTTCTGCATAGTCTCATACCCCAGGTCAGTTCAACAATACATGCCACACCCAGCACACCGATATGACCGTGTGTAGATGCCAGCTGCCTTAATAACCTGCTGAGTTTTGCCTGACCCAGGATGTACGGATGTACATTGTTCTGACGCAACAGTATACTGATACTGTTTATATAACAGGTCTTTGAACATCCCTTGCAGACATAATCAATATCATCAGGTTCGGCCGGGCAATCAGATAGTTTTTCACGGAGGCAGTAGGGAAGGAGTGCAATTTTATAATTGCTGCCAATGAATGCCGGTTTGTTAATCCGGTTGTCCAGTTCAATCTCAATCATGTACAGGTAGTACTGTTCCCTGGTTGTCAGTAATCTCCTGTCTGTCAGGACTTTATATGAAACAGTCGACTTAATATGTTTCTCAATATCCATGGTATAAGGCCGCAATGTGTCATCAAGCCTTCGAAGAATCCCTGCCATTATGCTGCTTCTGGAATTTTTCAGGGTGATTTTCTTCAGGAATTGTCTCTTCTCGCTGTAAATATTGATATACTCGAGCAGCTGTTGTTCATCCATTGAATATTGTGTCAGCAGGATGTCTGTAACCTGTCTGATAGTTGAGTAGTACTGGAGGGTTGCATTATTATTCCCGAAAAGGGAATAGGTTTTGCCGGTAACGGGCAGAGGATTGTTCATCGGATTTTTGAAGGGAACACAGGATAAATCTACAAATATTCAATCAGAATATATCCTTCCGGGGAACATAATAAGGTCTTAAACAGGTTCTAAATGATTATTTCCTATTTTTGTTATATGCCGATACCACTGGTTTTTGCAGATTTTAATTTTGCCAGGTTCACTACCGACCGGCAGTTCCATGTCCTTAAACATTTCCAGTCAGTTGATCAGGAATATAGGGAATACATGGCGGAAAATTCTGATTTTTCTGCAGAAGATATTGAAAAACAATTAAGTATGCAGGGATCAAAATTCAGGGAGTCATTCTGTGAGAATCCTCTCGAGCTGTTTGATCTGTTGAAGGATGAATTTCAGAGACAGCAGACAGAAACCTACTGGTCTGGTAATAAGTGTGAGTTCCAAATGAGATTCCTGTTCAATGATTTTCCTAATGGAATAGGGGAGGACAAGATTATTCACATTGACGAGGTACCGGATATCATTAAGGAACCATTTGTCGGGAAAGACCTTGAAACCCTGCACAGTATTATCTATAAGACCACTCCCAAACCAACATGGACGACTAACATCATCCTTCAGAATACAGGCAGTCAGCCTGAAATTATTTCTATTTTTCCGGGTATTTACGCACCACCCTTTCCTGACAGGGAGAGCCAGGATGAGGTCGGGTATCTGGTAAGTCTGAAGTTCTGGTCCAAGCACATTATAATAGCGTGAGTCGTGAATCGTGAGTCGTGAGCAGGAAAATAAAGAAAGTAAGTAGTGAGTCGCAAGTCGTAAGTCGAAAAAAGGCTATTAGGCTGAAGGCTTTTAGACTGTCAGGAAAAAGGAGAACTTGGAACCTTGAACTTTGAACTTTAAACCTGGAACCCTACTCTGCCAGTTGGCGGATCAGGCAGGCCCGCCCGAACGTTTTGTTCGGAACGGATGGGTGTTTGGTACGGGCGGTTTGGAACCAGGAACCAGGAACCAGGAACCAGGAACCAGGAACCAGGAACCAGGAACCAGGAACCAGGAACCAGGAACCAGGAACCTTTATTACCCTTGAACCTTAT
>Ga0172366_10003430_pt1 | contig 12516 bp, 13 predicted proteins | sample LakKivSesite69cm_FD_114533 | JGI IMG/M metagenome (GOLD analysis project Ga0172366, IMG submission 114533) | Sediment microbial communities from Lake Kivu, Rwanda - Sediment site 69cm | ecosystem: Environmental > Aquatic > Freshwater > Lake > Sediment | place: Rwanda: Western Province, Lake... | reverse complement strand
TTGAACAAGATAAAGTGTTGAAAACTATTAAGGCCCGTGATCTTTGGAGAAAGATAGCAAATGCGGCTTGGCACTGCGGAGATCCGGGTTTGCAGTTTGATACTATAATCAATGGTTGGCACACCTGCCCTTCCTCCGGACGGATAAATGGGTCGAATCCATGCAGTGAATTTATGTTTATCGATGATTCATCATGCAATCTCGCATCTTTAAATCTAATAAAATTTATTGATAAAGAAACCGGGGATTTTAATATCGAGGCATTTAAACATGCCGTTAAATTGTGGACTATAGTTCTTGAAATATCTATTTTGATGGCACAGTTCCCGTCTTATGAGATTGCTAAAAATAGCTATCTATTTAGACCTCTTGGATTAGGATATGCCAACTTGGGCGCGATGCTGATGCAACTTGGCATTCCTTATGATTCGGAAAGGGGACGTTCAATTGCAGGCGCGATTACCGCTCTTATGACGGGGGAGGCCTACTCTACCAGCGCCCAGATGGCTAAATATTTGGGGACATTTAAAGAATATGAAAAAAATAAAAAAGATATGTTACGAGTTATCAGAAACCATCGACGCACTATAAATCTCGCCCCGGATGTTGAATTTGAAGAACTAAACGTCATACCACAGAAAATAAATGATACGTTGGTTTCTGAAAATATAATTTATGCTGCACGCGAATCGTGGGATAAGGCACTGCTTGAAGGCGGACAATACGGGTTTAGAAACGCTCAAGTAACCCTGCTTGCTCCAACCGGCACAATTGGGCTACTGATGGATTGTGATACTACCGGTGTCGAACCCGATTATGCTCTTGTCAAATTTAAAAAGCTCGCCGGTGGCGGCTATTTCAAGATTATTAATCAGTCCGTACCCAAAGCACTCAAAAATTTAGGTTATAGCAAGATCCAAATTGCTGAAATCATAAAGTACATTATCGGTTCGGCAAGCTTGGATAACACACCCCATATCAATAGGAAAGAATTGATTAAAAAAGGTCTTACCAATGAGTTAATAGATGAAGTTGAAGCACGTCTTTCCGGCACGTTTGACCTGAATCAGGCATTTAGAGACATCAAATTAACCGACTTGGGGTTTTCACTCGAACAAGTCCAAGAGGCGAGCAATTTTATCTGCGGAAAACTCACAATTGAGGGAGCACCGCACATTAAAGATGAGCACCTTTCGGTTTTTGACTGCGCTTCAAAGTGCGGGCAATACTCCAGGCGATATATTGAACCAATCGGACATCTCAAGATGATGTCCATAATACAACCATTTTTATCTGGCGCAATTTCCAAAACAGTAAATATGCCAAGCGAGGTAAGTATTGATAATATTACCGAGATTTTTCATAAAGCATGGGAGCTGGGCCTTAAAGCAATCGCTATTTATCGGGATGGATCAAAACTATCCCAACCGCTCAATACAGATTCGGGTAAAAAAACAGATGATACTAGAGACAAAGAGGTGGTCATTGAATATCGTCCGGTTAGGAAAAAGCTTGCTAAACAAAGGGCTTCGATCACCAGAAAAGTAAAAATTGGCAAGCACAAAATGTTTCTGACTGTCGGATTATACGATGACGGAAGGCCGGGAGAGCTATTTATTATTATGAATCAGCAGGGAAGTTTCGCGGCAGGGATGGCCGACTCATTTGCCAAGATGGTATCAATTGGACTTCAATATGGCGTTCCAATTGAAACTATCGTTTCCCAGCTTCGGTATACGAGATTTCAACCAATGGGTTTCACTGGGGATTCCGATATTACCAGTACTTCGTCAATTTCCGATTTTATCGCTCAATGGTTTGATAAAATGTTTTTAGGAGACGGCCTTAAGGCAATGAGGTTACCATTTGACAATAATAGCAAAACTGAGCTAAAAACAGCGTCTACGATCGAGAAAAAGCCGAAAAAAGAAGGCGAACTTGGTCAACAGCTAACATCAAGTCTGTTCTCTGAAAATCTGGGGTTTTCCGGCGAGATGTGCCCGGAGTGCGGAATGGCGGCAATGGTACAAAACGGAAAATGCTTAAAGTGTATCAATTGCGGTGCCACTACCGGATGTTCATAATAAAAAATGATATTAACATTTTACGGTGAAGGCAAGGGCAAGACCTCAATTGCGCTCGGACTGGCGCTTCGGGCTAGCGGTTACGGTAAAAAAATATTATTTTGCCAATTTATTAAAGGCGACTGGAAAACAGGCGAGGATACTGCGCTTGCTAAGATTAAAAACCTTACCCACAAGAAACTTGGGGTCGGTTTTGTCTTGCCAAGTGACAGCAAAAAACAGAAAAAACAGCATCGGGATGCGGGCAGGAATGGCTTAAAATATGTTGAGGCAGAGGCGAAAAAGTATGACTTGGTGATACTCGACGAGGTTTTATATGCAATTAAGCTTGGTATTTTCAAGACAGACGGAATCCTTTCAATAATTAGAAAAAATAAGAAAATGGATTTTATTCTTACCGGCAGGCCTAAAATCAAAAAAATAATTGCCGCCTCCGATCTCGTATCAGAAATAAAAAAAATTAAACACCCTTTTGAAATCGGCAAAAAAGCAAAAAGGGGAATTGATTACTAGGTCTTAATTTATAATCTGCAAAACGTACTATTTAGACAGTTCGTGCGTTATTTGACAGGGAAGAGCCCGGCAAAGTCGCAACAGCGCTTTCGGTACCCCACGTACTTGAGCTCCTACAGCAAGTCAGCCCGGTGCAATATCAACACAGATGATCTGCGCGGCTGTCAACTGACTTTAATAATATTTGGTATAATACAAGAGATGAAAAAAATAATTTTGCTAGCCAGTTTGGTTTTAGCTTTTGTTTTAACCGGATGTTCGGGAGAATCACAACAACAAGCAACGCCCACTACCTCCACAAGCGAAGAAATTAGCGTTGACCCTGAATTAACCCAGAAAGGCTATTATCGCGATCAACTAACCGATCCGGCATTATATGATTATCTTAATAAGCAATCCGGGGGGGTGATAAATCCAGGTACTGTGGTAGCAGATGACAGATCTGACAAAATAGGCAAAACCTCGACCTTTGATAAAAATAGAAAGTTCGGAATCTCCGGCATAGCTAAAATAATAAGCGAAAATAAAATTAAAGTCAGTTCTTTTAATTATAACGGTTCGTGCGGACCCATTTATCTAGGACTGGCAATTAGAAACAGTTCGGATCGACCAATTGCCAAACTGAAAGAAATATCGGTAGCACAATCAGACAGCAGTTTTGACCTGACCATTCCTTCAAATATCAGCTTGATTCAATTTGAGATTTTGGGGGTTTATTGCCCTTCACAAGAGGAGCCGGTCTCATCTGCCAACTTCTAGAGTTATTTGACAAACGTTATGATTTGTCATAAGAATTAATAAGCATGCATTTCGGCTTATTTTTATTTTTAGGGGTAATTTCAAGATTTTTGCCCCACGCTCCAAATTTTACACCTATCGGCGCACTGGTTTTGCGTGGCTCTAAAGATAGAGTATGGGCAGGAGTTGGAGTCGGTATAGCAATTATGGTGATTTCGGATACCCTGCTTGGTTTCTCATTTGCTTCTCCGTTTGTATATCTCGGAATGGCCTCGTATGCACTTTTTGGCCGATTGATAAAAAAAAGATTTGGCATAATTGCGGCGCCGATTTTTGGGTCTATCTCGTTTTTTGTAATTTCAAATTTTGGGGTATGGCTCGGACCCTGGTATGAACACAGCTTAGCGGGATTTATAAAGTGTTATACTCTGGCCCTACCGTTTTATCAAAACACCTTGCTTTCCGATCTTTTCTTTACCATTTTAATTTTTGTTTCTGCTACAATATTTAAAGAAATAAAACAAGGAGGAAGGATATGGCAGTGGAGCTATCTCAAAACAATTTTAAAAAAAAGATAGAAAGAGGGACAACGCTAATTGATTTTTATGCCCCATGGTGCGGCCCCTGTAAGATGATGTCGCCTGTTGTAGACGAATTGGCTAAAGATTATAAAGGCAGAGCCGGAGTATATAAAGTTAATGTTGATAACGAACCCGAACTTGCCAATAAATCTCAAGTAATGAACATTCCGACAACAATTATTTTTAAAGACGGAAAAGCAGTTGACCAAATCATAGGAACACAAAGCAAGAAAAAGCTTAAAGAAGTAATTGAGAAGAATCTCTAGAGCAAAATTTTATTAACTTATCTTGACTTTTGCGTGTTTATATGGTACGATTTGCGGCAGTTGCAGTATAAACTACGGTCGTATCTCCAAGGAGGGATACGGATGAGGCAGAGTTTGAAGAATGCGGGGTGGGCCCTGCTCCTATTTGCCTGTTCTGCCGTTGTTCTGCTCATCCCGTATTGGGATGTGCAGACCGGCAGAGCTTATGCCCGAGACGCTTGCGCTCTGGGCATGAGCGAGAAGGACGCCCAGAGCTATAAAATGTATGCTCTCGCCAGCAAGCAGGTCGAAGTCCCTTCGGCCATTGAGTGGGCGAAGGAACGTTTTGAGCGACTCGAGTTCCGAGCTGGTTCGGAGCTCGAGAAGCTCAAGCAGGATGTCTGGCTACCCGCGCTTGTCCTCGAGCGCGAGCGGGCCAGACAAGAGTTTCTGGCGCGCGAGCGCGAGGGCTCCCCTGACTGAGCGATTCTCAACAGGCCCCCGGCCGCCATTGACGTCGGGGGCCTGCTTCTTTTTTTCTGCTACAATCGCCTTTTTTGCTATAATCGCTTTAATGACGAAAGATAAATTATTAAAGAATCTAAACAAAGAGCAAGAAGAGGCCGTTACTTACAAAGAGGGGCCGCTTCTTATCGTTGCCGGAGCCGGAACCGGCAAAACCACCGTTATTACCAGAAAAATCGCTTATATAATTGCTCAAAGGTGGGCGAAGCCGTCTGAAATTGTGGCTTTAACTTTTACTGACAAAGCGGCAACAGAAATGGAACAGCGTGTTGACAAACTTGTTCCCTACGGATTTGTCGATACTCAAGTATCAACTTTTCATTCTTTTGCTTCAAATCTTATCCGCGATTATGCCCTAGAGCTAAAACTGCCCGCTAACTTTAAGGTTCTATCCAAAACCGAACAGGCAATATTTTTGCGTGAAAATATTTTTAATCTTGAACTTGACTATTTTAGGCCTATTTCAGATCCCGTTTCTCATATCGAGGAATTATTAAATCATTTTTCAAGATTAAAGGATGAACTGGTTGAACCAAACGATTATCTTAAACTGGCCAAAAGTAAAAGGCATAAAGCTAAAAATAAAGAAGAGGTAAAAGAGGCCGATAAAATGCTTGAGCTTGCCAAGACATATAAAAAATACAACGAGCTTTTGATTTTAAATGGAAAACTGGACTATGGAGATTTAATTTTCCTATCTTATAAACTGTTGCGTGAAAATTCCAAGATCAGACGAGAGTGCCGAGAACGGTTCAGATACATCTTGGTAGATGAGTTTCAGGATACTAATCATGCCCAATATGAATTGGTTAAGCTGCTTGGCAATAAATTACAAAACATCATTGTTGTCGGAGATGACGATCAGTCTATTTATCGCTTTCGGGGAGCATCAATATCAAATATTTTAACCTTTAGAAGCGATTATAAAAAAGCAAAACTTATTATTCTAAATCAGAACTATCGCTCGACAAAGCAGATCTTAAATCACTGCTACAGTTTAATTCAGCATAACAACCCCGACCGGTTAGAATATCAGTACAAGATTAATAAAAAACTGACTTCAACTGTAAACGGAGATCCGCCGGAACTTCTCTATGGTCAAAACTTATCTTCCGAAGCAGATCTGGTTGCAAAAAATATTATCAGTTTAAAAAAAAAATATAAACTCAAATACAGCGATTTTGCGATTCTTGCCCGAGCTAATGATCACCTCGAGCCATTTATCGAGGCACTAAATTATAAAAAAATACCGTCTGTTTTTGTCGGGTCCTCCGGCCTTTTCGAGCAGGAAGAAATCAGAAGTTTGGTGTCGTTTATGCGGATTTTGATTAACCCGGATGACAATCTCTCCTATTTCCAATTCTTAAGCAGTGAGCATGCCCGGATTCCTCCCAGTATCTTGATTAGGTATTTCGCCAGAGCAAGAATTAAAAATAGAAATATTGAAGAGGTATTAAAAGGCGGCGATCCCCCTGCTAAGATAAAAAAAATAATATCTGATATTGAAAAATACCGGCAACGAATGGCACTGCAGAGCGCCGGCGAGATTTTATATGGTTACCTGAAACAAAGTAATTATTTCAAAAAGATATTGGATAATGATGAAATTGAGGCCCAGCGTAAAATCGCAAACATCGCTCGGCTTTTTGAAAGGATTCATGAGTTTGACCGGACCAGTTATAACAAATCAGTGATTTCCTTTCTGGATAATTTGGAGTTAATCCTTTCGGTGGGAGATGAAGTTCAGAGCTTTGACTTTGATCCCGACCTTGACGGTGTAAATGTGATGACGGTTCACTCCGCTAAAGGCTTGGAATATAACAGTGTTTTCTTGGTAAATCTAGTAAATGAAAGATTTCCGACTCGCCGAAGAAAGGATAAAATTGAAATTCCCGAATGTTTTATCAAAGAAAAGTTGCCGGAAGGGGATTACCACATCCAAGAAGAAAGGCGGTTATTCTATGTTGGTACAACCAGAGCTAAAAAACGTTTATTTTTAACTGCCGGTGAGGATTATGGAGGAAAAAGAGCCAAAAAACTATCTCAATTTGTTTTAGAATTCCTAGATAATCCTAATTTAATTAAAGAAAAAAGCAAGTTATCAAGCATGGAGAAAATCAAAAGATTTTGTCCTCCGACCCCGGGGGGCAGAATGCGAAAAAGCAGAATGCGAAAAACAAGATTAGATTTAATTAAGCTCTCGAGAGCTCAAATAGATGATTACTTCACCTGCCCCAAAAAATATTATTATTCGAATGTAATTAAAATTCCGCTTCCGGTTAATTGGCATTTTATGTATGGCAGTGCAATTCACAACGCCATCGGCAGATATTTTCAGAGAAAAATGAAGGGTGAGCCGGCTCTGCTTCGGGATTTAATTAATGATTTTGAAAAATCCTACGATAACGAAGGGTTTATTACTCGCGAACAAGAAGAAATTAGAAGAAAAAGGGGGATAGAAACGTTAAAGAGATTCTACGAGCGGGACCAGAAGGATAAATTTAAGCCGGATAATATCGAAAGTGATTTTTCATTTAGGGTTGGCAAGGTAGTTGTTCGGGGGCGATATGATCTGATAAAAACGATAAATGGGAAAACAGAAATATTTGATTATAAAACATCTGAAGTTGAGGATCGAAAAAGCGCCCAGCGAAGAATCGCCCAGTCAACCCAAATGATGATTTACGCCTTATCAGACTTTATAGCCAAAGGAGAAATTCCTAAAACAACTTTGGTATTTATCGAATCAGATATCTCTGTTTCAAAGATTTTTTCCGAAAAAACATTGGGGGATACGAAAAAGATGATTACCGAAGTTGCAAGGGGAATTAAAAATGAAAATTATCACGCCAAACCAGATAAAAGAAACTGCCTGTGGTGTCCATTTAATAATATCTGTCCGGATTCAAAAAAATAGCTTAACAATATTGCGCTTTTTGATATAATGAATTCAGTAAATAAGTTTAGCAAATAAGGAGGTTTTATGAGAATAGGTAAGTGGGCGTTTATAATCGGTGTTCTTTTAGCGATATTTTCGTCGTTTATCGTTACGAGCTTTACCACCACGCTTTTGATCGGGTTGGGCCTGATAGTCGGATTTCTAAACATTTCCGAGAAGGAAGTGGAAAAATTCTTGATTGCAACCATTGCAATGCTGGTAATTGGCACAACCAGCTTTAGCGCTTTAATTGTGAGTGGCTCGTATGCAAATAACGTCCAAATTATTCTTAACAACTTTGTATCGTTTGTATCGGCTGCAGCAATTGTAGTTGCATTAAAAACTGTTATAAGCTTGGGCGATACCGATTCCAAAAACAAAAAATGAAAACCAGTATCTATGCCACGTTGGGGATTTGCCTTGTTGGCATTATTGTGATTGGCGGAAATTGGCTGGGAATTATTCCTGTCATTAGAATCAATGCTCCGCGCTCCGTAGAATATGTCGATCGCTATGATAAGTTTGGTTTTAGTTATTCCGAAGATCTTGCCATTCAAGAAATCTCCCAAACAAATGAGAAAATAAGAATCGTCAACGTAATGCCCCAAAACGCCAAAAATAAGTTTGATCCGCAGTTTATTGAAATCATAAGCTATGATCTGCCGAAAGAAACGCTTAAAGAATCTGCCCTGGATTTTTTATCTGATGCTGACGAAAAGCATCTGATTCCTATTCAACGAGATGACCTGGAGGCGATAGAATACTCGCAAATAGTAGGGGTAGGTGAAGAGTCGCTTTATACATTTTTTTCTAAAGATGAAAGGATGTCAATTGTGATTTTTAGGATGAGAAGGTTTGATAAAACAAATCCCCTTGTGCTGATTGACAATGGCATGTATCTTAGTAGCTACAAGCAAATCGTCAGCACCTTCGAATTTAAATAAGGACTAAAGGATAATAATGGATGGCCAATCTTATATCGTATTACTTATTGTTGCGATTATATTCGTCGCTGCAGTATTAGCGATAAGCGTGTTCGTGTTGATGAAAATCAATTCCCTTAAAAAAAGCCGTGACGATGATCGATCGATGGCACTTTTAAATCAAAATATGCAGGCACTACAAAGCAGTTTCCAAGAAAAACTAGATCGCACAAATCAAGCAATTAATGACAGGTTGGATAATGCCGCTCGAGTTATCGGTTTGGTTAATAAAGAATTAGGGCAAATGTCGCAAATCGGTCAAAGTTTGCAAAATTTTCAGGATCTTTTGAAAAATCCAAAACTGCGGGGCGGGCTGGGAGAGCAGGGACTGCAAGACATGCTGTCTCAAACATTTCCCGGCGAGCTCTTTAAGATGCAACATAAATTTCAAAACGGGCAGACGGTCGATGCCGCGATTAAAATCGAGGCGGGAATCGTTCCGGTTGATGCAAAATTTCCACTTGAGAATTTTAACAGAATATTAAAAGCTAAAACCGGCGATGAGCGTGCAGATGCAAAACGTAAGTTTAGGTCTGATTTTCGTGTTCACGTCAACGCAATCGCTAAAAAATATATTGTACCGGATGAGGGAACGGTTGATTTTGCCTTAATGTATATTCCTTCAGAAACAGTTTATTATGAACTGATTTCGAATGAAAATGATTTGCACGATTATGCAATCAAGACAAAGGTAATACCAACCTCACCTAATACTTTTTTCTACTATTTACGCTCAATAATGCTCGGTCTGCAGGGTAAAAGAATCTCGGAAATGTCAAAACAGATTTTATCAACATTAAAAGTTATTCAAACCGAAACTCATAAATTCGGCGGCAATCTATCTGTCTTAAATCGGCATGTGACCAATGCCAAATCCACAATGGAAAAAGTTGATAGTGACTTTACCCGTCTACGAGGTAAAATAGAAAAAGTAAACTTGCTTGAAAACGAGCAATCAAACCTCATTGAAGAAACGGGCGAGGTGGACGAACTGGTAAGCTAGGCAGCTTGAGCAATTGATAACCAATTCGTTTTCGGATATTACCTTACAGATGAATATCAAAATAATTTATGAAACGGATAATTATTTGGTTATTTCAAAACCAATGGGGATTGCTGTATATCCGGGTGCTGACCGCAAGAGTTATACTGTACGGGATTGGCTGTGCGATAAATATCCCGAGATTTTAAAGCATAACTGGAAATCAAAGGACAGGGTGGGAGTAATTCATCGGCTTGATAAAGATACCTCGGGAGTCATGCTACTTGCGAAAAATCCTGCTACGCTTGATCATTTCCAGGATCAATTTAGAAAAAGAAAAGTAAATAAATTTTATCTTTCATTAGTTTATGGCAAATTAAAAAGCAAGCACAATATAATCTACGGATTAATCTCGGCTGATCCAAAGAATAGAAAAGCTCAAAAAATTCAAATGATTGATTTCGGGCTAGACAAAAGGGAACGAAAAACTGCCGGCACCGAGTATTGGGCAAAACAAGATTTTTTATACGATAAGCAACCTCTTTCTTTACTTGAAGTAAAGATCTTAACCGGCCGCAAACATCAAATCAGAGCTCACCTCAAACATGAGGGTTATCCCGTCATCGGCGATCCCACCTACACTACGAAACCAGCCAAGAGGTTGTCTAAAAAACTGGGAATTGCCAGGCAGTTTCTACACGCCTATAAAATTAAAATTATTGACCCAGGGGGGAAATGGGTAACTTTTGAAGACGATCTACCCGACGATCTACAAAAAATATTAAATAAAATAAATGTGGTTTGACAATATCAAAAAGCCGATAATCGGGTTAGCTCCGATGCTTGGATATTCTGGTAAGTTATTGCGTCTCAAGTCAAGGCAAGCCGGAGCTGACGTCGTTTACACGGAAATGATTGCAGCCGAGGCAATAATTCGAAACGTAAAAAAAGCGTGGAAGATGTGTGAATTTGACGAAAAAGAGAGACCGATTATAATCCAAATTTTTGGAAATAATCCTGTTTCCATAGCTAAAGCCGTAAAGATAATTGACGGGAATTTTCGTCCCGACGGGATTGATATCAATCTTGGCTGTCCGGTTCAAAAAGCAGCAAAGCAGAAGTTTGGATCAATACTTTTAAACGACCCTGGGCATACGGCTAAGATTACTAAGGCAGCCGCTGATGCTAGTTTAATTCCGATCAGCGTCAAGATGCGCCTGCCGTCCAGGGTAGTTTCTGACACGATTAATCTTGTAAACATAATCAAAAAAGCCGGAGCAAAATTAATTTCGATTCACGCTCGTACACAAACCCAAAAATACGGTGGGCAGGCTGACTGGAAACTATTACATAAAATCAAAACTAGCTTTCCCGATCTAAACATCCTCGGTAACGGAGATATCGAATCACTTCAAGATCTAAAAAGTGAACTCGGAAATTTGGACGGTGTGTTGATCGGACGTGCAGCGAAGAGAGATTATAAAATTTTTCAAGAATTATCAAAATTTAAAAACCAACAATAAAACTCATTCGATTGAAATCGCTTCTGCCGGACAGGCCTCGACTACTTCTTTGAGATCACAACTCTTGCATTCGCAGGTTTTATTTTTTACTTTGCTAGACGACCCCTTCATTTCAAAACACTCCGGGCAGACCGCTACACATGCCCCACAGCCGATACACTTTGTTTGATCTATATTTATTTTCACATACCCTCCGAAAAAATTATACATTATTTCTGCAACAAATATAATTCCTTGACTATCGACACATAGTTGATAAACTAATATCAAATACAAAGGGGTTACATGAGAAAATTATTGATAGCGCTAATAGTAATATTTATACCCTCTCTGACTTTGGCAGCAACTCTTAAAACCGGGGAAGGGGTAGAACTAAACGAAAATTTAAGAAACTCATATATCCTTGCTTCAAGTATTAATCTCGACAGCAATCTATCCGGCGACTCCGTGATGTTTGGTCAGTACATAAATGTTGATAAAAATATCGAACGCGACCTATTTGCTTTTGGAGAAATCGTTGATATTTCGGGAAATGTCGGTGGAAATCTTCGTGCCGGAGCAAAAACACTTAATTTCTCGGGCATTGCAGAAGAAGATGTACTGGCTGGGGCAGGCTCGCTGAATCTGTCTACCAATAGTAATATAAGGGGTGATCTCTGGGCCGGGGCTGGCAACATGATGTTAAGCGGAACTGTAAATGGTAATGTCAAAATCACTGCTTCAAAAGTAGTTATTGATGGAAAAATTTCGGGGAATGTAGAAATAAACGCTCGGGAAATCAAAATTGAGGATTCCGCCGAAATAGGAGGTTCGTTAACTTACTGGTCGGAAAAAGAAGGCGATATCTCATTACAAGCTAAGATTGCCAAAGGACCATATTATAACGAAATTAAATATGATTACTCAAATACCGCGACAAATATTACTTATTCCCTCCTCTCGCTTATAATATTGGCACTGGCAATTACCTATGGATTTAGCAGATTTAGCGCAAAGATCAAAGATATAAATCTAAATAGTTTTGTGAAAAATTTTGGATGGGGTCTATTAATGATTATTGCCATTCCGATTGCATGCATTTTGGTTTTCAGTTTAAGCCTACATTTGGGTCTTGCAGTTGCTTCAGCGTATTTATTGTGTTTGGTCCTTGCCTATGGAGTAAGCGCTGTCTATACCGGAGCAATAATCCAGAAGATTATTTCAAAAGACAAGCAATTTAATCTTGACTGGGTCACAGTACTTATTGGAGCATTTATCTTTATTCTCGTAGGATATATACCAGTTATAGGAAAGATTGCTCAGATGGTCATATATCTTACAAGTTTTGGCTATCTTATTAATAAAACTTATGGCATTATTAGCTCGCAAAGTGCTAAAACTAAAAGTCCAAAATAAAAAGTTTAA
>Ga0172366_10003429_pt1 | contig 12518 bp, 9 predicted proteins | sample LakKivSesite69cm_FD_114533 | JGI IMG/M metagenome (GOLD analysis project Ga0172366, IMG submission 114533) | Sediment microbial communities from Lake Kivu, Rwanda - Sediment site 69cm | ecosystem: Environmental > Aquatic > Freshwater > Lake > Sediment | place: Rwanda: Western Province, Lake Kivu... | reverse complement strand
CTATGTGAAAATATTAAAATCCGAGCTTCACTCCTTCAAGTTTGATGCTACCGAATCTCCTGACCTTTTCCCGCCGCTTGTGGTTCTTGCAGCATGCTGCAGCGGGACATCTGTTCTGAAGGGCGTTTCACGGCTTATGCATAAGGAGAGCGACCGGGCTGCAGTCCTCAGGGAAGAATTTGCCAGGCTGAACATTATTATTGAATTGAAGGGCGATACCATGCTTGTTACCGGAGGAGAAGTAAAGGGAGGCATGGTAGATCCTCATAACGACCACCGTATTGCCATGGCTGCAGCAGTTGCAGCACTCCGGTCCGACGACAAAATGCTCATCAAAGACTCGTATTGTGTTTCAAAATCTTATCCCGAATTCTTTTACGACCTGAAAAAGCTTGGTGGTCAGGTATATTGAAATTTTATATTTTTTTCAGCTTTTTACTTGCATTTATAAATTTTTTTATAGATTTGCATTCATGACAATAAGAAGGATATACAACTGGCGCTGGTGCAGCTTCTCTGAATAAGCTGTGAGACAGGCCATTGTATAGACTTTTATAGATATTTATTTAAAGGCACGCTGTTCACAGCGTGCCTTTTTTTTGATTACTAACCAACAATTAAATACTTAAGACTATGAAAAAATTCAAGATTTTGTTAACTGAAAAGGAGATGCCGCGTCAGTGGTACAATATCCAGGCAGATATGCCAAACAAAGCGCTGCCGCCGCTGCATCCGGTAACCCGCCAGCCCGTAGGTCCCGAAGACTTGGCTGCAGTATTCCCCATGGAGCTTATTAAGCAGGAAGTATCACAGGAGAGATATATCGACATACCCGAGGAGGTATTAGATCTGTATAAGACTTTCCGCCCCTCCCCTCTTTTCAGAGCTCACAACCTCGAGAAGGCTATTGGTACAAAGAGCAGGATCTATTATAAATATGAAGGCGGCAACTATTCGGGATCCCATAAAGCCAATACGGCTATTGCACAGGCATACTATAATAAAAAGGAGGGGATTAAAAGAATCACAACTGAAACCGGTGCAGGACAATGGGGCAGTGCAATGAGCTTTGCATGCAACCATTTCGGACTTGATCTTCTGGTTTTTATGGTGAGGGTAAGCTATGACAATAAACCAGGCAGAAAAGTAATGATGAATGCATATAATGCCAAAGTTGTTCCTTCACCCAGTACCATGACAGTGGCAGGAAGAAATATTCTTGAAAAGGATCCGGATTCACCCGGAAGCCTGGGAATAGCAATCTCCGAGGCGATGGAGATAGCATCCCAGGATCCTTATACCAAGTATTCGCTGGGAAGTGTCCTGAACCATGTGATACTGCACCAGACAATTATCGGTCAGGAAGCAATGATCCAGATGGAAAAGGCAGGCGATTATCCTGATGTTGTGATAGGCTGCTTCGGCGGTGGATCTAACTTCTCAGGGATAGCATTCCCTTTCCTGCGCGAGAAACTGAACAATAAGAAAGATATCAGGCTTGTCACCGTGGAGCCTGCATCATGCCCTAAGCTTACAAAAGGGAAGTTCATGTACGATTTCGGCGATTCGGCAGGTATGACGCCTCTTCTTCCAATGTATACGCTTGGGCATGATTTTATCCCTGAGAAAATACATGCCGGAGGACTCAGGTATCACGGCGCCGGTGTACTGGTAAGCCAGCTTCTCAAGGATGGGTTTATTGAAGCCAAAGCCAAATTGCAGAGAGAGTGTTTCGAAGGAGGAGTTCTCTTCGCCAGGACAGAAGGAATACTTCCAGCTCCGGAATCAAACTATGCAATTGCAGGTGCTCTTGATGAAGCACGAAAAGCCGATATTGAAGGTGTATCGCGGGTTATTCTTTTCAACCTCAGCGGACACGGTCATATGGATATTTCGGCTTACGAAAAATATTTTGAAGGCAACCTTCCTGATCATGAAATGACACAGGAAGAAGTTGATGATTCTATCGCAAAAACTGTATTCCCGAAATGACCTCACCCCAACCCCTCTCCCGGGGGAGGGGGCCGGAGGGTGAGTTTTGAACTTCGGGAGAGGGGGCCGGGAGGTGAGGTTAATAATCTGAATATGATGTCGGGCTCAGGAGGTATGAGGTAATCCCTGAAACGGTATTCTCATACTCCTTCAGTCCCGACATTTTTTTCCAACCTTCTGAATCCCTGAAAGATGCCCACTTTTGATCATGGGTGGCCATATCCTGAAAAGTGATCATATACATCAGGTTAGGTTTCCTGCTGCCCATCAGGACCTCTCCGAAGAACATTGCATTGAAGCCGAGGCTTTTAAACAAGTCTATCTCTCCTCCCCTGTTGAACATCTCCCTCTTTTTGGCAGCTTTTATTTCAGTTGCGCTGTCGTAGATCCTCAGCTCATAAATCCTTTCGCCCGCAGGATTTGTATATGACGGAGGAGCAAATGAAGGCATGTTTTCAAAGGCTTTCAGCAGGATACTCTCATACCTGGTGAAAGGAGGATCGTTAAACGGAGCGTCAAGGAACTCTTTCCCGTTCTTCAGGTAATCCTTGTTTTTCTCAACCAGCGATGTCACTTTCTCATATTGCTTCAGATTGAGGTAAGGGATAAAAACGAAGATCACTTTTCCGAAAGCAGTATCAGATGAAACCGGTTTGAAGACCCCTGCACCCGTAATGCCTGCCTTATGAAGCGCCGGGAGATATGCATCTCTCAGGTAGGTGTCAATACGTTCAGCCTGCGCAGAGCTCTTCACGTGATACGCTCTGATCTCGTAGTACATTTGCTTTGTTCCTGCAGCATCGGGTGTGAGTGATGGAGACACTGTGAAAAACAAAAGAACAAGCAATGGAGTTCCCTTGATGATTTTAATAATCTTTTTCATATTTTGGTTTTAATAACTCTTTACGAAATCCCCGAATATCCCGTTTGCCCCTTCCGGTGTGAGCTCTGTTCCTGACTGAACGTAAAACCTGTGTTTCAGTGTCATCGATTCACCTTTTTCCAGGTTGAAGTTTCTGGCCTCCTGCGACGGGTCGTACGATTTCTGACCAAGGTTGTTCACTGAGAAAAGTCCGTAGCCCCTTGCATGTGCATATGCCGGGTATCCCGGGTTATCGGGATGATCAAATATTCCCATTGTTATAAGCGTATTGTCCTTCGTACCCGAAAGCATAACCCAGTCGTTCCTTGTTCCCCACACTGCGTCACCTTTTAGTCCCCCGCTTGAGGTGTACATACCGGTAACACCCGTATTGTCAACAGCCTCAACCGTTGTTGGATTGCCCTTATCATCAGTAAAAATAAAAGGCTGGTTTGACGACATCTCAAATGCTCTGTCCACTCTTATTGCAAACATGCCCTCCTTGTTGTCGAGAATAGTTACCTGTCCGTTCACAGCGGTCAGGGTTGAAATGTGATCCATGGTCCATGATTCCTGCCGGGCAGTGAAAATGTACCTGACATTCTCAGACAGGATGGTGTTGCCGTCATTGTCCTTCCAGTCCGATCTGACCTCGAGGACTCCCTTTTTACCGCCCTCGGCCTTAACTATCTCTGCTACTGCTATATGGCCGTATGAACCTTTTTTGTCGGCTGTGATAGCGGTTGAATTATTCCAGAAATCAATTCCGTTTATGCTGCCGTGGTTAAACCATATTCCCACCTGGTGAGGATGGTCCACCCTCTCACCTTTCCTGGGTTCAAGGGGAAATCCTCTTGTGATCACCGATCCGTTCGGTGCATTGACGGGATAAAGGAACGGTTTTTCATACTTGTCAGAATACCGGAATGATGCAATAAGCTGGTTGTCCGAAAAAATATCTACCCGTTGCATATTATCAATCCGTACCATCCTGATCTCTTTCAGATCAGATGTCTGGCAGCTCAGCGAAAAGATGAGAATTGCTGCGCCCGGAAGACTTAAGAGAAATCTTTTAGTTAACCGTCTCATATTTTTTATTTTAATATTGAAATACTTTACCTCCTGCCATTACCTCCTGGGTCTTTTCATCAAAAGTGGCTTTCTCCCCGGTTCTCAGGCTGGCGGTGCACATTATGCAGGCTATTGAATGGTTATATCCTGCCACAACATCTGCATTTGGTTTCTTGCGGTCACGAACACATTCCATCCAGTTTCTCATATGAGCTGTTGTCATCGGATCACTGCCTGTATTAGCTGCTGTTTCAAGCGTAACATCAGGCAGGCTGAAGGGTTCGAGCAGGTTCGCGTTCATGTTCATGGCTTTCGCATCATTTTCCCTGAGGCCGCCTTCAGAAGTAACTTTATTCGTATCCAGGTTCAGCATGCCGCCATTGGAGAAATAAAGTTCCTTGATACCTCCTGCTTCATTAGTGAACCTTGATGAGTATACTACCTGGAACCCCAGGTCAGGTTTTTGCGGATCACCATAATCCATAACAGCTGTCATTGTATCAAAGTTGGTTCTTCCATCCTTCCAGAGATAAATACCTCCGTTAGCAGCTATGCTGCGCGGATGAGCCAGTCCTGTAAACCAGTGAACTGTATCTATCTGGTGAGCCATCCACTGGCCCGGGATACCAGATGAATATGGCCAGAATAGTCTGAATTCCAAATATTTCCGCGGATCAAATGCATCGGAAGGCCGGTTCATCAGGTATCTTTTCCAGTCGGTATCCGCTTCTTTGAGGAGGGGAACCACTCCGGGTCTTCTCCATCGTCCGGGTTGGTTGACATTCCAGGTCATTTCAACCATAACGATCTTCCCGAACTTACCTGAATTGATGTATTCATTGGCTGCAATGTAGTTCGGAGCGCTTCTGCGCTGTGAACCGACCTGAACAATTTTTTTTGTCCTCTGAACCGATCTCAGTGCAAGCCGTGCATCATCCATTGTCTCAGCAAAAGGTTTTTCAACATAGGCATCACGGCCGACCTCAACAGCTTCAGCACAAAGCAGGGCATGCTGGAAATCTGCAGTGCTGATTATCACAGCGTCAGTATCATCCTTGCTGTAAAGCTCTTCATTATTCCTCGAAAGCCTGAGGGTTATACCTTTTGACTTGAAAAACGTGTCTGCATCATCCCTTCTCCTGCTCCAAAGGTCAGAAAGAGCTGTGAATTCGAAGTTAAGCTCCTGTGATAAACCCATAAAAGCAGGTGCCAGCGACGATCTGAAACGGTCAGAATAACCAACTATCCCGACACGTATCCTGTCATTTGACCCAATAATCCGTGAATAACTCCTGGCACTCAGGGTAATTCCTGCAGCACCCAGGGCACTCTTCTGAATAAATTCTCTGCGGGTGGGCATATTGAATGGTTTAATGGTTTAATGGTTTAGGGGTTTAAGGGTTTAAGGGTAAAAGTAATTTAAATCGACTTTAATAAAAAGAATAGATACCGTTTTTTCATAACCGGGTCGTCTAAAATATTATTTTTGTCAGCATTGCCTATTTAATGAAAAAAAGAATCCTTGTAGATATGGATGGTGTACTGGCAGATGTTTATGCCAGGTTGTTTGATATGCATGAAAGGGAAACCGGGGTCAGGCTTACTGCGGAAGAGATAGCAGGCAAGCTCGAGGAGCAAGCATTTCCTTCTCAGCGTAAATGGGTATCTGAACCAGGTTTCTTCAGAACTCTTCCGGTTATGGCCGGAAGCCGTGAAACACTTGAGAAACTTAATAGTAAATACGAGATAATTGTTGTTTCTCTTGCAACAGAGTTTCCCACAAGCCTCACCGACAAGATATTGTGGCTTCATGAGAACTTCCCTTTTATAACCTGGAAACAGATAGTTTTCTGCGGTGACAAAAGTCTTATAAGAGCTGACATACTCATAGATGATCACCCGAAAAACCTCGATAACTTCAGGGGAAAAACTTATATGTTCACACAACCCCTTAACCAGTTAATTACCAGTAACAGGCACACGCGCGTAAACTCGTGGGCTGAAATTCAAGAAATACTCCTCTGACTATGGAAAAAGAAAATAAACCTGCAGTAAAAAGACTCTATTCCCTCGATGCTCTCCGCGGATTCGACATGTTCTGGATTATGGGCGGAGAAGGTATCTTTACCGCTCTTGCAGCTATCACAGGCTGGCCTCTGTTTGAATGGTGCGCCAGGCAGCTCGATCATGTGCCATGGCACGGATTTGTCTTTTACGATATGATATTTCCTCTTTTCCTCTTCATCGCCGGGATATCATTTCCATTCTCCCTTAAGAAACGTATTGAAAAGGGGGACAGCCGGAAATCCATATATAAGCATGTAATTTTCAGGGGACTGATACTTGTGTTTCTGGGTATACTTTACAATAACGGCCTCAGGTTCAACCTGGGTGAACTTCGTTATGGCAGTGTTCTCGGCAGGATCGGACTTGCCTGGATGTTCGCCGCAATAATATTCATGAACACGAAACTGACAGCCAGGGTTGTATGGTTCTGGGGACTGATAGTGGTCTACTGGCTGCTTCTCGCGCTGTTCCCTGCACATGACCTTGGCTCATTCGATAAATTCTCGCAGGAAGGGAACCTTGCAAGTTATATCGATCGAATTCTCATGCCGGGAAGACTCTACCTTGGAAACCATGATCCTGAAGGATTGATGAGCACGATACCTGCAATATCAACTGCCCTTCTGGGAATGCTGACAGGACAGTTTATGTCGTCAGATTACCTTGGTGATAAGCCGTACAGGAAAGTTCTGTACATGTTTATTGCAGCCCTGTTTTTCATGGGGCTTGGGCAGCTTTGGAACCTTGCCTTCCCGATCAACAAGAATATCTGGTCAAGCTCATTTGTGTGCTGGGTTGGCGGACTAAGCCTCCTCCTGTTCACGTTGTTTCACATTATAATTGACATCTGGAACCTCAGGAAGTGGGCTTTCTTCTTCGTTGTAATTGGTATGAACCCGATAACCATATACCTGGCGAACAGAATTATAAATTTCAGACAGGCATCAAGGTTCTTCTTCGGAGGATTCACTGAGATCCTTCCCGAAGTATGGGCTCCTTTTGTTGAAGCTGTCGGCGTAACAGCAATCGGATGGGTATTCCTTTATATACTTTATAAGAACAAGATCTTCCTGAAAGTCTAGTTAGTCTGCGGTTTGATCCATAACCACAGCAGGGCTCCGGTAACTGCCAGAACAGCAGCAACATGAAGCGCATTCTCCCAGCCTATAAGACTGGCAATTACCGGGGTCAGCATGGGTGAGATCAACCCCCCGAGGTTGCTTCCAAAATTCATTATCCCTCCGGCTGTTCCGCTTTTTGGCCCTGCAATCCTCAGCATCATTGCCCAGAACGGGCCTTCAACACAAAGTATAAAGGCTGTTGCAAAAGCAAGGCTTATCGCGGCAATGACGGCACTCGAGGTATGAGCTCCCACTGAAATGAGAATTCCCGATAAAGCCATTCCGGCAAGCGGAACAATCCTCCTGCCCCACACTTGCCCGGGTTTTCCTGCAGCAAGCTTATCAGAGATATAACCGCCCAGGGGAATTGAAATAATCGACAGGATCCACGGAAGACTGCTCATCCATGCTCCACTGATAAGACTGAAATGCCGTTCCTGGACAAGGTACAGGTAAAACCAGGTGACAAAAATGTATCCTACATAACCCTGAAGAGTATAACTTATTGTCAGCAGATAGAAACCTGGTGATTTGATATTTCCCTTCATTTTTGCTTCATCCCCCCTGCTTTCTGCTGAGGGTTCAGTATAAACGTGTTCAGGCTCCCTGATGCGAATCCATATCAATGCTATGACAAGTGCAGGAACAGCAGATACGATCATGGCAGTTCTCCATCCTGCTGTCACCATTATATTTGATACGAGCGGCGGGGCAAGTGCAGAACCAAGTCCGATTGATGCCAGTATGATCCCGTTAGCCCTTCCCTGGAACTTTGGTATAACCCATCGTGATACTCCCTGTGCTGATCCCGGGTATGTTGGTGAAGCTGATATGCCCGTCAGAAACCGGAAGATCATGAATACTACAAGTGCCGTACCGGCAGTGACCTGGAATGTGCTGCTTCCCGTAAAGGTCTGAAGGACAGTAAGTACAACCCATAGCCAGGTGATCCACAATAAAACCCTGCGGGCACCGAACCTGTCAGCCAACATTCCGGAAGGGATTTGAAATAGAGCATATCCAAGCAGAAAGGCTGAGAAGATACGGCCCATTTCAATCTGGGACAATCCGAATTCATCCATCAGCAAAGGTGCCGCTGTTGAAACATTTACACGGCATATATATCCGGCAGTGGCTGTTGCACACAGCATGGCCACGATTGACCATGGCTTTGACTGACGGGTATTCATAACTTCTTATGTATAAGGATCTCCGAAGCCCCTTCAATAATATAATCCTTCAGCTCACCCACAACCTTAAAGCCGTGTCTTTCGTAGAATTTCTGTGCTCTCAGGTTGAATGATGATACACAAAGAAAAAGGTATCTGTACCTGCCTCTGAAGAGATTCTCCGTAAATGAAAGTAGTGCATCACCTATGCCCTTGCCCCGAAATTCCGGATATGCTGCAATTGACTTTATGTATGGCGAGCCGGCCACACCCTGAGGATCAATTATTACAATACCTGCAGGCTGATTATCAGAATAAGCCATATAAACCTGGAAATCGGGATTATTACAGTTCTTAATGCATTGGTCAAGACTTATCCTTAATGTGATCCATGGTTCCGAAGCGGCAAGAAGATGAGCTGCCATGATTCTCTCCTTGTCATCTGCCAGGTGAATTTCGATACTCTCCATCCCTTTTTGCTTTTAAACTCTAAATATAAAAAGGAAAAGTGTTATATCTTTAGAATACAGAAAAATCATTGTTATGAGAAGATTCCTGTTTTTCTTTCTTCTTTGTTCACAGGCAATTTATGCCCAGGAACCTGAATGGCCTGAGATAACAAGAACATGCAAGCCTTGGACAAGATGGTGGTGGCCCGGGAATATAGTAAATCAGCAGGACCTTACAACCAATATGGAAAAGTACAAAGCTGCCGGACTGGGTGGGCTGGAAATAACTCCCATTTATGGTGTCAGGGGACAGGAGAACAAATTCATTCATTACCTCTCCCAGGAATGGATGGAAATGTTCACATACACCCTTAAGGAAGCAGGACGCCTTGATCTGGGTATCGACCTTGCGAATGCATCGGGATGGCCCTTCGGAGGGCCATGGGTTGACCAGGCAGATGCCTGCAGGAACATAAACCTGAAAACTTATACACTGAACTCAGGTCAAAGACTGAATGAAAAGCTTGAATTCAGGCAGCCTGCTCTGGTAAGGCCTGTCGGTCCAAGTTCCGGCTTAACAAATCTCAGTGAGTCTGTTATACGCAGGAGGGATCTGCAGCTTTATGCCCTGGACCAGGTCAAATTTGACAAGCCGCTGCCTCTGCACGAAGTTTCAGCATATTCCGATTCAGGAAAGGTTCTGATACTTACCGGGCTCGTAACCCCACAGAGGGAACTTGACTGGACAGCACCTGACGGAAAATGGACAATCTATGCTCTCTACCAGGGATGGCACGGGAAACAGGTTGAGAGAGCAGGTCCTGGCGGCGAAGGAGATGTAATTGATCATTTTTCGGGACAGGCAATAAGCAGGTACCTGAAGCATTTTGATACGGCTTTTACAAATCATGATTTCAAATACCTGCGCGGATATTTCAACGACTCGTATGAAGTGGATGATGCTTCAGGTCAGGCTGACTGGACCAATGACCTTTTCTATGAATTCGCTATACGAAGAGGATATGATCTTGCAGAACATCTGCCGGCCCTGTTTCAAAAAGATGAGACTGAAAAAAATGAACGTGTTCTTTCCGACTACCGGCAGACAATATCGGATCTTATTCTTGAGAAGTTCACAACATACTGGACAGCCTGGGCTCACAGGCAGGGAAAATCAACCCGGAATCAGGCTCACGGTTCACCGGGCAACATTCTCGACCTGTATGCTGCAGCCGATATACCCGAGGCTGAGGGAAGTGAAACGACGCGGCTGAAATTCGCATCATCCGCTGCCAACGTTACAGGTAAGCCGCTTGTATCATGTGAAGCCGCTACCTGGCTCAATGAACATTTCCTGTCAAACCTTGCCGATATAAAAAAATCACTCGATATATTTTTCCTGGCAGGCATAAATCATGTTTTCTACCACGGAACCTGTTACTCACCCCCTGCAGAGCCATGGCCGGGATTCCTGTTTTATGCCTCCGTTGAACTGACTCCGGCCAATCCGCTGTGGAACAATTTCAGGGCGCTCAACAATTATGTTTCACGCGTCCAGTCATTTCTCCAGCAGGGAACGCCTGACAATGATATCCTGCTCTATTTCCCGGTTTATGACAGGTACGCAACCTTCGGTAAAGGATTGCTTGAGCACTTTGATGCGATCAGTCCTGCATTTGACGGAACTCGTTTCAGAGATGCCGCTGAGTCGCTGACTGAAAAAGGGTATGCATGGGATTACATCTCTGACCTCCAGGTACAGAACACTTTTTTCAACGGAGGCATGCTGGAGACTGAAGGAGGTATCTACAAAACTCTTATTCTGCCTGAATGTAAGTATATCCCGGTGGAGACATTCTCACAGATCATGAGGCTGGCATATGAAGGGGGTATAATAATATTATACGGTGAAATGCCCCAAAATGTTTCAGGATGGGGGCAAAAAGAGGAAAAAACAGCATTTTTCGAGCGGATGAAGGCAGGCATAAGCTTCTCCCCTACAAATAATCCTGAAGTCCGGAAAGCAGTATATGGTAAGGGAATGATCCTTTCAGGCAGCAACCTTGAACAGCTGCTCTCCTTTGCCAGGATAAGAAGAGAGACTATGGCTGACCTGCAATTAAAGTTCGTGCGCCGTAAAACACAAGCTGGTTTCACATATTTCATCAGCAACCAGGGAAGTGAAGCTTTTGCAGGACGCGTTCTGCTTCAGTCCGGAACCGCTTCAGCAGCACTTTTCAACCCGATGGACGGCAGCTTCGGCCTGGCAGAGTACAGTATCACAAAAGCCGGTACAATGGAAGTGTACATCAGGCTGAATCCCGGAGAATCGGTAATCGTTACAACATACAAAAACAAGATGGAGGGTAAACCATACCTGTATTATAATCCCGATGCCATGCCTGTTGAAATAAAAGGGACCTGGAAGATCGCGTTCACTGAAGGCGGCCCTTCATTACCGGCAGCATCAGATATGGATAAACTAGTTTCCTGGACAAAATATTCTGACAGGGCAGCAAAGGACTTTTCAGGAACTGCAAAGTATATCATAACCTTTGCAAGACCAAAAGCTAAAGCAGATGCCTGGAGGATTGACCTGGGACAAGTGTACGAGAGCGCTTCAGTGACGTTAAACGGAAATGACCTGGGATCCTTGATTGGTCCCGGATTCCAGCTTATTCTTGGCAAAAAACAATTGAAAAAGAAAAACACCCTTGAGATAAAAGTCTCAAACCTGATGGCTAACCGTATTGCATATATGGACCGCAACAATATACCGTGGAAGAAATTCTACAATGTCAATTTTGCAGCAAGATTAAGGCAAAACACGAAGGATGGGGTTTTTGATGCATCATCGTGGCAGCCAGGGGTATCGGGGCTCATGGGTCCGGTGACAATAACACCGATGAAGGCAGTGAGGCAGTAGGGAAAGGGCTCAGGGCTCAGGGCTCAGAGCGGAGAGCTCAGGGCATAGGGTAAGATTGCCTCATCCCGCCTTGCGGGAATCGCAATGACAGTATTAATTAATATAAGATAAATAGATGAGTAAAATGAAAGTTGACCGTCGAATGTTCCTGAAGACCAGTACCGCTGCTGCAGCAGGTCTTGCAGTTGCAGGTGAAATTGCATTGGCATCCTGTACATCACCGGCAGGCAATAAACTTCCCCGCTGGAAGGGCTTTAATCTTCTCGATTTCTTTTCACCCAATCCTCCAAAAAATCCATCAGGAGGAAACAGGACTACTGAAGACGACTTTAAATGGATGTCTGACTGGGGATTCGATTTTGTAAGGATCCCGATGGCATATCCCCGTTACCTTGATTTTGACCGTACACGTGATATAACAAAGGAAGAGGTTTACAAATTTGACGTGAAAGTTCTGGAGCAGGTTGATCAGCTGATATTTTTAGCGCATAAGTATAACCTTCATGTAAGCCTGAACCTTCACCGCGGTCCTGGATACTGCATCAACGCCGGCTTCCATGAACCATTCAACCTGTGGAAAGACAGGGATGCACGTGATGCCTTCAATGCTCACTGGACAATGTGGGCCGAACGTTACAGGACGATCTCACCGGAGAAACTCAGCTTCGATCTCCTGAACGAACCGGCATACATTGAAGACATGAATGACCAGTATGCACAGAAAGGTCCGGTACCTGCAGATATCTACAGATCAGTAGCCGCAGGTGCATCGAAGGCTATATGGGCTGTAAATAAAAAGAGACTCATTGTTGCAGACGGCAACGGCGGAGGGAACAGTGTCATCCCGGAAATCGAAGATCT
>Ga0172366_10003427_pt1 | contig 12519 bp, 12 predicted proteins | sample LakKivSesite69cm_FD_114533 | JGI IMG/M metagenome (GOLD analysis project Ga0172366, IMG submission 114533) | Sediment microbial communities from Lake Kivu, Rwanda - Sediment site 69cm | ecosystem: Environmental > Aquatic > Freshwater > Lake > Sediment | place: Rwanda: Western Province, Lake... | reverse complement strand
TACATTTTCTCGTTTTCTGTCCATGTCCCGTCAAAACGCGACGAGATCCTCCGGGAGGACTTCCACCTGGCGCCAATCCACGCCGAGTTCGAGGGGACCCCTCTTGTACTCGGCGAATATCGAGACCGCTTCCGTCTCGTCGAGTCGCGGCCACTGCGAAAGCGCGGCTTGTATCCAGGAGGTCAACGCGGCGCGGTCGACCTTGCCGTCCTTCGCCGCGGCGATGATCGTGAGGATCACGTGCTTGCACATCGCCCCCTGGAGACCGAGGCACGGGCTCAGCGTGTTCGACACGCAGTAGTACTTCCCTCCATCGCCGATGTGCGTCGCGTATTCGGTTCCCGCGTGGCTTTGCGATCTGACGATGCCGTGTATCGCGTTTTTCCCGCTCTTGATGAAGAGCATGTTACGTTGGCCCCTGAGCATGTTGATGGCCCTCGTGATCTTGCGCCGCAGCTTTTGATCCATGTTGCCGAACACGCCCTCCAGCGGCGTGCCCGCCACGTCGCGCTTGTTTGCCGCCCGGTCCCCCGGCCGGTTCCACCACGGCGGATACGAGCCGCGCGGGCCATGCCTCTCGTAGTAATCGTCATCATCGTCATCATCAACATAATCATCACCATCATAGTCCCCGTAGTCATATTCCCTGTATCTGCGGTAATTGCCGTAGTTGCCGCCACGCCCGTTCCACGTGGACGCCTCGGCCATTTTTTCCGTCTTGCTGAGTAGCGCCGAGACCATCTCCAGGGTAGCGGTCGACACGTTTTTTTTCGCGGTTTTTCTCGTGTTGACGCCCTTGGCGTACTTTATCGCGAACCCGTCGCTTCCGTGTGCCTCGAACTTCCCCCGCATGGAAATATGCATGCCTGGCTGGATCACATGGCGCGCTACCTTCTTCTCGGTCAAGCGTGCCTTTATCACGCTCACCGGGTACCCGATAGCATCCTTGTCCCCGAGACCGACGAGGGCATCGCGGATCGTGAGCATGTAATACGTGACGGGGTGATCCTGGAAAGCCCCGGTTCGTTTTTCGATGGTCTCGATGGTCCCGTCGATGAGCGATAACTTGCCCTGGATCTTGGAGATGTGCTTCGGGACTGCCAGGTCGTCTTTGGTAGCCGCTGGCTTGGCCGGCGCCGGCGTGGCTATCGTTGCTGCCGTTGCTGCCGTGGCTGCCCCGCCAGCGCCCGCCCCGGCGCCGCTTTCCTTCACGGGCGGGGCTCGCGCCGGCGCGGCCATCACCGCCGGCCCAGAGGGCATCGTCTCTATCATCGCGACCAGGTTTGCCACCTTGCTGTCGGTTGGCACGATCTTCAGCGCGAACTTCAGGTTCTTCTGGGGCTCGAAGTCGACCTGGACGGAGCCGTTCTTGAAACGCTTGGAGAATTTGCAATTCGGAGGCAGATGGCCTGTTTTTTCGATGAACGCGAGCAAAAAATTTCCTAAAAGATCCTTCACTTCCTGGTTTGTCACTGGTCGCGTCGAACCGTCCTGCGATACCACGTGGTACCTGATCGAAGGGTATTGTTCGCCTGGCAAGACTTGCTTGTGCACGAGCACGTCTCCTTCATTGACAGCGTGTCCGGAACTCGTCATGTTGATGGTTTCGACGGCTATAAAATCCGCGGCCTTGACGTGCTGCCACCAGGGCCCCGCCAAGTCGTCTTTTATCGTGTTGATGTCGATGATCACCATGCGCGATCCCCCGCATCTATCCTTCGCGCGGGAGTTTAAAAAGAACGAAGTCATCAAGGTGGAATTCGAGAGCTCCCTCATTCCCGGCGGCATCAAGCATACAAGAAGGGCTTTCGCCACGCGCTGCCCCCCATGGGCATGTTTTTAACCATCGCCTCGAAGTACAGCGCATTCATGTTCACGAGGTTGGGAAAGGAAAAATGTCCGAGCAGAACAAGCTGAGAAAAAAGCGGACCGGCATCGCGGCGGTCGCCATTGCAGCGATCGCCACGGTCTCGCTCGTCATCGTGTTCACGCTGCCGCAACCGCCGCAGCCCGTTCCATCGTATGCAAAAAAGGTCATGCTTTCGGAAGTGCAAGTCTCCGGCACTCCATCGGAACAGTTCGTCGAACTCTACACCTGGGAAGCGCCTGGCTCGAGCCTCGCCGGCTGGAAGCTGTATCACGGCGGCAAGGTGATCACCCTCCCCGCCATTAGCAATCTCGGCGCTCTTTCCTACGTCGTGCTCCGCTTTGGCCCTGGCACCAGCGACACGGACGCGGCCGACATGAATGCCACGGTCTATTTCGACCTGGGCATGCAATTCATCGATCTTTTCGGGGAACTGAAACTCGTCGACGATCTGGGGCGCGTGGTGGATTATTACAACTACGGCAACGTGGTCCCCGGGAATCCCGTCGACTGGCCCGCCACCGACGCCGGTATTTTACCTTCCCCGCTTCCGTACAAGAGTATGCAAGTATGGGGTGTCGACCAGGATAACTCTTCGAACTGGTTCGTCGACAACTCGACCACCGGCATCGCGAACGCCTACAACTTCAACGTCACGACCCCTGAATGGGGAGGCAACATCACGGTCGAGCTTTCTAATGGCATCAACATTGCCCCACCTGCGACAGCTGGTGGCGATTACCGGTTCGCAGACGAGGCCGTCGTCACTGGTACGCCCGTATCGTGGATCACCAAGGAGGACATCACGGAGATGGCGGATTTCACATTGAAACACTACGCCAAGCTCGGTTTCATGAAGCCATTCCTCGGCGCGGATGGAAAACTCAACATCGCGGTCTCCAACTCTAGTAAAGACTTCTCCACGGGTTCGTGCAACAGGTTCGGGCAAATCAAGGTCAACGTCGGTCAGAAAGGCGGCATGGCCGGCAAGGTCGGCACCAAGTACACGGTCGAGCACGAGATCATGCACGCGATCCAGGCACACGAGGAGAGTGGTTATGACCACTGGGGCGAACCCGCCGACGATCCCTTCCAGGAAGGAGTGGCGACGTGGGGCGGCATATCCTCGACCATGAAGAACTACAACCTCACGTGGAACCAGACCATGGCCTACATGAAGGAAGTCGGCAAGATGAACTGGTTCGACAACTACCGGGACACGAACACGAGCCTGTGGCCCTGGCCGGCGAGCGGCTGGGACCGGTACATGGGTATGGGGCTTTTCGTGAAGTACCTCAACGAGACCCACGGGAACGGCACGATCGGGAAGATCATGATGGGCATCAAGACCAACTACAACGGCACGGGCAGCACGGGCGCCCAGGCTGCCATCGAGAACGAGCTCGGCATCTCCTTTGCAGAGGCCTGGCGCCGGTTCCAGGTGTGGCTCGCGGACGGCTCCGCGACCAAGGCAAACCAGTTCCCCAAGCTCACGCCGCACTCGTCCCCATCCGCCCCGCCAAGCACGTCCACGCCGACGTCGGACGGCCCGGTAACCGTCGCGCCGTGGGGTTCCGACATCGAGTTCATCAACTGCGCGGGGAAGACCGCCCGCTTCTTGCTGAGCTTCGGCCACCTGGACGCGTCGTCGCAGTGGCGCATCACGATCATCTACACGAAGCCGGACGGCACCAAGGTCACGACATGGTTCACGATCGCCGGTAGCTCGGCACCCGTCCCCGTCAACCCGACGCTCTGGGCGAACATCACGATCGTCAAGACCCGCATCGGCTCCACGGGCAACGGGTCGATCTCGATCGCCATGAATCCCATCATCGACCAGCGGGACGGCCGGAGCCGCGACAATCCCTACTGGTCGAACTGCACGGGGGCACAGACGACCGAGAACAGCACAAACACGCTGATCCCGGACATGGCCGGCGTGTTCACCGGGATCTGGCTGGACACGTCGAAATCCTTGACGATCCACGTGAAGAACGCGACGAGCAACGACCCGATGGACAACAAGGTTGGCTTCAGCGTGCTCCGCACGAACGACACGGTCTTATACACCACGCCTCCCGACGCATCCAACCCGAAAATGTTTGGTTTTACCCCCCCGGAGCCCCAATACTACATCGTCAACGTGTTTTGGATAAGCCTCTTCGGGCCGATCCCGCCAGAACCCACGGAGATCCGCGTGGACGTGTCCTTCACGCTCATCTGGTAGGAGCACGGAGGTCTATCTCTCCTTTTTTTTGCAGTGTCGAGAAGGTTTAACTTGGCCCCGCCGGGGCAAAGATCATGGACGAAACCGTCGCCGAACCGGAAGAGACGCGGCATCCCTCGAAGATCCATTTTTCCTACGGGTGCGGGAGCTTCCTCGATGACTTCCTCTTGACCGCCTTCTCCGTGCGGGTGTATGCCTTTTACGAGAACGAGGTCCTCTTGCCCAACATCTTCCTAGCCATGGCCTTCGTCATCTACGGGGTCTGGAATATGTTCAACGACCCGCTGGTCGGGTACATCTCCGATCGCCCGACGCGGCTCACGGCGCGCTGGGGCCGCCGCTTCCCGTGGTTCATGCTCACGGCCATTCCTTGCGCGGTCGTCTTCACCTTCATCTTCACGCCACCGCTCGGCTTCGACTGGGCCGTGTTCGCGTGGCTCGTCGTGTTCATCTGCCTGTATGACTTTCTCTACTCGTTCTGGAACACGAACTGGCTCGCCACGTTTCCGGTCAAGTTCCGGTCGCATCACGAGCGCACGAGGGTCGCCGGGATCCAGACGATCTTCAGCCAGGTCGGCCTCACGCTCGGCATGCTGCTCCCGCCATTATTCTTCACGTACGGGGACCGTGCCTCTTATATCGTCCAAGCTCTCGTCGTCACGGCGGCCGGCGCGGTCATGGCCACGTTCATGATCCCCGCCATGCGCGAGGCGCGGGCACCGCCATCTTCATCGTCGCCCCTTTCGTCTCCAGCATCACTGCCAGCGTCCAAGGCCAGCGACATGGTGCCCGACGTGACCGGAGCGCGTCGTTCCTACTTCAAGACCCTTTTATTCGCGCTGCGGCAGAAAAACTTCGTCGCGTACCTCGTCGCGTACCTCGGGCAGACCGTGGCGCAAGTCGTGCTGCTCGCATCCGTGCCGTACCTGGTCAAGTTCGTCTTGCATGCCGAGGCAGACATGGAGATCCTGATCTCCGGGGCCTTGCTGGCCGGCGGCGTCGTCATGGTGCCGTTCTGGGTCCGGTTCTCGCGGCGGCGCGGCAACCGGCTCGGGTACATCATCGGCACGGGCTCGATCGCGGCGGTCCTGGTTCCCTTCTTGTTCGTCCAGGACTTGTCGTTCGCGATCGCCGGGGCATTCATCCTGGGCATGGCCTTGAGCGCCCCGTGGACGCTCATGGCACCAACGTTCTCGGACGTCATCGACGAAATGGTCGTGAAGATGAAGTCGAGGAACGAAGGTATCTTTTACGGGTTCCGGACGTTCTTCGGACGGCTGTCCGTCGTTATCCAGGCCTTGACCTTCGGCATCATCCACGCGATCTCGGGGTTCGACCCCGATGCAGCGGTGCAGGCCAGCATCGCGCTCTGGGGACTCCGGGTGCAGATGATGGCCGTGCCCGCGCTGTTCTACCTGGCCGGGTGCTTGTGCATGTGGCGCGTGTTCGACATCACGCCGGAGAAGGCCAGGTCGACCAAGGCCGGGCTGGCAGCGCTAGGATTGTGATCATTGCCTCGCATATAGGGATTCAATAATCGCGTGCATCTAGCCAGCCCGCCACGATGGCAAGCAAGTTCTCCAGCGGGTGCGCGCCGTAGATCGTGCTCGACGGCCCGAAGATGTACCCGCCCCCGTCCTTCAAGTCGTTCACCATGTCCGCGGCCTGCCGCTCGAGCTGCGCCGGGGTCATGTAGAAGAGGTCGCGGTTGCAGTCCACGTTCCCGATAAGGCAGATCTGCCTGCCCCATTCCTTCTTGACGCGCCGGATGTCGACGCCCGCCGCGCTCTCGAGGCACTGCAAGCCGTCGAACCCGGCATCGACGATCGCGGGGATTAACGGCTCGACGAACCCGTCCGTGTGGAGGAATATGCGGCCGCCATGCGCGTGGGCGGCTTCCGTGATCCGCTGGTAGCAAGGGAAGAATACTTCCTTCATGAGCGCGGGCGTGAGCATCACGTTCTGCTTCATGGCGATGTCGTCTGGTAAATGGACGATCTTCACGTCCGTCTCCTTGCAGATGGTCGAGATGGCCAGCACCGCGTTGTCCGTCGCGATGTCGGCGAACTTTCGAATGAACGGGATGTTCTTGCGCGCCGCGCGCGCGAAGGCGGACCAGCCCATGCCCTCGAGCACCTCGGTGAACGGGCCGCCGACCGCGGGAATGGGACAGATGCCTTTCGATATCGCCATGGCCGCGAACTTGTTAAACCGGTCGAGCGTTTCCCTCGGTGGTGGCCGGAGCTGTTCCATGAGCCCTTTCATCCGGGTCAAGTCCCCCTCGCTCGTGATCCACCCGTCGACGTACCACGCGTCGAATTCACCCTCCCGGCTCGGGTCGCGCTTCGTGATGTTGCCCGAGATCCCCGTCCCGTACAAGTGCCTCTCGGCGAGGGGAATGTTATTGCGCTCGAACCACCAGTCCGGGACCTTCACGGGAGGGTAGTTGACAAGGCCGGGACCGCACTTCAAGGACTCGGCGCCGATGGCCTTGGCGATCGTCAAGTCGAACCCGCCGTCGAAGACCACGTTCTCCTCCTTGATTTCGAGCTGTTTCTCGACAATCTTCATGAAATTCGTCCTGAGGCTCACGAAATGGTTCGGCACCTTGTCCGGCATGCGGCCCTTTCCAACTTCCAGCGCTGCCACGATCCTCTCTTTCACGTTCATGCTTTCGCATCACCCGTCGGATCGTCCATCATTTTCATGGTCTTTCTTGGACTTGTTCCTGGTCTTCCTCGCCTTGATCTTCACGAGAGGCTCGCCCTTGTATTCATTCGCGAGGCCGAGCCGTCGCAGTCCCATCTTGAAATATTCCTCGTTGATCTCGATGCCAATGGCTTTCCGGGCGAGCCGCTGCGCGACCGCGCACGTCGTGAAGCTGCCGGCGAACGGGTCAAGCACGACGTCGCCGGGATCGGTCGACGCGAGGATCGGGATCTCGAGCAACCGTTCAGGTTTCTGCGTAGGATGATTCTCATATTCATCCATTAAATAACGAACTCGTGGGATATTCCAGACGTTACCTATCACTTTCTTTGTGTTGTATGGTTGTGGTGGAGTCTTGCGGTAATCGATAAGCTTTCGCACGGCGCCGCTGCGCGCCTCGACCATGACCGCCCCGGCGTTGAACTTGTACGATTCCTCGTCTTTCACGATCATGAGGATGGGCTCGTACATGGAACCGAAGTGGCGCCGTGCCTGCACCCCGGAGCTGTCGTAATACCACACGACGCGCGACTTCACTGTCCACTTGCCACCGACGTGCACGTCGAGGTAGGGCATGTACTGCGTGGCCGCCATGAGGTACATGGTGCCGGTTGGCTTCAACACGCGCATGGATTCATCTATCCAGCCCTTGCACCACGCCAGATAATCGTCCAAGTCCCGCCTCTGCCTCTCGAACTCTTTACCTATATTGTACGGCGGGTCGGCGAAGATGAGGTCGATGCTTTCAGGCTTGATCGATTCCAGAATGCTTGTGCTATCGCCGAGAATCGCCATCGTGCCATCTTTGGCGCGGTACTCGCGAGGCGCCGACGTGAAGGGATCGAGCATGCTGCCCATGGCGAATAATCACGTTCGAATCGTGTTGGTGCAACCCATCAGCATACATGTCGAACGAACTCAATAAATAACTTATTAAGAGAATAAGGCGACATCAAATCCAGATTCCCCTTGAACAATTATTTATGCATATACTCAGACGCCAGGGGCATCGAGATGCCCGCCGTGCTCAAGGTCGTTGACCTGTTCGAAAAGCACGAGATATCCTTCCCGGATAGTTTTCCAGAAGCAAGAAACCACGTGCTCCAGACTTTCCAAGAGGAGATGGATTCCTCGGGGCGATTCTTCATGAGCTTCGACCCGACGCTCAAGTTCCGTCTCTTCATGAACCGGATATTCCAGGCCAAGTATTACAAGTCCGCGGAGGAAAAATGGAAGAAGGCCGAGGGCGAAACGCTCGCGGTCGGGTTAGCGGTGCTCGCGTCGCCCACCGAGGACATGCTGCGGCACGGGATCGATTCGTGCTTCGTTGGCCTGCGCGTCATCTTCAGCGACGAGTGCGTGGAGGAGCTCTTGCCCCTGTTCCAGAAGCGATTTGCCGAAACCTACAAGGATTTCTTGAGAGACGTGCAAGATGTCGTCAAGGGGATAATGGCATTCGGGTACTACAGCGAGTTGCCAACGGAATTATGACCGGGAATCGACCACCGATAGACGTGAGCAAACGAATGCAATTCGAGACGCAAGCCTGGGCTGACGAGTTCGCAAGATGCCTGAACAACAACCCGAACTACGAGAAGAGCGCGAAGACATGGGAAGGAGCGTTGGTGCTTGTATTCAAGGCCGAGGGGAAGAAGATAAAAAAGGACGTCAAGTTATGGCTCGACTTGTGGCACGGCAAGTGCCGGTCTGCCAAGTTCTTGAAGGACGGGGACGGTACCGCCTTCGAGTTCGCGATCACCGCCCCGGAAACGGCGTGGCATGGCCTCGTCTCGGGGGAAATCGACCCCACGAGGGCGATGATGACTGGACGATTCAAAATAGAGGGCGCGATGAACAAGCTCATGCGATATCCCCTAGCGGCAGGGTACATTCTAAAATATTTGAAACGGTTATTGCAAGACTGGTGATATTAACAAGATATACCAATCTATTCAAGAGGAGATGGCGCATAACATGTTATTCGATATCCCCGCTGGAACACCACCGATCTATTGGCGCAGTTGGAACCTCATCCCGAACATCGTTTCTATCATCGTGTACATCGTGATCGGTCTTTTTTCGTTCAGAAAGAAGGAGAAAAAGGTCAGAATTTACCACAAGGTGAAAGTTGGCTACGGCATCGTCAGCATCTTCTACGGGTACCTGGTTCCCCGCCGGTCCGCAGCATGGCCTCCCCTGGCTCGAGCTCTTCTGCTCGATCCTGCCCGGGTTCCTCATCACCTAGAGCCCGGTCTTTTACAAGGAACTGGAATGACGAGATGATACCATGCCTGGCAAAATACTCAACGGGATCCGCGTCCTCGACCTGTCCCAGTTCATATCCGGCCCGTATTGCAGCATTTACCTCGCCGATCAAGGCGCCGAGGTCATCAAGGTCGAAGTCCCACCGTACGGCGAGGCGATGCGGCTTTTCACCATGTTCGACAAGCAAATGTCTCCCTTGTTCTCCATCCTCAACCGTAACAAGAAGTCAATAACGATCGACTTGAGCCAGCCCGACGCCAGGGATATCTTCTTGAAGCTAGTCGAAAAGGCCGACGTCGTGCTGGAAAACTTCATTCCCGGTACCATGAAGCGGTGGGGCGTCGATTACGACGTGCTCAAGGAGAAAAACTCACGATTGGTCTATGCGGCGATCTCCGGCTTCGGCCAGACGGGTCCCAGGTCGGACTTGCCCGCGTTCGACCTGGTCGCCCAGGCCGCCGGGGGCATCATGCACGCTTCTAACATCACTGAAGGCACGCCCCGCATCCCGTTCGCGGACTACTCGTCGGGCCTCGCGTGCTGCGTTGGCATCATGCAGGCATTGTTCCACCGCGAGCGCACGGGCAAGGGGCAGTTCGTCGACGTGTCGATGCAAGACTTGATGTACTCCATGAACATCCGCGCGCAGGTTCACGAGTTCATGGACAAGGCCAGGACCCGTGACCTCACGTCGCGCCTCCTCCCTACGTACAACCAGTACCACACGAGGGACGGGCGGCGTGTCGTTCTCGTAACCATCACGGAAAACCAGTTCAAGCGGCTCATGAGCGTGATCGGGCGGGAAGACTTGCTTTCCGACGAGCGATTGTCCAACGTCGTGAAGCGCATGGACCACATCGAGTTTCTCGACGAGGTGCTCGAAGCGTACACGCAAAAACACGACCGCGACGAGATCGTGAAGGTCATGCGTGAAAACCGCATCCCTTGCAGCCCCGTCGTGCAGATCGACGAGATCCAGGAGGACGAGCAGCTCGCCTCACGCGACATGTTCAACCGGTCGTTCACGTTCGAGAACGTGACCAAGGCAACCCTTCCCAACCCCGTCATCAAGCTCTCCGGCAGCCCCGCGGACATCGCCGCCAAGGCGCCCGATCTCGGCCAGCACAACGAGGAGATCTACAAGAACTTGCTCGGGATCGATGCGGACACTTTCAAGAAGCTGAAGCGGAAGCACGTCATTTGACCGTGCTCACGAGGTATCTTTTTTTCCCTACCCATCGAGCACGATGTCGTGGACGAGCATCTGCTCCCCTTGCAGGGGTGCCTTGGCCGCCCAGTTCCCCTGCGGATCCAGGACGCCGGACGGGGCCGAGCAAGGCAAGTTGAACGGGAAGCAGTTGTCGACGGTGACGATCCAGACCTTGTCAGCCTGGGCACGCATGCGCAAGTTCGATTCGTGGTAATTTCGAATGGTTTCCATGAAAGGGGATCCGGACCTGCCGCCGTTGACCGCGTGGAAGATGATACGGGCACCCATCCCCGCGAGCTGGCGCGTGAGATGCGGGTCGGGCTCGATCGTGCACTCCGGATTCGCCCACAAGTCGTTACAGATAAGCCCGCCGATTTTCACCCCGTGGAAGTTGAACGTCCTCAGCGGGAGGCTTGCATAGTCATTCGCCTCGCTTGTAGTGCGGAGGATCTTGCTATGAAAGCCGAGGAAGGTCCCGTCCTTCGAGTAGAAGCGGATCTCGTTGTACGTTCCACCGTCGTCTGGTTCAACGAAGATCGTGCCAAGGGCCAAGCCGAGCGCGTGTTCGGATGCTTTTTTCACGATACACTGAAGCTCGTGTTCTACCCGTGATTGATCGAACTTTGGCGTGTACCCGCTCAAGCTGCCCTCGGGCGTGAGCAATATATCCGCACCGGCTCTCGTCGAGAAGTCGATAGCGTTGTTGATGGCCTCCACGTTGAGATCAATATCGCCGAGGACAGCGAGCTGAGCGGCAGCAATTCTTACCTTCATTAAGTGTAGGTCGGCCGGCGTGGTAATAAAGGTGCAAGCACCCTTTTTTTACACGCCCCTCCCTTGATTTGTTTATGTCCGTGAAGCGTGGAAAAACCCCGATCATTGCCGTGTGCGGCGGTTCCAGTGCACCCCCGGAGTACGAGGCCGTCGCCGAGACGACGGGCGAGCTCATCGCGGCGGAAGGTTGGTGGCTGATCTGCGGCGGGCTGCAGAGCGTGATGACGGCTGCATGTAAAGGTGCCCGCAAGAAGGACGGCTTCACGATCGGTATCTTGCCTGACGGCGACGTGACCACGGCGAACCCGTTCGTGGAACTACCAATCGCAACAGGAGTCGGGTATGCCCGCAATTCGATCATCGTCGCGACCGCCGATGCCATTATCTCGATCGACGGCGCGGAAGGAACGCTGTCGGAAATGTGTTATGCACTTGTTTTCAAGAAACCGGTCATCGTGATCGCCCTCGAGGATAAACCTGTCGATTATGGCGGCATACGTGTCGATAAGCAACACTCGCCCGGCGTGACCGTGGTAAAAGACGCGGTCGCCGCGATCCAGGCAGTGAAGACACAACTCCAGCTTTCGCAAACGCCTTCCCGCCAGAAAAGACCGGGCAAGTGACCATCCATGGACGAGCATTCCCCGGGCCTGCTCCCCGAGCCGGCGATCTTCTCCAACGAGGCCGAGGCGGATTCGTGCGACTGCGACGGGGAGTGTTGCCACGAGCACACGGTGCTCCTCACGCATCACGATGTCCGGCGAATCTTGCAAGGCGTGGATATCGATCCACGAGAGCTGGTCGTTTTTTTCCGGGCACGCGAGGGGTACGTCGATCTCGAGGTGCTCGGCGGCTATCCGGCCATCTTGATGGAAGGCGAGGCTTGTTACATGGGGCTCCGGTTCGTCGTCGACGATCAAGATACCCGGCGACATTGCCGGTTTCTCGACCACGCGACCAACCGGTGCGGGATCCACGCGTTCAAGCCAATGGTGTGCCGGGCATACCCTTTCCTGATTCTCGATGGCCGCATCACGCGCCACAAGAAGATACGGTGCAAGCATCCCTTCCACCCGAGGACCAACCAGGCGATAGCTAGCCTCCGAATGATTATACAAGAGGCCTACCGAGAATTCGAGGAATTCAAGGGCGAGGTGACCCGCTGGAACGGATCGACGATGGACGACTCTTTCAACGCGTTTTTTCGCGAGTTCATTGAAACGGACCGCACCGGTGCTGTTCCACCCTAGCCACGAGTCGCTTGCTGAAATTCAAGTGATCTGCATCCATGTCTGTGAAATCCACGCGGGATGCCGCGTTCGAGGCGTTTTTGGACCATTTTTGACTCGTTTTAACGACGAATGATGATACACCTCATCTTGTTTTTGCCTCGTTTTAAGCATTTGCTTGAATCTTTATGCTGTAATTCGAGAGATCTGCTTTGAAATCGGCGCCGGCCATTCT
>Ga0172366_10003426_pt1 | contig 12523 bp, 17 predicted proteins | sample LakKivSesite69cm_FD_114533 | JGI IMG/M metagenome (GOLD analysis project Ga0172366, IMG submission 114533) | Sediment microbial communities from Lake Kivu, Rwanda - Sediment site 69cm | ecosystem: Environmental > Aquatic > Freshwater > Lake > Sediment | place: Rwanda: Western Province, Lake... | reverse complement strand
GGCTATCTGGCAGATATTCCCGGGATTATTGAAAGGGGAGTGGATTTATTTGACTGCAACGTTCCCACTCATTATGCCAGGCGGGGGATTGCTTTTACTGCCGGGGGCAAACTGGATTTAGGCAGAATTGAATTTTTGAAAGATAAATCTCCGCTTGATAAAAAATGTTCTTGTTCTGTCTGTCAGAATTACAGCAGAAATTACCTGGCTCATCTTTTCCGGGCAAAAGAAATCACCGCCTTTAAATTATTAACCTTTCACAATCTCTATTTTTTTAACAGTTTTATTGAAGGGATAAGAAAGAAAATAAAAGAGGGAAAAATATGAAAGAACAATTAAATTTTTTTAGACAATATATTTTTTCTCTTCGGAAATTTATTTTAGCGGCTGTTTTGGTTTTTGTTTTTGCCGCTTTTTACGGTTATTTTTTTGCTCAGAACTCGCCTGGGGAAACGGAGCTGGTTATGGAAAAACTTCAGGAAGTGCTCGGACCCATCGTAGAGATGCCGCCTTTGGGCCAGTTTTTATTTATTATTTTGAATAATAGCCTGACTGTTTTCTTGACTATTATTCTGGGAATAATTTTTGGTCTTTTCCCTTTGTTAGTTTTGTTTTCTAACGGCACTATTTTAGGAATAATAGCCTTTTTTTTCAAAACTGAATTATCCTGGTCAAGTTTTTTTATTGGCATTGTTCCTCACGGCATAATTGAGATTCCGGCAGTAATTCTGGCTGGCGCCATCGGTTTCAAGCTGGGAAAAACTCTGTTTGACAGAATTTTCAAAAAGCGGGCCCCGCAAAAACTTGGCCAGGGTGACAGGACAGATATTAAAACGGAATTAAACACCGCTTTGGTTTTTTTTATAAAAGTTTTATTTCCCTTTTTAGTTCTGGCAGCTGCCGTTGAAATTTTCATCACCATTCAGCTTTTGTAGAAACAAAAAACCCGGCCAAGGCCGGGTTTTTTGTTTTTCGGGATTATCTGTTGAAATCTCTTTTTGGTCTTCTTTTTGACCAGCACTCTTTGCAGTAAAGAGGTCTGTCTTGAGCCGGTTCAAAAGGAAGTTCGGTGATTTCTGCCCCGCAGTCCGAGCATTTCCAATTGCCTTTGACTGTTTCCCGGGGCCTAAATCCTCTGTCTGAATCGAACGCCATGTTATTTTTGTTTTGATGACTACTAAATTAAAAGCGACCTTGAAACTTTAAGTCGCTACACTTAACTACTACTAAGCTACTTCGACTTATCGTCTAGGTTGATTATAGAGCATCCATAAACAATGTCAACCCCCAAATAATTAAATCAGGTGGGGTTGACTTTAAAAATGAGAGCGGTAAGTTGAAGGTAGAACCCAAAGGTCGGCAAATACAATCCACCTAAGTATTACCACTATGGCAAAAGAAGTTATAAAAAAAGACGGTACCAAAGAGCCTTTTGATGCTGAAAAAATTAAAAACTCAATCGCCGGTGCTGCCATCAGAACCGACCTTTCGGAAGAAAGAAGAAATGAAGTAGTCGGCCGGGCGGCAGCTGTTGTAATTCAGATGGCAGAGGGAAAAGAAGAAATAGCCACTTCTGAAATTAGAGAAAAAATTCTCAGCGAGCTGGATATTATAGAGCCTGCTGTTGCCGAATCCTGGAGAAAGTATGAAGAAGGAAAGGAAAGGGTTTAAATTATTTTTGATGCGTTTGAAGGAGAAAGCGTCCCGCCCCAATTGGGGACGGGACGCTTTTTTCGGAGTGGACAAAACGTCTCAAAAATGGCAAAATTAAACAAGAGTTAAGAAAAATGCCAAAAAAAGTAAAATCTTTTGATGAAGAATTGTATCAAAAGGTTAGAATTGTTGACCTGATTCTTTTTGGTATTAATTCAATAATAGAAAACAAAGAAAAATGTACTTTTGAAAGATTGGTTAAAGAATGCTTTATTTTATTTCCCGGGGCTTTTAGTTTCTTTCAAAGTCCTCAATGGCCGGACTCTCGAAAACTGGACCGGCCCCTGCGAACTCTAAGAAAAAGAAAATTAATCACCGGCAGCCCTCAAACCTTTTTTTCTCTGACCAAAGAGGGAAAGCAGATAGCCGAAGAAGTGGCAAAAACTTTTCGTCAGAGAAAATTGTTTAAATAAATCTTGCACCGCTTGCACCGAAGGAACAATTAATTTTAAAGTTGACAAAATTAAAGTTTCATTATATAACAAGATATTAATTAAAAAAGGAGGAAAGGAAATGTTCTTTAAAAAAGCTTTGATATTTGTGTTGGTTGCGATTTTCATTTTCTTTGGCACGGTTGCTGGCGCAGGCACGGTTGCTGGCGTAGAAAATACAAGAGTGGTTCTCTTGTATTATTTTAACTACAGGATGCTCTTACAGGAGTTTCCGTTTGAACCGGAAAAAGCAGTTTTTCCGGTTTACAGACAGATCCCGGAAAGCACAACCTTGATAAGAGACACGATAGAACTTCTTATCATGATAAGAGACACGATAGAACTTCTTATCAGGGGAGAGCTGACAGAAGAAGAAGAGGAGCTTGGATTTATTACCGAGTTTCCTCACCCGGGATTCAGATTAGTTGATTTAGATTTGACAGAAGATGGGACACTAATTCTGGAATTTACGGAGATATTCGGCTTTACCACCGGCGGCTCGGCTCGAATACTGGTGATGCGGGAACAAATTGAAAAGACCGCTTGCCAGTTTGCCGCGGTAAAAAGAGTTGAATATTTTCCAGAGTCCTTATTTCAACCTTAGTTAGAATCTTATAAGAAAGGAGGGATAGGCGGTGAGAAGAGGAAGAGGAAGATTGATGCTACTCGTTGTTCTGGCAATTGCCCTGGCAATTGTTACAACATCCTGTAGTTTTCGAATTATATTCTCAATCCCAACGACGCCAGCAGTAAAATGTAGTTTGGAAGTTGTTTCCCAAGCGTTCTCCGTGGGAGGGTACATTTACGTCAATGGAAACTACACCGGTGAGTTTCTGAAGGCATTTGGTAGCAAAACCATTTACAACGTACCTTGCTACCAAAATGTCGCAGTCTACATTATTGATCCGTATGGCTATCCGAGCCATACGGAATATGTATACACCAGACCGGGGGCGGGGGAAAATATTGTTTATTTCTACTGGTGGTAAAGTTGGTAATAGCAAACCAAGCTTATGCCCGCTTGATTTTAAAGTTTAAGCGGGCTCTTCTTTTTTAATACTATTTAAAAAATATGTTATAATATGAGAAATTATGTTATAATCTGAAAAATAATGGAGTGTAAACAAAAAGAAAATTTAAAAAATTGCCCCTGCACTTATCCCGGCTGTCCGAGAAAGGGGATTTGCTGCGATTGTATTAGACATCATTGGCAGAATGGCGAATTGCCGGCTTGCTTTTTTTCCAAAGAAGCGGAAGAAACTTATGACCGCTCAATTGAAAATTTTATTCAGGAGCAAAGGGCTTGACAAAAAAAGCAGTGTTTGATAGGATTTAGATAGAGTATAATACTTAAAAATTGAATAAAATAAATGCCGGGTATTTGAGCGAAGCGAAGCGAATTTCTCAATGCCCAGCACTTCAAGAGAGAAGAATGCGTAAGCTTTTATTGGACTTTACCAGCAGCTTGTATAAGCTAGCATTCTTCTCTCTTTTTCTTTTGGCAAAGGTAATTTTTTGGTAGAATAAAAATATATTGGGCAGAGGATAAAATCCTCTTTGATATATGCTTAAAGAGTTTAATGTTTCAACCAGGGAAAGATACCAATTGATGGACATTACTGACAAAGTGGAAGAAATAGTCAAAGAAAGCGCTATTAAAGACGGACTGGTTTTAGTCTTTGTGCCGCATTCAACAGCCGCTATTTTATTAACCGAGAATGAAGAGGGGCTGAAGGAGGATTGGTTGGATTTTCTTAAGAAATTGGTTTCTGGTTTTGATTTTCTTCACAATAGAGTCGAAGAGGATAAATCCTCTTCTTCACCTTCCCTTTCACTTCGTGAAAGCTCGGTAGTTGACGATAATGCCGATTCTCATATTCTTTCCGGTTTATTAGGACAGGAAAGAATCCTGCCGGTGAAAGGCGGCCGGCTCATCCGGGGGACCTGGCAGCAAATTTTTTTATTAGAATTAGACGGGCCGAGGAGCAGAAAAATAATTGTTAAAATGATAAAAGATTAAATGCCGAAAAAGGAAAAAAATAAGCGCTATTGGTCAGCTTATATAACCAAACATAGTTTTGCTCTGGATTTGGAAGAGGGCGTTTTTACCCGGGATAAGCCGCGAAAGATTGCCGCATCACTTAAAAAATCAGCCGAGGCGAGCAGACGCCGCAAGGGTACGCCGTTTCAATCAGCCATGTCCATGCTTAATTTTTATATCAATCGCGCCGGCAAAAATTTAAAACCAAAAAGAAAAAGAATTCTGGAACGGGCAAAAATAGAATTGCGAAAATTATTTAAAACTTAGCTTTTTCAAATTTTTGACTTTTTTTAAGATTTTTGATATAATCTAAACAGCTAAAGGCGTTATGCCTTAATTTCAATTTAACAAGGAAGGGGTGACCGGTGGTGGTCAAGGTTGATGTGGAAAGAGTTGATGGCCGGGCGATGGAAGTGACAGCTTTTGTTGGCGACATAGGAATAAACTATGTTCGGACAAAAGACGGAGGATACAAAGAAGTCTCTCGTCGGAGGTATGGCGTGAGAGTGTTGGACCAGGACACCATGTGGATTCCTCCCGGAGAGTATTCGGAGCTCTGCCAGAAACTCGGTAAAATTTTTAGCGAGGACCGTTCTAAGTCTCGTCCTCGCAAAAAGAGCAAAAAGAAGCTCCAGTCGGAGCTTCAGGGGAAGCTCTTTTAATGGCGCGGCCTGAAACATTGCTAGCCCAGGGGCCGCGCTTCTTGTTTTTTAAGAATCAAAATAATCAAACATCTAAAAGTTTTGACATTGAATCTCTAACAGGATATCATAAAAAAAGAGATAATAATGTGGGGAAATCTAATTTAGCCATAAAAATTTTTGGCGGAGTTATTCTCGGCGGATTAATTTTGGTTTTTATCTGGTTTTTATTTTATAATAACGAAAAGCGAGTTAATACAAAAAAAGAAACTATGCCTCAAGTTGAAATTATTCTTCCCCAGCCGGATAAAACAGGCCAAACTTCCCTTGAAGAGGCGCTTTCAAAGAGAAGAAGCGTTAGAAATTATAAGGACGAACCTTTAAATTTAAAAGAAATATCTCAAATTTTATGGGCAGCTCAGGGAATCACGGCTCCTGAATTTGGCGGCCGGACTACTCCTTCGGCCGGCGCCCTTTACCCTTTAGAGGTTTATCTGGTGGTAAAAAATGCAAATGAAATTAAGGCGGGCGTATATCAATATCGGCCAGCCAGCCACAAATTAACCGAAGTTTTACCAGGAGATATAAGCAGCCAATTGGCCAGAGCAGCCCTCGGACAGATGTTTATAGCCGAGGCGCCGGTAAATTTGGTTTTTTCAGGCGTTTTTTCAAGAACTACCTCAAAATACGGCGACCGGGGGATTCAATACGTTTACATGGAAGTTGGCCATGCTGCTCAAAATGTTTATTTGCAGGCTCAGAGTTTAGGATTGGCAACAGTGGTGGTGGGAGCTTTTGACGATGAAGAAGTGAAAAGAATGTTGAATATGTCAGAAGAAGAAACCCCTTTGTATATAATGCCGGTGGGGAAAGTTATGTTTTAGAGAATAACTTTAATTACCATCGCCTCGTTCCCGTCAATGGGAACTCGGTATATGAACAATAATAGACCGGTTCAATTATCTCCCAATTCTTTGAATTTATATCTGGAGTGCCCCTGCTGTTTCTGGCTGGAAAAGAAAATGAAAATCAGAAGACCCCAGCCCTATCCTTACGCTTTGAATGCTGCCGTTGACCTTCTTTTGAAAGAGGAATTTGACGGCTACCGGAGAAAAGGCGAACAGCATCCTTTGCTTTTAGCCCACAATATTAAGGCAAAACTTTTTCCCAACCAGGAACTGCTGAACCAGTGGAGGAGCAACTTCAGCGGAATCCGCTATTATGATAAAGAATTGGGGGCCACTCTTTTTGGCGCGGTTGACGATATTCTGGAGTTTGAAGACGGCAAATTAGCCCCTCTGGATTATAAATCCACGGGCAGCGCCACGGCCAATATCTACGACCGTTTTCAGATACAGATGGATGTTTATACCTATCTTCTGGAGAAAAACGGATTTTCAACAACCAGAAAAGGATATTTAGCTTTTTATATTGTCAACAAGAAAAACGGTTTTGGAGACAGATTGCCTTTTAGAAAAGAAATCCAGGAAATAGAAACAGACCCTTCGGACATCACTCAATTGTTTAAAGAAGCGGTGGCAATTTTAAAAAGGGTTGTGCCGCCGCCCCATAGCCGGGAATGCCAATACGGCCAATGGTTCAAAAAAGCTGCCCGTTTCAACAGCTAAAATTTATGGCCAAAAATAAATCAGCCAAAGTTATTATGGGCGGAACTTTTGATATTTTGCACCGCGGACACCGGGCATTATTAAAAAGGGCTTTTGGTTTGGGGGAAACGACTATCGGATTGACTTCCAATAAAATGGCTGAAAAAATTAAAAAGAGAAAGATTAGAAATTTTCGGGACAGAAAAAAAGAATTGGAAAAATTTATAGAAAAAGAATTTCCTGGGAAATACGGCATAATAAAGATTGAAGACAAATTCGGACCCACCTTAAAAGAAGATTTTGATTATCTGGTGGTTTCTCCGGCAACCTACCAAACAGCCTTGCTCATCAACAGGAAACGCCGGAAAATAAAGAAAAAACCGATAAAAATCGTTAAAATAAGGTTTGTTTTGGGAAAAAACGGCAAGCCCATCAGCACCAGTCAAATGATAAAGGGTAAGCATCATTTATGAAATTAATTAAAAACCGGGAGAGAAAGATTGTTTGGACCCAGCATTCAAAGATGAAATTAAAGCAGTACCGTTTTTCAGAAAAAAGAGTTTTAAGGATTTTCCGCCAGCCGGATAGAACAGAAGAGGGGATTGTTGAAGGAACAATGGCGGCCATGCAGATTACCGGCACCAAAAAACATCCGACCGAGGCCTGGCTGATGTACCAAATCGTTAAAATAAAAAACCAGAATGCGAAAATCAAAATTATCAGCGCCTGGAGGTATCCCGGAAGAACGCCCCAAGGCGAAAGGCCGATTATTCCGGAGGATACTCTTAAAGAATTAGGTTTAATTTAAATGTAATTATGAGATATTCGTCAATCGTCGGTTGGATTCTTTTAATCGCCGGACTTGTTTTGATAGGCGGGACCTTGATGTCTTGCTATAATATTTTTACCGGTAAAACCGAAGCGCCGGCAGTTTTCAAGATTAAACCAGAAGAAACTTTAGCGCCAGCTAAACCGGCCATTCCAACCACTCAGGCTGAAATTCAAGAAGAAATGGAAAAAATGATGGCTGAGCAATTAAAAGAGGTTTTACCGCTTGACGCTTTGCCCAAAATACTCAATTTGGTTGTCTGCTCAATGCTGGCTTTTATTTTGATTTTTGGCGGCAGCCAGATTTCCGGCCTGGGCATAAAGATAATCAGGTAATATTCAATGATATAAGCAGCGAAAAGACAAAATATGGTCAGGCAATATTTAATTTGGCAATTTTTTGACGTGCCCAGGGAAATCATCAAGGCCTGGAAGAATTTTCTTTTGTTTTATTTAAACTATTTTTCAATTCCCTTGCTGATAAAGACCTTTTTTTCTCACTGGAGAAGATACCAATGGTCTTATGGCCGAGGATTTGAGATAGGGAGATACCTTGAAGTTTTCTTTTCCAATTTAATTTCCAGAGTTTTGGGAGCCGTCGTCAGAAGTTTTTTGATATTTTTTGGACTCATCGTGGAAATTTTTATAGTTCTGGCTGGCTTCATTGTTTTTATCGGCTGGCTGGTTATGCCGGCGCTTTTAGTTGCCGGATTAGTTTTCGGGCTTAAAATTGTTTTTTAGCCAATGGCAAATAAATTTAATTTTAATTTAAAAACGACGGCGATTTATCGGGCAGTCAAATGGGCAAAGAATCCTGTTTTTAAATTGGCCAAATCTTTAAGAAAGCTGTGTTTGGTTTTATTTGTTTTAATTTTTTTAACGTTCATTTACGGATTTTTAACCGATGCCATCAGCCAAAAGGCCCAATCTTTAACCTTAGGATTAGCGACAATTTTTCTTACCTTATTTTTAACTTTCTGGCTGATAGAATCTTTTTTGAATTCAAAGATTAAAAAGCCCAGATTAAAAGCAACGATAAAGGAAGTTGTTTCTAATTTGGAAAAATATAATCTGGCAGATTTTTTAAGTTTTGAAGCTGCCAGAGCGGTTTCAGATTCCATAAAATTCTGTAGAAAAAGGAAAATTGCCGAAATCAGCTCAACTGTGCTTTTCTACTTTCTTCTTGCCAATAATCAAAATTTAAATTTTATATTTTCTCGAGCCCTTTTGAACGTTAAAGAAATTAAGCAATTTCTTCAAAGCTATTTTAAAACCATAAGCTCCCAATCTCAACCTATAAACATGGTTTATGCCGGGGATTTTCAGCATTCAATTTTTGAATCTCTGAAAATAGCCGAAAAAAAGAATCATTTGAGAATTGAAACGGAAGATATAATTGCCGGTCTGGCCAAACATGATTTAATTTTTAAAAGAATTTTAATTGACAATAATCTCAAAGCTCAAGATATTGAGAATTTAAGCTGGTGGCTGGGAGATTTGGAAGAAAAGATAAAAGAAAATAAAAGATTCTGGGAATGGAAAAACTTGGTAAAAAAAGGTTCTTTAGGAAAGGAATGGACGGCCGGCTACACTCTTACTTTAGACCGGTTTTCAACCGATTTGTCAGAGCTGGTCAGGAAAAGGGGATTGCCCGAAATCATCGGTCATCAAAAAGAAATTAGTGCCATGGAAAGAATCTTATCCAGAAGAGAAATAAACAACGTCTTGATAGTGGGAGAATCAGGCAGCGGCAGAAAAAGCATGATTCATGCTCTGGCTAAAAAAAGCGTTTTAGGAGAAAGTTCAGCCGAAGTAAATTACAAAAGAATTATTCAACTGGACCTGACAAACCTTTTAGCCCAGATTTCATCTTTTGAAGAGGTGGAAGTAACTCTGGACAATATCTTCAGGGAAGTGATTTTGGCTGGCAACGTTGTTCTGGTCATAGACGAGTTTCATAATTTTATCAGCGGCGGCTTCAGGCCCGGGGTAATAGATATTTCCGGTGTTCTCGCTCCTTACCTGGCCTATCCTGCTTTTCAGATTGTCGCCATTACCACTTTTGAAGGTCTTCACAAAAACATTGAGCAAAATCCTTCTCTTTTATCTCTGTTTGAAAAAGTTGAAGTTGCTGAAATTTCTGAAAGAGAAACATTGATGCTTTTGCAGAACCTGAGTTTAATATTGGAACAAAAATACAAAAAATTCGTTTCTTACCAATCCCTCAGAGACATCATTGTTTATTGTTCAAAGTATTTGCCGGCCATTCCTTTTCCTGAAAAGGCAATGGATTTGCTTGATGAGGTGATGGTTTACCTTTTTCAAACCGCCATCAAAGACAAAGTACTTTTGCCAGAACACATTGCTTATCTTGTTTCAGAGAAAACTCAAATTCCGGTTGGAGAAATAGAAAAAGAAGAAAGACAGGTTTTGCTTAATTTGGAAAATTTAATCCACGAGAGAATTATCAATCAAGAAGAAGCGGTCAAAGAGGTTGCCGCCTCCTTGAGAAGGGCCCGGGCCGAGGTTGCCACCCGGTCCGGCCCCATGGGAACTTTTTTATTTCTGGGACCAACCGGCGTTGGAAAAACCGAGACCGCCAAAGCCCTGGCCGAAATATACTTTGGTTCTGAAGATAGAATGATAAGATTAGATATGTCAGAATTTCAGAGCGCGACGGATATTCCTCAGTTACTGGGAGCTCCGGGCGAGGAAGGACTTTTAACCACCCAGGTTAGAAAAAGACCGTTCTCTTTAATACTTTTAGACGAAATAGAAAAAGCCCATGCCCATGTCTTAAATCTATTTTTGCAAATACTGGACGAAGGACACGTCACAGACGGCCTGGGCCGTAAAGTTGATTTTAAAAATTCAATCATTATTGCTACCTCTAATGCCGGTTATCAAATAATTCTGGAGGCCTTAAGAGAAAAAACCGAATGGTTCAAAGTTAAACAAAAACTTCTGGACCGTCTTTTTGAAGAAGGCATTTTCCGGCCGGAATTTATCAACCGCTTTGACGCCACGGTGGTTTTTAGACCGTTAAGCAAAGAGAATCTTTTGGCTATAGCCGATTTGATGCTTAAAAAATTAAAGAAAAACCTGAAAGAAAAAGAGATTGACTTTGTTATTACCGAACCTCTCAAAGAAAGAATAGCTGAGTTGGGTTACGACCCGACCTTTGGCGCCAGGCAGATGAGAAGAGTTATTCAGGACAAAGTTGAAAATGTTTTAGCCCAGGCCATCTTAGCCGGCCAACTCAAAAGAGGCAACCAGGTAGAGGTTAACCCCGCAGATTTCAACTTAAAAATCAACCCTTGATTTATTACCGGCTCTTATCTATTTGATATTTGGAGGTTGCTTGACAGGGAGAGTTTGGTATAATGTAAAGTAGAACTATGCCTGCTTTAGACAAAAAAGATTTAGAGCAAATTAAAGAAACCGTTATTGAAGCGGTAGATCCTTATTTTGCGGCTATCCAAGCGGAATTTAATAATATTGCGGAAAATTTTCAACGGGTAGAAGAAAATTTTAATACTGTCAATGAGCGGTTAGAAAGGATTGAAAAAATTAATGCTTGTTGACCACAAAAAGCGAATAGAGAAATTGGAAACCGAAGTCAAAGAATTAAAAGAATTATTAGCCATTAAATAAAAATGAAATAAGTTTTCCATAGTATGGCAAATCAACAATTAATTGATTATATCAAAGAATCGCTGGCTCAAGGTCTTTCTAATAATCAAATTAAAGAATTACTTTTAAGAGAAGGTTGGTCAGAAGTTGAGATTACTAAAGCTTTTGAGGTAGCGATAAATCTGGAAACTCCTGGTTCAGCCCCAGCTGGTCCAACCTTTGGCCAAGAGCCAAGCCCAGCCTTTTCTCCTGAGCCGAAATCTAATTTAGTTAAAATTATTGCTGTAGTTTTTATTGTTGCGGCCTTAGCAGTTGGAGTTTCTTTAGCCACCAGAATTTGGGATCCTGTCTGGAATCCTTTCCGACCAGCACCGGAAAGAGTGATAGAGAGAATGATGTTGAAAATGAAAGCTTTAGAGACTGTTCGGACCGAAGGAAAAGTATATTTTGAAGTCAAAAAAAATGGAGAAGTTTTTAATGTTTCAATAGATTTTAGTACTGATTCAGATAATAGCGATTCGGAAAATCCCAAATCCGCATCAAAGTTTAATCTTATTCTGGCTTTTGAAGGAATGCAATTTTTCTTAACCGGAGAAGGAAAAGCAATTGATGAAACTTCTTATTTGAAGTTAACTACCATACCGGCTTTACCGATGTTAGAACCTCTTTTTCAAATAATGGGAATTAATCTAAAAGAATTTAAAGACCAGTGGATAAAAATTGACCAGGATTCAATAAAAGATTTTTATAAAACTATGGGAGCTTGGACGCCGGAGATGGAAGATATGCTTGAAGAGCAGACAAAAAGACAAGAAGAAATGACAGAGAAATTAAAGAAACTGCTGGCAGAGAGAAAGCCTTATTTCATAAAACAAACATTAGCGGACAAAGAAATTGAAGGTAAAAAAGTTTACCATTACATAGTTGCGTTAGATAAAGAGAAGGCTAAGAGGTTAATTCCTGAACTGCTTGAAGTTATTTCAGAAAAAGAGAGACAAAGAGCGGCCGAAGAAGAATTCTTGAAAGAAATGGATGAGTTTTTTGAAAAGATTGAAGAAATTACGGCCGAACTCTGGATCGGCAAAAGAGACCTCTATCTTTATAGGGCTAAATTTGAAAAAGAAATTGATGTAAGCGCATTTGAGCCGAAAGAGGAAGGAAGGATAATTTTAGAGTTTGATATCAATTTCTCTAACTTCAATCAGCCGGTAACAATTGAAGTGCCGGAAGAGTCCAAAACCTTAGAGGAAATTTTCACTCCAATGGTTCCAACGTTTCCCCCTTTACTTCCCAGAGACCAATTTCAAATTGAGGAAATTCCTGAACTACCCGTAGAGCAACCTTTTATCTTAAAAGATTGGTTGCGTTATTTGCCAGCTGCTATTCCAGAATTTTTCTCTCCAGAACTCTTTAAGAGATAACCTTATTAAATAGACAAAAGGTTATATTTAATTAAAACCACAGCAAGAGGTGAGATTTCTATCTCACCTTTTTTATTTTGGCGGTTGTGGATTTTCTGTGGAAAAATAAGCCGTGATTTTTTATTTTGTTCTTATTTCATCTGTTTTTTGAATGGAAAAGAATGGTTGACTAAGAATATAAAGTGGATAATAATATAAGTGAAGTGGG
>Ga0172366_10003425_pt1 | contig 12530 bp, 14 predicted proteins | sample LakKivSesite69cm_FD_114533 | JGI IMG/M metagenome (GOLD analysis project Ga0172366, IMG submission 114533) | Sediment microbial communities from Lake Kivu, Rwanda - Sediment site 69cm | ecosystem: Environmental > Aquatic > Freshwater > Lake > Sediment | place: Rwanda: Western Province, Lake... | reverse complement strand
CTTCAAGGTAGGTGCGGTCCCCTACGGTCGCCCGCAAGAAGCCGCGCGGATCGTAGAAGATTCGCACCTGACGCGGATCGAGCGGCGGCGCATCGGGGTCGCAGACTTCCGGTCGGGCGATGGCTTCCTGGTACGCATTGCCTGGCATCATGTCGTCTACCGTTGTCCCATGTGTGAGCAAAATGAGACGTCCATCCGCTTTTCTAAAGATACGTCCAGACCGAGAGCGCCCCAACCGCACCCATCATGCGACCATACTGGTCGGGCGACCATGCCAGTCGAGCGACCGTACCGGTCGGCAGGCATCCTGTGCGCCGCCGTTCAGGGCCAGGGTTCCGCGTCCGGTGAGCGCCACGTCCGCAGGCGGAACACTCCGTCGCGCAATTCGCCGTACGTGCCTAGAGAGATCCACTCGCCGAGCACCACGAGCATGCCGGCGTCGGTCACCTTGATCCGCGCCACGTGATCGTGGCCGAACACGGCAATATCCGCGCCGGAGGCGAAGACTTCCTCCGCGATTCGCTCGTACACCGGGGCACACTGAAGCGCGGGAGTCTCCTCCTCGCCCTTCCTGCGGAAATCGTTCCCCAGGAAGCGCGCTACTGAAACCCCCCAATCGGGGTGCACCATGCGGAACGCGGCGATTGCCAGAGGATGGTGGAGGACGCGCAACAGGAGGGTATATCGGCGGCTCGGCACAGAGGCCCCGTCGCCGTGAGCGATGTAGAGCCTGCGGCCCTGTGTCTCCAGCCAGAGCGGTTCGTGCCGCACGATGATGCCGTATTCCTCGGTGAGCGACGGGCCGATCCACCAGTCGTGGTTCCCCCCGAAGCAGGTCACCGGGATGCCGTCGTCGGCAAGGTCCGCCAGCGCGGCAAGCACTCGACCGCCCCTGCGCGGTACGACGGAACGGTAGTCGAACCAGAAGTCGAAGAGGTCGCCCACGACGAAAAGCCGCTCCGCACGCCCGTGCAGGTGCTTCAGGAAGGAGATCAGTTGCCGTTGTCGTGCGCGTTCGCCGGGGGTACTGAGCGGGCGAAGGTGCGCGTCGGAAAGGAAGAAGCATCCGCGAGTCATGGACGCGCCCCACGCATGATCTTCAGGAAAACCGATGATCGAACGTCGCCGTTCCTGATCACGCAGATGTGAGGGTACATGAGTATGGCCCTTAAGTGCAGCGCACACTCGGCGCGCCGCCGTGCGCGGGGGGTTGACTCTGCCACCCCTTGGGTGCACTCTTATAAGTTCACATATGATGAGATTTGCGGACGAATAAGGCAGTCCCGCCCTTCGACGGAACTCCGCTCTTCATAGAGTACCACCATTATCCATAAATACAATGTACACACCATACGTTCGGCGCGTTCACAGGCGCAGCAGGAGTACGCCGAACCGCTCTCGTAAAAACCACAGGACGCGGCATGTGCAGGAGTAGTATGCACCTGTGCGCCCTGGGAGAGCAACAGGGGGTAACCGTCTTGGCATCCCCTTCACGCGGATCATGGTGGATGGACGGGCTGCGGGAAATCGCCCCGTTGCTCGGCCTCGGAATTCAGTTTGCGGTGCTGGTGCTCGTCGGCGTGGGCGGCGGCTGGTGGGTGGACCGGCATTATCACGTCTCCCCATGGGGAATCCTCATCGGAGGGATCATCGGCATCGCCGTTGGGTTTTATCACTTCATCCGTACCGTACTGACGTACACCAACAATCGGAAGGATCGTCGCAAGGATGCCTCCTGAACGATCCGTTTCCCGATACAGGGCGCTCTGGGCACGGTGGTTGGTCGGTGTGACGCTCGGCGCGGCGCTCGTGGCGGCGTATCCGCTCAGCCACGTACCGCCTCTGCTTCGGAATAGCGCGCTCGTCGGGTGGCTCATCAGCCTGGCAGTGTGCGCGAGCAGTGGCTTTCTGGCGTTTTGGTCTCTCGATCATTCATCCCGCACCTTCATGCTCGTCACCTTCGGCGGCATGGTCGTTCGGATGGCGGTCGTCGGCGTGGCGGTCGTCCTGGCCATCCTGGTCGGGCGCGTGCATGTCACGGCGTTCGTGATCGGTCTGTTGGGAGCGTATACGGTGTATCATGCCCTTGAAGTGCTGATGTTGAACCTTCATCGCTCCGCCGCGAGCAGGCAGGCGACGACTGGTCCGCCGGGAGGGTCGGCATGACCTGTCGGCACGCCTGGCTCATGACGGCGTTCGCCGTCGGACTGCTGGTGATCCGGCTGCCTGCGGCGTTTGCCAATGGACCCTCCTCTCCGCCGGAACCAGCCTCCGCACCGCACCAGAGCACCACTGCACCCGCCAACGACTCGCTCCATGCGGAGAACACAAGGCCCGCCGAAGCTGCCGCCACGAGCAGCGAGGAAGCGCATTCTAGCGACCGCGTGGACCCTATCCACCACGTCGTGGATTCGCGCACGCTGGAGATCCCCTGGCCCAATGCCCGGCTCTCGAAGGAAATTCACCTGCCGAGCTTGGGGAGCTTCACCATCGGCTCCCTGAAGATCGAAATGGCGATCACCAAGCACACGGTTTTCCTGTGGATCGCCGCGCTCTTCCTCCTTGTGGTCGTGGTTGGCATCGTCGCGCCGAGGGCACGCGGCGACAGCCCCCCTCACGGCCTGCACAACCTGTTTGAGAGCGTCATCGTGTTCCTGCGCGACGAGGTGGCGATTCCCGCGCTGGGGCCGCATTATGGCCGGAAGCTGTTGCCGTATCTCCTTTCGGTGTTCTTCTTCATCCTGACCTGCAATCTCATGGGGTTATTTCCCTACGCCTCCACTGCGACAGGCAACATCAGCGTCACCGCAGGGCTTGCCGTGTTGAGCTTCTTCCTCATCCAGGGCGTGGCGATCAAAGAGGCTGGGTTCCTCGGCTGGCTCAAACACCTCACCGGCGGAGTGCACTGGATCATGTGGCCGATCATGGTCCCCGTCGAGATCCTCGGGCTGTTTACCAAGCCCTTTGCGCTCTGCATTCGTCTTTTTGCGAACATGACGGCGGGGCACATCGTCATTCTCTCGCTTCTGGGGCTGATCTTCATCTTCCACCACGCGGCGGTGGCGGCAATGTCGGTGCCGTTCAGCCTCTTCATCATGCTGCTGGAAATCCTTGTCGCGTTCATTCAGGCATATATCTTCACCATCCTCACGGCGGTGTTCACCGGCCTGGGGGTGCATTCCCATCACGGCGAGGGTCGCCCTCCACACGAGGGCGTGGATTGAAACGCATTGACGTAGAGGCTCCGGCGGAGAGTTGGCCGGAGGGTTGCCCGTCACGGTAGCGCGGTACTTGCGCCTGCGAGGAGACTCGCAGGGACGACACGTAGGAGGATTCGATGGAAGCAATTGGGTTAGCCTGGACTGCTGCCGGCATCGGTGCCGGTTTCGTGACCTTCAGCGCCGGATTCGGAATCGGTCGCATCGCTCAGGCGGCAATGGAGGGCACTGCGCGGCAACCGGAAGCCGCAGGCGCAATTCGCACCTCGATGCTGATCGCCTCAGCGCTCATCGAGGGCATCGCCCTGTTCGGCGAAGTCATCTGCGTCGTGCTCGCGGTGAAGACGGCAGCGGGCTGACGCGAAGCTCTCCCCGGCAGCTCTTCGGCCCCGTACATTTCGTGCGAGTGCTCACGCTTCGGGGGAAAGGCAGACGATGCTTGTCAGTGTAAATCCCGGCCTCATCATCTGGACGATTGTCACGTTCCTGCTCTTGGCGTTCGTCCTCGGCAAGTTCGGCTGGAAGCCCATTATCGGCGCGCTGGAACGCCGTGAGGGGCGCATTCACGATGACCTCGCCAAAGCGCAACAGGCGCGTGATGAGGCGCAGAAGCTCCTGGAGCAGCATCAGGAGTTGCTTGCCAAGGCCGAGGCTGAAGCCAGGGAAATCGTGCAGGCGGGCCGGGAGACCTCGGAACAACTTCGCCGCGAGGCGGAGGTGGCAGCACGGACCGAAACGCAGCGCCTGCTCGATCAGGCCCGGCGCGACATTCAGAACGCCAAAGAAGCGGCTCTGCGCGAGATCCGCGATACGGTCGCCGACCTGGCCGTCGAGGCCGCCGGGAAGATCATCCAGGAAAGCCTGGACGCCGAACGTCACCGGAAGATGATAGATGACCTCATCGCACGTCTTCCCGAGTCCAAGGCGAGTTAGCGTGGTGTTTTTCATCGTTGGGAGTGGCTGATGCCTGTTCACTCGCGTGCGAGTATCCGCTATGCGCGGGCATTGCTCATGGCCGCCGAGCAGAGAGGCGCGCTGGAGTCTCTCCGAGACGAGGTGCAGGGCATCCGCACGCTCATCTCCGAAGTTCCGACGCTTCGGGCGTTTCTTGAAGACCCGACCGTCGCAATGGAGCAGAAGCTGGCGATCATGGAGCAGCTTTTCGGCGGAAAGGTCTCTTCGCTCGTGTGGCAGTTCCTTGGGATGCTCACCCGGAAGTACCGAGAGCGGATGCTGCCGGATATCCTCGACGCGACGCTGGCGCTGCTTGACGAGCGCGAAGGCCGCATGGTCGCCGAGGTGGCGAGCGCGGTGGAACTGAGCGCCGATCAGCAGGCGCACCTTCGTCAGCAACTCGAACGGCTGACGGGCAAGCAGGTGAAGCTGGAGGTGCGGCAGGATGCTTCTCTCGTGAGCGGGTTTGTGGCGAAGGTGGGAGACACGGTATACGACACTTCTCTCGCCGCCCAGCTTGGCCGATTGCGTCGGCAGTTCGCGCAGGCCACGCTGCGGACAGCCGAACATGAGCGATAGTCGTACGAACTCGCAGAGTTCGCTAGGGGATACACCATGGCGATAACCTTTGACGTGCGCCCAGACGAAGTCTCGAAAATTCTGGCGCAGCAGCTTGTCGAATTTGACCGGGGCGTTGACATCTACGACACCGGCACGGTGCTCCAGGTCGGAGATGGCATCGCCCGCGTGCACGGGTTGGCCAACGTCATGGCCAGCGAGCTGGTGGAGTTCCCTCACGGCATCATGGGCATGGCCTTCAACCTGGAAGAGGACAACGTCGGGTGCATCCTCTTCGGCGAGGATACCGAGATCAAGGAAGGCGATACGGTCAAGCGCACCAAGAGAATCCTTGAGGTCCCCGTCGGGGAGGCTCTCCTCGGTCGCGTGGTGAACCCGCTTGGGCAGCCCATTGACGGCAAGGGAGACATCGTCACCGACACCTACGGCTACGTCGAGCAGAAGGCCCCCGGCGTCATCCAGCGCAAGCCGGTGGATACGCCGTTGCAGACCGGCCTCAAGGCGATTGACGCGATGACCCCCATCGGGCGCGGCCAGCGCGAATTGATCATCGGCGACCGGCAGACTGGCAAGACCGCGCTCGCGGTGGACACGATCATCAATCAGAAGGGGCAGAACGTCTTCTGCATCTATGTCGCCATCGGCCAGAAGGCCTCCACCATCGCAAAGGTGGTGAGCACGCTCGAAGAGCACGGTGCGATGGACTACTCCGTCGTTGTCTCGGCCCCTGCAAGCTCGCCCGCGCCGTTGCAGTACCTTGCGCCTTACGCCGGGGCCACCATGGGCGAGTTCTTCCGCGATTCTGGCCGCGATGCCCTCATCATCTACGACGACCTCACCAAGCACGCCTGGGCGTATCGTCAGGTCTCGCTCCTCATGCGGCGTCCGCCTGGTCGTGAGGCGTACCCCGGCGACGTGTTCTACCTGCACTCCCGCTTGCTGGAGCGCGCGGCGAAGCTCTCCAAAGAACTGGGAGGAGGTTCCCTGACCGCGCTGCCGATCATCGAGACGCAGGAAGGCGACATCTCGACGTATATCCCCACAAACGTCATCTCGATCACCGACGGGCAGATATTCCTTGAGTCGGACCTGTTCTACGCGGGCCAGCGCCCGGCGATCAACCCCGGCATTTCCGTCTCCCGCGTGGGAGGCAAGGCGCAGATCCGCGCCATGCGCGACGTTGCGGGCCGCCTGCGCACCGAACTGGCGCGCTACAACGACGTGGCCGCCTTCGCCCAGTTCGGCTCGGACCTCGACGCGGTCACCCAGCAGCTTCTGCGTCGCGGCGAACGCATGCAGGAAATCCTCAAGCAGGGACAATACCAACCGATGCCGGTGGAAGAGCAGGTGCTCTCGCTCTTCGCCGCCACAAGTGGCGCGCTCGACGAGGTCCCGGTCCACGCGATCCGGCAGTGGGAGCGGGAGTATCTGGAGAGCATGAGGGCGGCGCACAGCGACATCCTCAAGGAAATCCGCGAGAAGAAGACCCTCGCTGCCGCGCTGAGGGAGAAGATTCAGGAATTGATGAAGAAGTTCACGAAGACGTTCAGGGTGGAGGATACGGCTAGAGTGGGAATCTCGGTTCGACCCCCGATTATCCCGTCGGGGCCGTCAAGCGTTCGGCGCCCGAAAAAGAAGGAGGGAAAGAGTGCCTAATCTGCGGATGATCCGTCGGCGCATCAACGCCGTGCACAACGTCCAGCAGGTCACGCGGGCCATGCGGATGATCGCGGCCTCGCGTATGCGTCGGGCGCAGGAAGCGATCATGCAGACGCGGCCCTATGCGCGTCGGTTGGACGTGCTCATGCGCCACATGGCGTCTCGGATACCGCAGGAAAAGCATCCCCTCCTCCTCGTGAGGCCGATCAACCACGCGACGCTCGTCGTCGTCACGGCTGATCGCGGCCTCTGCCGGGGCTTCAACGCCAACGTCATCCGGCGGGCGGTGGAGCGGTACGACGAGCTTGCCGCACAGGGCGCGGCCTGCGAGATCATCGCCGTCGGGCGCAAGGCGTACGAATATTTCTCCCGACGGAAATACCCCATCGTCGGTAGGCACGTCGGCATCTTCCAGCACCTGGGCTTCAGCGACGCCCAGGCCATCTCCGCAGAAGCGACGAGCCGGTTCCGAGACGCCGAGACGGACCTCGTGGAGATCGTGTACAACGAGTTCAAGTCGGTCCTTCAACAGAAGCTCGTCTCCGAGCATTTTCTCCCCCTCGAACCGGTCGAGCCGTCCGGCAGGGGGCTTTTCGTGGACTACATCTACGAGCCGACGCAGGAAGCGATCTGGGAAGCGCTGCTTGAGAAGTATCTCAATCTGGAACTCTGGCGGGTGCTGCTGGAGTCAAACGCCGCAGAGCAGGCCGCCCGGATGACCGCGATGGAAGAGGCGACGAAGAGCGCGGAAGAGATGATCAAGAACCTCGTTTCGATACGCAACAAGGTGCGTCAGACGAACATCACCACCGAGCTTACCGAGATCGTCGGGGCCTCGGAAGCGCTGGAATAGAAGGAGACCGGCGGCGGAAGGTGGTGCGGCTTGAGCAGGGAACGCCGCGCGCAAACGCGGACCGGCCCACACGCTAGAGGATTGTGATCGCATGAACGCCGGAAAAGTCGTGCAAGTCATGGGCGCGGTGGTGGATGTGGATTTCACCAACGCCCAACTGCCTGCCATCATGAATGCGCTGGAAATTGACCAGGGGAACGGCGCGCGCCTTGTCCTCGAAGTCGCCCAGCACCTCGGCGAGAACAGGGTGCGCGCGATTGCCATGGACTCCACCGACGGCCTCGTGCGCGGGACGACCGTGCGCGACACGGGCGGTCCGATTGCCGTCCCTGTGGGGAAGGAAGTGCTCGGCAGGCTGATTAACGTGATCGGTGAGCCGATTGATGGGAAGGGCGAGCTTAGGGCTAAGAAGCATCTGCCTATCCATCGTCCGGCCCCTGACCTCGTGGAATTGAGCACCAAGGCGGAGATGTTCGAGACGGGCATCAAGGTAATTGACCTCGTCCAGCCGATCACACGCGGCGGGAAGGTCGGTCTGTTCGGCGGCGCTGGCGTGGGTAAGACGGTGCTCATCACCGAGCTTATCCACAACATCGCCAAAGAGCACGGCGGCTACTCCGTCTTTGCCGGTGTCGGCGAGCGCACCCGCGAAGGGAACGACCTCTACCTGGAAATGGAAGAGTCGGGCGTACTGGAGCGGACTGCGCTCATCTTCGGGCAGATGAACGAGCCGCCCGGTGCGCGTGCGCGGGTCGCCCTCACCGGCCTGACTATCGCGGAAGAGCTGCGCGACGAATCGGGCACGGACGTGCTGATGTTCATTGACAACATCTTCCGATTTGTGCAGGCGAACTCGGAGGTCTCCGCGCTCCTTGGGCGTATGCCTTCGGCGGTAGGGTATCAGCCGACGCTCGGCACGGACATGGGCGAGCTTCAGGAGCGCATCACCTCCACGAAGCACGGCTCCATCACCTCCATGCAGGCCATCTACGTGCCCGCAGACGACTACACCGACCCCGCGCCCGTGGCGACGTTCTCTCATCTGGATGCCGTGACCTACCTCGACCGCGCCATCGTCGAGCAGGGGCGCTACCCGGCGGTCCATCCGTTGCGCTCGACCTCGCGCATCCTCGACCCGAACATCGTCGGCGCAGAGCACTACAACGTCGCCCGGCAGGTGCAGCAGGTCTTGCAGCGCTACGAGGACCTGCGCGACATCATCGCCATCCTCGGCATGGACGAGTTGAGCGACGAGGACAAGATGACGGTGCTCCGCGCCCGGAAGCTCCAGATGTTCCTCACCCAGCCGATGTTCGTCGCGGAAGCGTTCACGGGCCTTCCCGGCAAGTACGTGCCGGTGAGCGAGACGGTGCGTGGCTGCAAGGGGATCGTCAACGGCGACTACGACGAACTTTCCGAAGAGGCTTTCCGCATGGTGGGCACTATCGAAGAGGCCATCGAGAAGGCGGAGCGTCTGAAGAAGGGTGAATGAGCGTGCCTGGAACCATCCCCCTTGAGATCATCACCCCGACGCGGGTGCTCTACAAAGGCGAGGTGCAGATGCTCCGCGCCCCCGGAACGCTCGGTTCGTTCCAGGTGTTCCCCAGGCATCTGCCGTTCATCACCACGCTGGAGATCGGCGAGATTGGTCTCCGGCTTGCCGACGGCTCCGAGCGCATCCTGGCCACCTCCGGCGGGTTCGTCGAGGTGCTCCACGGCGGCATCACCGTGCTCGCCGAGACGGCGGAGTTCGCCGAGGAGATCGACACAAGACGGGCGGAAGAGGCTCTTGAGCGGGCAAGGCGGCTCCTGCGAGAGAAACAGGCCGACCGCAGCGAGGCCGAGCAGGCATTGACGAGGGCGATGAATCGCTTGCGGGTGGCGAGCCGCGCCCATTAGCAGGTGACGACATGGCAAACCAGCGTCGAAATCTCGACGAAGAAACGGTGCTTGCCCTCTTCCCTCTCAAGGTGGTGGCGTTTCCCGGCGCTCTCCTGCCTCTCCATATCTTCGAGCCGCGCTACCGCCAGCTTGTCGCCGACCGCCTCGAAGACGACTCGCCGTTCGGCATCGTCTTCGGCACCGACGACGACTATGCCGAAATTGGCTGCGCGGTGGACATTCAGGGCATCCTTCAGAAGCTCCCCGACGGGAAGATGAACATCATCACGCGGGGCCGTCGTCGTTTCCGCACGATCAAGCCACACGAATCTTCCGCCCCGTATGCCGTCGTCCGCGCAGCATGGTTCGACGACGACCCCGAAGAGGTCCCCGCAGAACTCGTCGGGCGCGCCCATGAGCTTTTCCGGCGGGCGGCGCAGGCGAAAGAGTGGGGCATCAACCTCGCCGTTGACGTGGAAACCGATCCGGCGATGCTCTCCTGGCTCATCGGCGGCGCGATGCACCTCACCAACGAAGCCAGGCAAGAGCTCCTCGAACTTCCCTCCGCCCGGAAACGCCTTGAGACCATAGCCCGATGGCTGAATGCGCTGCTCTCGGGGTAGCCGCCCTCCCATGGGCGCGGAGACCGTACCACGCAGCACCCATCCCCTTGGCTCAACGCTTCGCCCGTGCGAAGTACAGGAGCGGACACTTCCTCGGTCTTACGGCGTGCAGGTCGTTGAGAGACATTCTGGAGGGTAAGGACAGATGGCAGAGAAGATTCGCTGGGGAATCCTGAGCACGGGCAACATCGCCAAGCAGTTTGCGCGAGGGCTGAAGGCCATTGATGCTGCGGAGCTTGTGGCCGTCGGTTCGAGGACGCAGGCGAAGGCGGATGCCTTCGGGGACGAGTTCGCCGTGCCCCGGCGGCACGCCAGCTACGAGCGCCTTGCACACGACCCCGACGTGGACGTAGTCTACGTCGCCACGCCCCACACGTTTCACAAAGAAAACAGCATCCTCTGCCTGGAGAACGGCAGAGCCGTTCTCTGCGAAAAGCCGTTCACCATCAATGCTCGCGAGGCACGAGAGCTGATCGCCTTCGCCAGGAAGAAGAAGCTCTTCCTCATGGAGGCCATGTGGACGCGCTTCCTGCCTCTCTATGCGAAAGTGCGGGAACTGCTTGCCGACGGAGCCATCGGCGAGGTGCGGATGCTCAAAGCGGACTTCGGCTTCCGGGCGAACTTCGACCCGAAGGGACGGCTCTTCAACCCTGAGCTTGGCGGCGGCGGTCTTCTGGATGTGGGCGTCTATACCGTCTCGTTTGCGAGCATGATCTTCGGCGGTGCGCCGGAGAGGATCGCCTCGATGGCGGACATCGGGGCGACGGGCGTGGATGAGCAGGCGGGGCTTGTGCTGGGGTACGACGCCGGAAGACTGGCGGTCCTCACGTGCGCCGTCCGGACGACCACTCCGCACGAGGCGCTCATCATGGGCACTGACGGCATGATCCGGATGCATCACCCCTTCTGGCACGGCACGACGCTGACCCTTTCCGTGCCCGGCAAGCCGGACGTGCAGATGACGCACCCGTACGTCGGCAACGGCTACAACTGCGAAGCCGTCGAGGTGATGCGCTGCCTTCGCGCCGGAAAGACGGAAAGCGAGATCATGCCGCTCGACGAGACGTTCTCCGTCATGGAAACGATGGACCGGATCAGGGCACAATGGGGCCTGAAATATCCGATGGAATAGAAGAGCCTGAAAATCTACCTCAAAAGGCCGTTTTCAGCATGACGTTACTTGGGTCTTGAGATAGACTGGCTCTATTGACATCCTCGTCCACGTGTAGGAGACGATCCTCGTGATCGCCCCAGAAAACAGGGCGAATGCGTGTCCTCAATAGAGCCTTGTTCCGCGAACCAGGCTACGCCTCTTCAGGCCGCACGTGCGCCAGCACGAACTCGACCAGCCTCTGGCACTGAAAGAACTCTGGGATCGTCTCGTGCCCTTTGCCGGGCACGACGAGAAGCTCCATCCGACCGCCGAGTTCTCTGTATCGCTGCGCAAGTTCGCCTGAGTTCGGCCCCAGGGGGACCGGTGCATCGTTGTCGCCGTGCACGTGCATGATCGGCACGCCCGCTTCGGCCAACGGCGCAAGACGCTCCACCGGGTTGTGCTCCGCGAGCACAGCCGCGAGTTCGTCTTTGCTCATGCCGTACGCGCCGCAGGCCGTCTCAAGACCCGGATAGCTCCTCATGTCGCACACCGGGAAGATACCGGCGATGCAGGCGACGCAGCGCGGGTTCTCGGTGGCCCAGTTGTAGAGCATAAGCCCGCCCCGGCTTTGCGGCAGGAGGACAGCCCGCTCCGATGCCCCGTGCGCTCTGCGGAGCGCGTTGTAGAGCGCGGAATAGAGCTTCCTGCCCTGCGGGTTCCCGTAGGATTCCCCCACGTCCACCCCCGCGATGGCCATGCCGTGCTCCAGAAATTGCTGGAACATCCAGGTGTTCCCCTCGCGTGGATGATACCTCTGAAGCGTCGGCGCGTACCACATCCATGGAAGAGAGCCGGACGAGGGCCTCTCAACCGGCGTGAAGACGAATGCGAAGCGGCCTGCAACCTCGAAGAACTCCGCCGCGCAGGGCAGCCGTCCGGCGATGTCTCGTATCGGATCGCTCATCCGCATTGACCCCCTCTCTCCTTGCGATCTCGTGTCAATTCGTGTGCCCGACCTACCATCCCTGATACCGGAAGCGGAATACGCCGGTGTCCTCTGCGCGGATGAACGGCGGCGTCGTCTCGGCGATGCGCCAGCCGTCGGCGGTGCGCTTCCAGACCATGGCAAGGGTCTTCGGGCGTCCGAAGGGGTGATTGAACATGTCGCTCGGCTCCATCTCAGGCCCGCCGCCCGCCCACATCTGAGCGACCGTCTCCACCTCGGCGCGGTCCGGCGTCACCGCGTTCCATTTCCTCACGAAGAGCCGGAACGCCGGGTACTGCCACCCCGGCATCGAACCCCATTCCCGCGCAAGCCGACCCATCTGCTCGCTCATGTACTTCCGGAACACGAGGCGGAACGCCACCTCCACCGACTCGGTGGTGCGCCCGTCCGGTTCTCTGTAGTCGGCGGCGTAATAGCTCAGGATGTGCCCCACGTCCTCCGCCTCGACCGCCTGCTTCCAGCCGATCATCGCGTCCATCACCTCGCGCTTGATCGCCCTCTGCGGGTCATCGGGAGCGATCACGGGCGAGGCGAGGTCCTCCACGAGCGTGCACGCGGCGCACCGCGTCTCGTGCGCGAGGACTTCCGGCGTTTCGCCCGGAAGCGCCTCGGCGAAGCGCGCTCGCCTGACGGCCTCTCCGGCTTCGTTCACCCAGACGCT
>Ga0172366_10003424_pt1 | contig 12530 bp, 10 predicted proteins | sample LakKivSesite69cm_FD_114533 | JGI IMG/M metagenome (GOLD analysis project Ga0172366, IMG submission 114533) | Sediment microbial communities from Lake Kivu, Rwanda - Sediment site 69cm | ecosystem: Environmental > Aquatic > Freshwater > Lake > Sediment | place: Rwanda: Western Province, Lake... | reverse complement strand
TTGAAGATCGCGATCCTCGCCGGCGGCATCGGTGCCGCCAAGCTCATCGAGGGCCTGGCCCGCGTGCACGAGCAGGTCGATATATGGGTCATCGTGAACGTCGGCGACGACACGGAAATGCACGGTCTTTACATTTGCCCGGATTTCGATATGATCGCCTACGTGCTCGCTGGCATAATCGATCCGGTGAAACGATGGGGAATCAAAGGCGACACGTTCAATTGCCTCTCGATGATAGCCAAATATGACAAGGATGCAGCCTGGTTCAACCTGGGGGACAAGGACATCGCGACGTCCATCTTCCGGACACAATTGCTCAAGCGCGGGAACACCTTGACGCAAGTCGCAAGCAAGATCCTCGAAGGCCTCGGGATACAACTTCACCTTCTTCCTTGCACGAACGACCCCGTGCGAACCAAGATCCGGTCTGGCCAGCGCATGCTCGATTTCCAGCAATATTTCGTGAAGGAACGTGCCGAGCCACCAGTGGACGAGATCCTCTTCGACGGGGCGAGCACGGCCAAGGCTAGCCCGGAGGTGAAGAAGGTGTTACGCGTTGCAGAGAAAATAATCATCGCTCCGTCGAATCCCTATTTGTCTATTGATCCGATCCTTGCGATCAAGGATATATCGAATGCACTCATCCAGAGAAAGGACGATGTCGCGTTCGTATCGCCCGTCGTCGCTGGCGATGCCATCAAGGGCCCGACCGTGAAGATCATGAGGGAGCGGGGGCTCGAGCCGTCGTGCGAGACCGTCGCGCGCCATTACAGCTCGCTGGCCAGCACGGCCTTCATCGACGTGAAGGATGCTGCCTTGAAGCCCCGGATCGAGAAACTTGGCTACCGTGTACTTGACTTCGACACAATTATGGACACAATGGAAAAGAAGGAAAAAATCGCCAAGTTCATCGTATCGGCGCTGTCATGACGGGTGCGGCGCTAGAGCCCCGATGGCACAGCAGTTCTCGATGCGCTCGATGGTATATCCACCACGCTCCGCCATTGTCAAGACTACCCTCGTCGGGATCGCGATGCGGGTGATGCCCGCCTTGAACGCGGCAACATCGTACTCGTCCCGGATCTTGCCACCCGGGCGCATACAACCGAGGGATATCTCCGCGCCCGGGTACAACACGCGGGTGGTGGCAACGATCCTCGAGACATCCTCGGGCGGTACTTTTGAAAAGCCGCCGTGCCCTTGTTGCCTGGGCGGGATGATGACGATGAACACGACCAGTGCAGGGTCCAGTTCACGGATGTAATCGATCACGGCATATTCCCCGATCACTTTTCCCTTGTCCAAACCGATGCACACGTGTGGGATGATGTGCTGGCTCGTGAAGCCGGCTCGCAGCAACCCGCTGAGAACACGCTTGTAGTCATCGACCGTCTTATCGAGACCGTAGATGTCCCGGATCGTCGTATCGTCGCCGACGAGGTCTAGCGAGATCGCCGCGATGCCGGTCGCGCGCAGCGCCCTGGCGGTTGCCTCGTCGATCAGGCCCGTGTGCAGGTTCAGCTGGAGGCCCGTCGAGTGGGCGATGCTGCCGAGCACGCCGTGGAAACGCTCCATCTCCACGACGCCATCCCTCGTCGACCCGCCGCTGACCAGGGCGCCGGTGCCGCCGCGCTCGTGGATACCGGAAAGCACTTGTTCGAGCTTCTCGGGGGTCTCAGCCGGGATCATACCGTGCAAGTAGTGCTCGCTGCAGTGCTTGCAATGAAGCTGGCATGACGTGCCGGTGACAGAAATCGCGGGGAATTTATTCCCGGGGATGTAGGCCTTGAGAACCTTGCCAAACCGGGTATCGCTCGCGTGGCGTGCCCGGGCAAGCAAGGCATCCAGCGACGCGCGGTCGAGCGACTCGAGCATCGAGCGGCCCCTCGCGGCACCGCCGGATCGCAGCCGGTCCAAGATCCCTTCGATGTCCACGGTCACGGATACTTGTACCTCCACGCGGTCGATCTGTATTTTTCTTTCAATCCATCGAGCATGCCGGTTTCCTCAGGGGTTAGAACCCCTTCAACGGGCGAGACGCCGACAATCTCGGAGAAGCTCTTGAGGAACTTGCGCTCGAAATCCTTAGGGGGGATCGTGATCCCCATGTAATCCTCGAGCCCCGTGACCTTGGCCTTCACCGACCGGACCATGCGACCCTTCGTGACCCCTTCCGGCGGTTTCAAGACGCTGTACATCTCCTCGGAATTAACAGATAGGAGGATCGTGCCGTGCTGTAGCACGTGACCGCCCTTGATGCACTGCGCGTTGCCGGAGATCTTTTTCCCGTCGACGAGCAGTGCCGGGCAGTGGATGACCCCCGGCGTCGCGGAGAGTGATAGCGCCGACACGGTCTTCTGGATTACCTGGAGGATGATCTCGTAGATCGCATCGATCTTTGCCTTTGAAACGACATCATCACGCAAGAGGTCTTGCACCCGGGAAACAACGGCATAGGTGATCTCGTGCCCCTCCGCGTGAAGCACCGCACCACCGCCCGAGATCCGCCGGACGAGCTGGAACCCGCGCCGCTCGATCTCCGACTCGTCGACCTCGAGCTTGACCGATTGATGCATCCCGATGGACACCGTGGAAGGCGACCACTGGTACAACCGCACCGTGTTGGGCACCACCCCCTTCACGCGGTTCACGAGCATAGACTCGTCGATTGCCATATTCGTGTAGCCATCGTTCACGGCCAGCGGGATGAAACGCCATTGCTGCGTTGGTTGTGGCACGGGATCACCATTCTATGTCTATTTTCCCGGGAAGAGAAGCTCGATGGCAGAACGCACTTGATCCTCGGTCAAGGGGGCGGGATGGTTGTACAACGGGCCGCGGGTCGATTCGTTGTAGTAGGGGCGGTTGCATCCGGGACACCCCGATGTTTCGAACATTCGCCCCCCCTTCTCCTCGATCATGCTTATTGCCCGATCCTGCGAGATGCCCCAGCCGGTGACCGCACCCGTGGCCTTGTCGAAGGTGAACCCGCTCGCACATGACAGGCCGTTCACGATCAAGTAGCGAGCGAGCTGGATCTGCCGGTATTGCTTCAAGGCCGGGGGATCCCTGGATTCGAGGCGGGTTCCAGGTATCGCGGTAAACGCGAACAGCCCGATCGTGATCCCCGCGTCGTGCACCTGCTGCATCCGCTCGATGATCTCCTTGCTTGATTCGCCCAGGCCAGCGATGAGATGGGTGGACACGCGCCCCTTTCCAAACACGGCGAGCGCGTCTTGCATGGCCCGCCAATGGCCATCCCACGTGTAGGGGCCGCCAGCGTCGCACCCTTTTACCCTTGAGAAAAGATCCGGCGTCGCTGCATCGATGGCTATGCCCACGCGATCGACGCCTGCAGCCTTCAATTTTTCCATCACCACTATCGCGACGGGAACGAGGGCAATGGACATCGGCATCTTCCGTGCCCCCAGCAATTCGTCCACTGTTTGCAGCATGTCATCGACGAAAGCCGGGTACACGACGGTCTGCAAGCACACCCGCGTGAACGCGCCTTCATCGTAACGGGCAACGATTCGATCACGAACGTCTGGCCACGAGAACTCGGGCCAGGACACGCGAGAGAGCTGCTTCTTGTCGGCAGCAAGGCTATCCCGGGCTTGGGGGCAAAATCCACAGTTGGCCTTGCAGCCATCTGGCGAGTGCTGGAGCAAGTAGATGGTAGTCGGCGGGTGAACCATCTTCAAGCGGTGCAAGCCAAGCACGGCCGCCGAACCTGTCGAGACCCGGATGAGATTCATGGTGAGCACTTGCAAAGTTGAAAAAATGATGTGTCCCGGCCTTCTAAAGCATAGCGCAAAAAGAAGTTAAGATATGACCGTTTCGTCTTGACCTCAATGTTTAATCGCCAAGACGTAATGTTGATAACAGATCACCATGTCGACGCACGAGCACGGGACACCGATAAGCAAGGAATTCATCCAGTTCGAATGCTTGAAACTTGAACACATCGATGGCGGTGAAAAGGTGCTTCTTCCGGACATGACGGCGGAGCAGGTGGAGGACATCGATCCACTCATTCCACCCACGTCGGGCATACGCTTGAGGATCCTGGACAGGATAGAGGGGGGTATGTTCACGTGCCCCGCATCCAAGTACACGCAGTTCCTACGGCTATTCAAGGCCATTAGCCTCATTCTTCAGGAGCATCTGGGTCGCCGCGCGAGGATCATCGTCACGAGCGACGAGCGGCCGACGTCAGACATGCTGGTAATTCACGCGCTCCAGATCCTCGCCTTCGATGGCCACGAGTTGTTGGTCCAGTTGGATTCGAACAGGCGCACCACGTTGGACAAGTTTACCCACTCGGGCATGTCAACGCCATATTCCAGTGCCACAATAGCCATCATTCCGGGCATCGATGCGGTCATCACGGTCACCGCCAGCCACAACTCGGCGTTATGGAATGGCATCAAGTTCTATTTCAAGCAGCCCATTCCAGTTGCGGGGGACGTGATGAGGGCCATCTCGAAAAAAGCCATTGGCCTCAAGGAAATCCCGCTCAAGCGCGCAACAGACGTGAAGCTGGAGGGGGACGACTTTGAAGCGCTCGTCAACAATTACGTGAAAGAGGTCATCAAGGAAATCATACCGATCAAGAGCATCAAGGGGAAACCCCTCGTGCTCTGGCCATATATGGGAAAAGCCAAGGAGATTCACGACTTGCTGGAATACTATGGTGTAAAGGTCATCAAGATAGAGAAAACGATGGAACCACCAGATCCAACCGTTAATTTGCCGTCCGACGAGGTCAAGGGCCACCTGGATAGAAGCGGGGCGAACCTCGCCATCTTGCTCGATGCGGACAGGGATCGGATTGTTTTCATCATCAAGATCGGGGATAATCATGTCCAGCTCAACCCGAACGAGCTTTACACGGCAATGCACAACATCCTGGCCACGAAATTCGGGAAGACCATCATTAACGTCCGAACCGTCCCGAGCGATCCCCGCTGCGATGAATATGTCGCGTGTACCATCGAGGCTGGCGTCGGTTACAAGCATCTCGGTATCATCCAGTATCTCGCTTGCGGCATCGATGTCGACAAGTCGCAATTCGAATCCGCTCTCATTTACGGGAAGGAAAAGTCTGGACGGATCAAGATCGAGTCCCCTGCAGCATTGCTTAGATTCATCGCGGGAAAGATCCCGAAGAAGGAAGACGCCGTGCTCGTGGCGCTCTGGGAGGAGAGTGGCGGCCACACGGTAAACATCGTGAAGCCGAAATTCGAGGATGGAATCTTGGAAAAGCTGGAACCCGTCGTCCCGCCCCTCGGCGACAAGTTCCCGGCCCCCGCGATCATCATGCTCGCGGAAATGATCAACTCCGGATACAATTTACTCGATGCAGTTGATGCATCCATCGTCGGCCAGCGCGTGGAGATCGAGGCCGACGACAAGCGCAAGCAAGCCATAATGAAAGCGATGGAAATGCATGTCGGCAAGCAGATCGCCATCGGAGAGCATCTCTACAAGGTCACCGATTACCGAGACAACCAGGGAATGCTTGACATCATCTCATTGTCTACTGACAGGTCGATGCTGTTCGCACGCCCCAGCGGCACGGGAAATAACGTCCGCATCTACATCTTTGGTAACAAAGTGTCAGGAAAGAAAGAGGTGGCGGACGTCGCCGAATACATGAAGAGATTGTAGGAATCCTTGTTTATTTCGATTGGATCACGCCCGGGACTTGTATCGAGTTCCCGGCAAACCGGATGATCCCCTTTTCTTGCAGCTTCTTCAGAGTGCCCAGGACTTCATCATCCGGAACGCCGAGCAGCTTCACGATGTTATCCTTGGTAAAATCGGCGATCGGCGTGCTGATGGCGAGCTGGATGACGGCGATCTCCTCCGCGGACAGCTCGATCTTCTTGAATATGACCAGCTTTTCACCGCCCTTGATGTCGATGATGCTGGATATCATACCCATCGGCCGAAGCATCTCGAGGGTGGATCCGAGCTCGCCGCTATCGACTTGAAACCCGACCTCCTCGTCGAGTAAGGCCTTGAGTTTTTTCAGTTGCATAACCCCGCCGTTCACGATTTCTTGCTTCTCGTACACCGCAAGAATTTTCTCGGTGAGTTTCCCGACTTCAGCACCATCGGCGCTTGGCGCTATCCTACCGGGGCTCAGCAAGCTCTCGTTATCGACTGCTTTCCCTTCCTTATCGAAAACTTGCAAGTCCGGTTTTTCCTTCCCGCTGGAGAAGGTGGATTCCCTCTCCAATTCCATGACCGCGTTCATGATGTCGTCCATATCATTCCGCCGCTGAGCCTCGTTGATCGGCGTGATGTCCCCGATCTGGACATACTTGGCGGGCTTGGATGCATCGGCCGCTTCGCCAGCACCCGTCCCGGCTTGCACGGGCGTGGGTTTTGGCAGCGCTTGCACGGCCTTGGGCTTTACCGGAAGCGGGAGCACCGAAGGCTTCTTAGGAAGGGAAACGGGGGGCGTCGGCTTGGCAGGGGCCATGGATGGCGCCGCCGGCGTGGCAAGGGGCGTAATGATGCTTGCCGGAGCAGGTTTCACCGCCGATCCCGGCAACGCTGGTGTCTTTGGCGGCAAGGGTTTCGCTGCGGATAACGGTTTCACGGCCGGGCGCATTGCCGCTGCATCCGGCGAAGGAGCAGCCGTGGCAATAGGGGAAGGGACGGCCAACTTGGGGATCGCAGGCACTGGCGGGGGCTTGACCGCGCCGCCAGGTGCAGCGGTGGCCTTAGCGGGAACAACCACAACGGGCGGCACGACGGGCTTTACCTGCAGTTTCGGGGAAATTGAGATGCCAGGCACGCTAGGTACTACGGGGGCCGAGGGTGGCCTCACGACGGGCAGGCTGACAGCGGGCTTGGGCAATGCTGGCGTGGTGGCGGGCTGGGATGCCGTGGTTTTTGTAACGGTTTTCGGTGCTGTGGTCAATTGCGAGCGGGGTGTAGCGAGTATCATCGACGCCCGCTTGGCGGCCTCCTTTTGCTTGATGTAGTCCCTATCCTTCGCTGTCATCAAGCCCTCTGCGACGAGCTTGTCTCCCTTGATTTGCAGTATGTTCAGGGCGGTCAGGTGCGCGCATACCTCATCGAGGAAATCGTCCCCCCAGTTGAAGAGCATCTTGACCTTCTGCTTGGTCATCTCATCCTCGCTTGCGATCGCGGCGAGCAAAACCTTCTCGGCGGTCTTTAAGTCGGTCGTTTCTTGCGTGAAAGCGATCACGACGGTCTTCGGGTTCAACTCCACGAGATCGACGATTTCCTTCGATTTCTTCATAAGCTGGAGCGCGTTCCGGATGTCCTTGGGATCGAAGGCACGGGGCAAGAAAGACATCAGCTTTTCGACTTGCAGCACGCCATACTTTCGGATGTTGGGATCTGCAGTGATCTTGCGCAGACCTTGGGTAATGGTATCCATCCAGAGGCCATAACCAACGTTACTGTAAAGCTCCTCGACATCCTCCATAGGCGACTCTTTCTCCATCTTCCCGAGTTCAGAAGCTACCTTCAAGAGTTCAGCCATATCGGACTTGCGCTGTTCTTCCGAAACAGGCTCTGCCGAGGATCCCATCTGCTTCAGCAGCTTGGCACCTTCCTTGATGAGCTCTGCCTCTTGAGCGCTGCCCATATCGAGCATCTTCTTCGTCATCTGTTCGGGAACCGAGGTGGACGAGGCCGTCTGCTCGGAGATCTTCTTCTTGGTCTCCGTGATGATTTTCATCGTCTGTTGCTGCTTATTGATGAACTGCGTCTTGTCCGCCTCTGCCACGTTGCCCAGCAAGGTCTTGATCGTCACTTTACGAGCACGTGGTTTTTGGGCGTGCGTTTTTTGGTAGTAATAGACATAACCGAGGATGATCGCTGCGGAGTATCCAAAGACGACGACCGAGATGAGGATTGGGAGTGCAAGCATGGAGGGGCACCAAGTGAAGTATTCTCCCGTAAGTACTAATCCTCTTCATTTTTGATATTTATTTCTCATCAACCTCATGTACCAGGTTGTCACGAGCCATGATTCAGAAATCATGTGGCTCGCGCCACACGCGTGCGGGGCCATCCGACATTGCCGAAGCGAGAAATCGGCCATCCGGCGAGAATGCCGCGGACGTGTGGTAATTGTGCTTCGGGTGGCCCACGCCGTCGCCCTCGCCGTCGATCCCGATACCCTTCTCGTGAACGACAGACTGGAACGCGTTGTTAGCAGACGTGCCCCCGGGAACATTCCCGGTGCTGTTCTCAATGGCGGTCCCGCGTGAGACAATCGATGGACCCCAAGGTGATCCACGCGGACATGTTTCCCGAACCGTGAAGGAAGAGCGATTCCCCCACCCACGTTTCTCCCGATTGTAGAAGGATGGTATCAAACGGGTGAAAGGTCGTGGTGGAAACCTTGCCCAGCGACTGCCACGCGCGATCCGGTGCCAAGCCATCGTTAATATCGCTTCCTTGGGAAGCACTTACATAATACGTGGTGCCCGTGGAATTGGAACCATTATCCATGAACGGGATGCAAGACGTGGAATTAGGGGAGAAGGTATAGATCAAAGGGGTAGCTTTTGGAACGATGCTTCCGATCACGATCACCATAATCATTATTGTACCTAACGAGAGCATTATCCCTATTCTAAGCATCCGTTGTTCATTCATCATACATCATGATATATCCTATGAAGGGGCCAAGAACGGTTCTTATATTCCTAATGTGAACAAACAAATAAAATAAGTTGAGCATCATGCTGATGCCCAGCACGCATCACACGTGATATACTTATGAGCGAAGAAAAAATCAAAATAGGGGTTATTCTGTGCGGGAACATAGGAAGCTCCCCCTTGCTTGCCATGATCCTCGACGAGCGAGCCGACAGGGGAGATCTAGACGTCGTGGCTGCAACCTCCGGCGCGAAACTCGGCGAGACAGAGTGCATAGAAACGACGAAGAAAGTTCTGGCGGAAAAACCCAAATTAATCCTCTGGTCGAGCCCGAACGCCGCGCTACCTGGACCGACGAAGGCTCGTGACTTGATCAAGGAGGCGGGCATCCCGGCCATCATCATCTCGGACGCGCCCAGCAAGAAGGCAAAAGACGAGATCATCGGACGCGGCAACATGGGCTTCATAATCGTGCAAGCGGATTCCATGATCGGCGCCCGGCGCGAGTTCCTGGATCCGACAGAGATGGTTTTATTTAACGCTGACTTGATCAAGGTACTCGCCCTCACCGGGATCATCAAGCTCGTAGTTAACACTATCGAAGACGTGATCACGGCACTTAAGAAAAACGAGAAGCCCGTTCTCCCGCAACTTATTGTTACAAAGGAGAAAGCAATAGCGGCAGCGAATTATCTCAATCCGTACGCACGTGCCAAGGCGATGGCAGCCCATGAGATGGCGGAGAGCGTGGCAAAATTGAACACGGAAGGCTGCTTCAAGCTCCAGCACCGCGAGGAATATATGCCCGTGATAGCGGCCGCGCACGAGATCATGCGGGCCGCAGCGAGACTTGCGGACGAGGCACGGGAGATCGAAAAAGGCACGGGACAAGTGCACCGTAGCCCTCATTACAAGGATGGCAAGATCCTCAACAAGACCGGGTTCGTGGACAAACCCGAATGAACCCGGCTCGATTCTTTTTCCATTTTCTCTGGTTTGAAGGCTTTCCCACAAGTAGAGCGTTTTTTGCAGCCTCGAGCAGACAACGAAAGCAAAGAATAACGATGTTTCCAGAGAGTAATCGTCAGATCCGGTTGCGCCGTTTCACGATGTACGCCACGAAGATGAGCACGATGATGGCGATGACAAGTACAACGGCTGCAACCGTGCCGGCAATTTGTGAAAGCGTCCACGCCGTGTCACTAGTGAGGTCCGACAAGCTGGGGCGTATCCGGGAGATGGCACTCACCGCGAAGTCGGTGGCCACCATGCTGGCAGTTGCCACGGGGGAACTCCCCTCGATGAAGCCACCAGAATAGCTTAGCCTCGAGAGAATCCAGTTGATGGTCTTGTCATCGCCTAGTGGTATTTTGATCGTCTGGACGAAGTCGCGGCAAATGGAAACCGCGTAGAACGTGCTCGAAAGCAACGGCTCGGTGCCTACGGCTGGATCGACGAACCCGCCCGAGGCGTCCTGGTGGCTGGCGAGGAAGGCTCTTACATCATTCGTCGTGCCATCGAGGTCGTGCCACGAACTCAAGAAATCCCTGTACAAGCGCACCGCAAAGTAGGTGGCCGCGATCGAGACGTCGGTCGAGTTCCACGTCCCCGCGAAGACATTACTGGCACGCCTGCAAGACAAGGTGAAATTGCGAACGAGGGTCATGTTGTATTTGATGTTCGTCAAGTTCCCCGTCAACGATAGAACCTTCAAGGCATAATAGGTGTTGAATATGTCCGGGGTACTGTTCGTCGAAGGGCTCGATCCGAACCCGCCGTTCACGTTCTGCGAATTTAGCACGAACTGCGCGTGCAAGTTCATGAGCGCCGTCTCATTCTTGAAGCCGCATAGCTTGGAGAAATAAACGCCCTTGTAAGTGTCCATGACGGTTTCCTTCGTTCCTGGTATGCCACGGAACCCGCCCGAGTCATTGAGCGTGGCCGTTATGATGAATTGTAAAGGCGCATTCAGGTTTCCAGACCCCACCTTGAGGCGGTCACTCAAAGGGGGTGCAAGAATGCTGATGATGTTCATGGCCGCGAACGTGCTCTCCATCGTCGTTTGCTTCGCCGTGCTGTTGTCGTTCGTCCCGTAATACCCTTCAGTCGGGTTGAAACAGCCGTTGACGAAACCCATAATGGCATCCTTCTTTGAAATGGCAGAAACCGAGGAAATCATAGACACTGCGACGAGCATGAACATCCCGGCGCCGATCAGCAGCTTCCGTCTCGATGCTTTTCTCAAGGTGGCCACGCGTGATAGATCCATTCCTTAACAATGGAAGAAAGAATCCCGCGAGCATAATAAAAAAAATGGTACGATTGGCCGGGGGAGAAGAAATCGGGGAAAAAACGCGCGTGTATTAGATGAGGGAGAAGATTTGCTTGAGAATGCTGGCATGAATCACTTGAGGGTTTGCGTAGAAGGCTTCCCTCGTGACCTTGATGGACTCGAAAACGCCACGCATCGAGCCGAGCTTGGAGGCGCCACGGAAGGTGGCCGTCTCTCGATCGCCGGACGAGATGATCCGGACGATGCCGCTGCTCGATTGGGTCGTCACCGGCTGATCGGGGTCGTTGAATTCGGACGCCTCGCCAAACACGTCGGCCGGCTTTGTAGCAACTTGCGTGGGCTTGATCTTGATCTGTTGTTTGACCACCTGGTGCCCGCAGTTCGGACAGAACTGATCCTTGGCCGTGTCGATGTCGTGCCCGCACTCGGGACAAGAATCCACGCCGCTGGCCCCGGCCAAGCCCGGAACTTGTATGGGGGCGTCCATGGACACGAGCTGCGGCTTGTACTGGGCCAGGGCTTTTTGGACGGTCCGTGATTCTTGCAGCGGGCCGAGCTGCGGTATCCACTGGTCGAGTTCCCTCTCGAGCCGCTTCTCGAATCCGGGAAATTTCGTGCTCCCACCGCTCAAGACGATGTTGCCGAGCATGGCACGCTTGATCTCCGCGGGCACCTTGGACACAGAGTCGATTATCGCTTGCGTGATGGACATGGTGTTATAGCCGAGCATTCCGGGCGTGAACAGTATCTCGGGCGCCATGACCCGGCTGTTCCCGATCTGTATCACCGTCCCGTCGGGGAGCGTGTACGGCCGCCGGATGTTCATCTTGTACGCGTTCTGTGACTCGATGTTGATGTCCTCCGCCACGTAGCACAATTTTTCCTTGATATCACGCAAGATCTCCTTTTGTGCCGAGTAATTGAGATTGATGCCCTCTTGCATGAGGAAGTTCTTGAGGTTCTCGTTCACGTCAACGCCGCCGAGGGGTAACCTGTTGACTGCATAAGTGAGCACCTCGCCGTCGTTTATCGGGACGATGTGTGCCATGCCCTCGCCGATCTCCACGACCATGCCTGTCGAGAGTCCCGCGTTGACGAGCGCCATGACCGCGGAAGGGAAGATGACGATGGCGGGCATCTGGTAGGTCTCGAAGAACACCTTGGCCAGGTGCTCACGCAGGTTCGGCGGGTTGAGGATCGGCTCAGAATAGATCACGGGGTACATTCGCATGTCCAGGCGCAACACGTTGTAAAAAATGTGGTTCAAGACCTCGTAGAACGCGTTCCAGTCCATTATCTGACCACGGCTCATGGGATAAACGATCTTGAGCACTCCACGCATCGACTGCGCATCGTTCCCGACGTAGGCCGATCGAACACGCTCGCTCGTGTCCACCATCACGGACTGGTATTTCTCCCGCCCCACGATCGTAGGGAACCGATCCCGGGGTGCAACATCTCCCGCGATGCCGATCTTGCACGCGGCTTCTCCTATATCCACGATCACGGGTGTGCCAGGCGGAATCTCGGACATTTGCATCAATCAAAAGGCGTCGAACGCCGGATGATCGATCTATCATTC
>Ga0172366_10003421_pt1 | contig 12532 bp, 8 predicted proteins | sample LakKivSesite69cm_FD_114533 | JGI IMG/M metagenome (GOLD analysis project Ga0172366, IMG submission 114533) | Sediment microbial communities from Lake Kivu, Rwanda - Sediment site 69cm | ecosystem: Environmental > Aquatic > Freshwater > Lake > Sediment | place: Rwanda: Western Province, Lake Kivu... | reverse complement strand
TCCGACCAGCCAATCTGCAATAGGCGATATGCCATCTGCGATGGAAAGTGGGCGGTACAGGACTTGAACCTGTGACCTCATGCATGTCAAGCATGCGCTCTGGCCAACTGAGCTAACCGCCCGGATAGCCTATATTATAGCACGCTATTGGAAAAGTGCCAAATCCATTCTCTCGCGACCGCCGACCGCCGTAATCGTTTCAGCGGTCGACCGTCGGCGGTCGGCGGTCATTCGATTTGCATTGAGGCCCGATCGTGATAGAATGCCTCCACGATGGCTTCAACACTGAAGGTGCTCCGCTGAGCAGGTCTGAATACGCACAAAGTGGGGAGGCAAAGCAAGATGAAAATCGTGGATGTATTTACCGAAACCTTTGGGTACAAATCCCGGGTGGTCCGCGATTCTGACGGCCACATGCATCCTGGTCCAGAACACGACGCCACGCAGACCTTACTTCGGATTGTCACTGATGAGGGGAGTGAGGGGTATGCGTTCGGCACAAACCCAGAGGTTATACAGCATCTCGTCAGACCGATGCTCGTCGGCGAGGACCCGTTCTACCGGGAAAGGATCTGGCAAAAGCTCAAAGGACAGCAGCGTTTGTACCTGGATACGCTATCTGACCACGTGTTATCGGTGATCGACTTGGCGCTGTGGGACCTGGCTGGGCGCACGCTGAACCAACCAGTACACAAGCTGCTGGGTGGCTACCGAGACAAGGTCAAAGCTTACGCCAGCACGATGTGCGGCGATGATTTGGAGGGCGGTTTGAACACATCGGAGGCCTATGCCCAATTTGCGCTTAAGTGTAAAGCACGGGGATATACGGCCTTCAAGCTTCACACCTGGCAACCGCCTATACCTGGCGCGCCGGATCCCAAACGCGACGTCGCCGCCTGTGCGGCCGTTCGCGAAGCTGTGGGCGAGGATATGGTTCTGATGCTCGATCCGTACCACTATTACAGCAGAGAAGAGGCCCTGTACCTGGGAAGGGAATTGGAAAAGCTCAACTTCTACTGGTTGGAAGAGCCGATGGACGAGCACAGCATATCTTCGTACGCGTGGCTGGCGGACCAGCTATCGATCCCTATCCTGGGGCCGGAGACCGCTGAGGGCAAGATGTACACCCGGGCTGAGTGGATCGTGCGCGGTGCCTCCGATATTAGCCGGGGCGGAGTGCATGACGTCGGTGGGATCATACCACTGATGAAAATCGTGCACTTGTGTGAGTCCTTCGGCGTGCGGCTAGAGGTGCACTCTGGCAGCGTGGGCAACCTGCACGTCTTATGCGCGATGGGTATTCCGGGAGAGTTTTACGAGCGAGGCTTGCTTCATCCCTTTCTGGACTATGAACAGCCGCCACCCTGGTTAAACGAGCTTGTCGACCCGATGGATGAGCAGGGATACGTGCATGTGTCGCAGAAGCCAGGACTGGGCATGGACATCAACTTTGACTACATCCGGGCACATAGATGCAACTAGGTTGCCCCTATCCCCAGACGCAAGGGGCGACCGGCACTCAGGCAAGCGGGCGCAACGGTCCATGAAGAAGCATCTTTCAAGTTGATGCGTGCGAGGGGGATGCAATGTGACCGAATTCCGGCGACTAGGCGCAGTCGTTTTGGGCTCTGCGGGTGAATTCGTGGCACTGGCCGACGAGCAAAAGAGACGAGCCATCTTGGGGTCAAGGATAGCCGCTGACACGCTCTACCGCAGGTGAGGTACGTACAAGCTGTCGCCGGGCCTCTAATATTACATCTTAACAATATTAACAAATGAGAGAAAGCAGGAAGATGAAGATCAGGGCAGCGAAGGGATTAGCGCGGATTCTGAAAGCGGAGGGCGTAGGGTGGGTGTCCACCTTCCCAACCTGTGGGGTGAACAACGCAGTGGGTGATGAGGGCATTCGCCTGTTGATGATGCGAGATGAGCGGTATGCGGTGGCTGTGGCCGATGCCTATTCGCGGGTCACGGGCGGGAAAAAGATTGGCGTGTGTACAATAATGGGGGGGATGAACCCCGCTGGTCTCCAGACAGCCTATGGCGCCCTCGCCCAGGCCTCTGAAGACTCGTCGCCCGTGCTTTGCATTTCCGAGGGTGTGGCGATAGGCGACAGCGCCAAAAGCCATTACGACATCACTTCGGGCTTCAAGGGCATCACCAAATGGATCGGCCACATTGACCAGCCCCAACGCGTGCCCGAGTTCATGCGCCGGGCCTTCACCTATCTGCGCATGGGACGCCCCGGCCCGGTCCTCGTCACCTTGCCTCGAACCCTGTGCGGGGACGAGTACGATGAGGATGAATACCCCTACGTACCAGTGAAGGGATGGAAATCGGCGCCTGCCCCCCACGATGTCAGGGCCGCCGTCAAAGCCCTCCTGGCAGCGAAGAACCCGCTGCTGTACGTGGGTGAGGGCATATTCTATGGCGATGCCACTGATGAGCTGCTCAGGTTCGTCGAGATGGCTCAGGTGCCTGTGATGACCACGCTGAAGGCTAAGAGCGCCTTCCCGGAGAACCACCCCCTGTCAGTGGGTGTGCGCGGCGAACTGGCGTCTCACTTCTTACGCAAGTGCGATCTGCTCTTCGCCATCGGTTCCAGCCTCTCTCGTCGTTTCTTTCACCAAGTGATCCCCGAGGCCAAGCACAAGACCATCATCCAGTGCACGGTGGACGAGCTGGACATCAATAAGGGTTACCAAGTTGACTATGCCCTCATCGGCGACGCCAAGTTCACTCTGCAGGCTCTCATCGAGGAGCTCTCCGCGCAGACGGGGGGCGGCGTCAAGAAAAACCAGGAACTTCTCGAAGAGATCAGGGCGGGCAAAGAACAGTTTATGGCTAGGTATCGCCCGTTGATGGAGTCGAATGAAAAGCCTATCAATCCCTACCGAGTCTACGGCGACCTCATGAAGACCATCGACCTGAACAACTCCTTCGTCACCCATGACTCCGGCAACACCCGTGACCAGACCAGCACCGTCTACGAGGCCCGTATTCCACGCGGCTACATGGGCTGGGGGAATGTCTCCACTCTAGGATTCGGCTTGGCGGCGACCGTAGCCGCCAAGCTGGCCTATCCGGAGCGGCAGTGTGTGAACATCACCGGCGACGCGGGCGTGGGGTATATGATGGGCAACTTCGAGGCGCTGGTGCGCAACCATATCGGCGTCACCACCGTCCATATCAACAACGGCGGCTTTGCCGGCTACGGACCGGGCTTCTGGGGCCCCGGCCACGACCCCTATACCTGCGACGTGTTAGACCATTCCGTGGCCGATATGTCCGAGGCGGTCAAGGCTATAGGCTATTATGCCGAGGACGTTACCGAACCGTCCGAGATCATCCCGGCGCTGAAGCGGGCCTTCGACGAGAATGCCCGCGGTCAACCGGCCTACCTGGAGATCATCTGCAGCCAGTACCCGGTCTATGGCCACTGGATCACCGAGCCAGGAACTGTTCATTAGACCACCATGAAAAGTGGAGATCTCGCAATCTCATCCCAATTTCCGTCGGATCGCTCCGGCGATTCCCTCTGCCAATTTCTCTATCAGCCCCTGTTCCGGCCCCTCCATCATCACCCGGGCCACCGGTTCTGTGCCCGAGTAGCGTAGCACAATCCGGCCCTGGTCGCCCAAAAGGGCCTCGGCCTTGGCCATCTGCTCTCTCACCGTCGGCAGCTCCTCCCACGGCGGCTTGCTCCGCACCGGCACATTGATCAGCACCTGGGGGAAGTTGCACATGCAGGAGGCCAGTTCTGAGAGGGGCGCTCGGTAGCGGACCAGCATCTGGCACAGCTTGAGGGCAGTGTAGAGCCCATCACCGGTAGTGTGTCCTTGGCCGAAGATCACAATGTGTCCCGCCTGCTCACCCCCCAGGGTGAACCCTCCCCTCCCCATGCGCTCCGTCACATAGTAGTCGCCCACCGGGGTTCGCTCCAGGTGGATGCCCACCTCCCGCAGGCTGACCTCTAGCCCCAGGTTGCTCATCACCGTAGCGACCACCGTGTCTCCGGCCAATGCCCCCACAACCTTCATCTCCCGAGCCAAAATGGCCAGGGTGCCATCGCCATTCACGAAGTTCCCCTGCTCATCCACGAAGATCACGCGGTCGCCGTCGCCGTCGAAGGCGATGCCCAGGTTCCCTCCATAATCCACCACCGCCTGGGCCAGGGTGTGAGGAGTGAGGTACTCATAGGAGGTGTTGATGTTGAGCCCGTCGGGGGCGTTATGACGCACCAGGCACTCCGCGCCCAGCGCTTGGAAAAGCTTTGGGGCCAGGACTGAGGTGGCGCCATTGGCGCAGTCGAGGAGGATGCGCATTCCCTCCAGCGACCGGTCTCCCCTCCAGGTGTCCAGTAGAAACTGGCAGTAGATCTCTTCGCCCTCCGGTCGCTGAAGGCTACGGCCCAGCTCCACTCCCACCGCTCCCCTCAACGGCTCCTCCCCTCGGGCCAGGCCCTCAATCTGGGCTTCCATCGCATCCGAGAGCTTGAAACCGTCGGGGGCGAAGAGCTTGATGCCGTTGTCTGTGTAGGGGTTATGGGAGGCGGAGATGACGATGCCGGCCTGCATCCTCCACTGGCAGGTGAGGTGGGCGATGGCGGGAGTGGGGATCACTCCCAGGTGATGGGTGTCTACGCCTGTGGACAGCAGCCCCGCCGTCAGCGCGCTCTCCAGCATCGCGCCGGAGAGCCGGGTGTCTCGCCCGATCACCACCTGAGGGTGTGGGGTGTCTTTGTACAGCGCCTGGCCGATGGCCTGCCCCAACCGCAGCACGAACTCGGGGATCAGGGGCCATTGGCCTGCCACGCCCCGGATACCGTCGGTGCCAAACAATCTGTCGGTGTGCATTGGTGAATGTCCTCACTACGACCAGGCCCACGTAGGACTCGCTGTACGAAAGCAATCAGTTCGGCCTGATTGTCTGCAAATCGTCTCTACCTTCCCAATCTGTTCGCTGCACCTTGGCTTAACAGTCTTGCAGTATCTTGCTCACAGCGTTGAAGTAGGCTTGGTAGATCACACATAGTTTGTACCTCCGCTATATCGCGATCGAGTTTTCCGATAAGACCGCTTGAGGGTTTCGACTTGAAGCCCGCTCTACGCCCCATACTTGGCCAGCCGCAGTCCATTGGCCAGGGCGATGGGCATGAGATCCGTAGCCGGAATGCGGCCCAGCGCACCCCTGGCACACTCGGTCTCATTGAAGCCCCGCGTAGGGTCAGCGCGGCAGTAGTTGGACCAGATGAGGACCGGCACGGGATGCCAGGAGTGGGACTTGAGCAGGGCAGGGGTAGAGTGGTCGCCGGTCACCACCACCACATCCGGATGCAAGGTCATCAATCGCTTCACCTGTTCATCCGTCTCCTCGATCAGGTGCACCTTGGCCTCGAAATCCCCATCCTCTCCGTAGGAGTCGGTCTTTTTGACGTGCAGGTAGAAGAAGTCGTAGTTTCCCCACTCCTGCTCCAAAGTGTCAAACTCGTCGGAGATAGTCGTCCCCGCCTCCAACGGGGCCATGCCCACCAGCTTGGCCAGGCCTCGGTACATGGGGTAAGAGGCGATGGCTGCCGGGTTCAAGCCGAAGACCTCCTGCATTGGGGGGATGGTGGGCACTTTGGAGGGGCCGCGCAGCAGCACCATATTAGCAGGGTGCTGATCGGCTAGTACCTGACGGACCTGGGCTATGAAGTCATTCAACAGCCGGGCGCTCCTCTCCGCCTCCGGCCGGGTGGCCCGCACCGGCAGGGGCTCCGCGCCCAGGGCCTGGGGATCGGTCTCGGTCAGTCCCTCGGCCAGCCCATCGCCGCGCAGCACCAGCGCGAAGCGGTAGTCCTTCACCGTCTCGACAAACATCTCCGCTCCCGGCAAGTTCACATGCCGGCGAAGCAAATCGCACAGTTCCTGGTTCTTCTCGGTAGGGATGCGCCCTGCCCGCCGGTCAACTACCAAGCCCTTTTCATCCACAGTGCAGAAATTGCCCCGACAGGCCAGGTCCTGTTCGGTGAGGGGAAAATCAATACCCACTGCCTCCAGCACGCCCCGGCCGATCAGGTGCTTGAGAGGATCGTAGCCGAAGACAGCCAGATGCGACGGCCCGCTGCCGGGAGTGATCCCCGGGGCCACGGGGTCGTGCAGGCCGCAGAGCCCCTCGGTAGCCAGTCTGTCCAGGTTGGGGGTGCGCGCGGCCTCCAGTTCGGTGGGACCACCCACCTCTATCGGCAACCCCCCGACACCATCTATGATGAGAAAGACGATCTTCGTCTCCACCACGTGGGGAATGAGCAGGCTCTTGATGAGCTCCAGGTCAGCCATTCTGTGTCTGGTCCTTTCGACACTATTCTCGGTTTTAGTTTTGGGCACCTCCTCGGTAGCACTACACAATAGTGGGAGCGGTTTGTCCGGCAATCTGAGGTGCAAAAGCTCCTCTTCCAACCGCTGAGTGGTCTGGGCCAGCCCCCTGGTGTGGGGACTTGTTCTATGAACTTCCAAATCATTGGTGAAGTATCTCTCAGGGAACTGGGGTGACAAACAAAGGCAGATTATTACCCCAGTCTCGCTTCAAGGCAAATTCTACCCACTCTACACCATTTTGTGGTGCTACCCGATCCTCAAGCCTGGGTCTTTCAGGAGAGGCGATCAGATAACGTTTGCTGCCCCCTTTCCCTCGGTCGGTGGGGTTGGATCCAGTTTCCTCGCACTCCAAGGGGGCTTCACGGTGGCGCTTTGGAATCCATCTCTTCCATGCTATCATTCTACCACAGAATCGATTTTTAGGATAGGCTCTACGTGTTGTTAAGGGGGCACAAGTAAGCTGTATCCTTTCGACTACGCTGTGCTTGCTCCCCAGAGCTCCAGTACCTCATCCTCGTCTCCATAGATGACGCGTAACTTGACGCCCACTACACGTCCATTCTCACGCTGTTTGACTACCTGTAGATACTGCCAGCCGGGCTGGGGGTGTTTGCGAGTAGGTAGACGTCCTGCGCCTTTGTACTCAAGAACTATCCTCTAACTTCGACCCTTGCCCTTCTCCAACTGGACCACCGCCAACCTGGCCGACTACCTGGCCCAGCAGACAGGGATAGTCATCTCCCCACGGCAGGTGGAGAACTATCTCAAGGCCCATGACTGGAGGCTGCGACGACCGGTGCGTACCGTTAAGCACAAACAGAACCCCGACCTGGTCAAGGAGAAAAAACAGGTCGCCGAACTGAAACGCTTGGTGTGATCTATCGGATTTGACAAGAAGGCGTTCTTGGATTAGAGTTAGCATAGTTAAATCCCAACTTGGTGGGGAGGAGCTGACATGTCACGGTGCCCTAACCAACATATGACAACAAGGAGGACGACCATGACACGCATCAAAATTGACCTCGACCGGCGGCTGGGCCGGATTGACCACAACATCTACGGCCACTTCGCCGAACACCTGGGCCGCTGTATCTACGGTGGCATCTACGAGGAGGGCTCACCTCTGAGCGACGAGCGGGGGTTCCGCAAGGATGTGCTAGAGGCGGTGAGGGGACTCTGCATCCCGGTGCTGCGCTGGCCCGGGGGGAATTTCGTCTCCGGCTACCACTGGATGGATGGCATCGGTCCCAAAGATCAGCGTCCCCGCCGCATGGAGCTGGCCTGGCATACCGAGGAGTCCAACCGCTACGGCACCGATGAGTTCATCGCGTACTGCCGGGCCATCGGCGCTGAGCCCTACATCTGCATCAACCTGGGCACCGGCACGCTCGACGAGTCGGCAGCTTGGGTGGAGTACTGTAATGGCACGGGCGATACCTACTACACCAACCTGCGCCGTCAAAATGGCCACCCTGAACCCTATGGGGTGAAATATTGGGGGCTGGGCAACGAGATGTACGGCTTCTGGCAGATCGACCACAAGGAGGCCCGCGAGTACGCGCTCTTCGCCCGCGAGACGGCCAAGATGATGAAGTGGGTGGATCCCTCCATCCAGTTGGTGAGCTGCGGCTGGGATGGCCTCCACGACTGGGATCGGATTGTGCTGGAGGTCCTGGCACCGCACGTGGACTACCACTCCATCCACCTCTACACCGGCTCTGACGAGCACTACCTGAACATCGCCCAGGTTCATCACGCCGAGCGCTGCATCCGGGCTACCTGGGCGCTGATCCAGGAGGTGAGGTACAAGCAACGGCTGGCCCACGACATCCGCATCGCCTACGACGAGTGGAATGTCTGGTTTCGCGAGCGCACCGCTGGGCTGGAGGAGCGCTACAGCCTCTCCGACGCCCTGGCAGTGGCCACCTACCTCAACATCTTCCAGCGCCATCCGGAAAAGGTGGGAATGGCCAACCTGGCCCAACTGGTCAACGTCATCGCTCCCATCTTCACCAGTCCCCAGGGGCTCTTTCGCCAGGCCATCTACTGGCCGCTCCAGCTCTACGCCACCCACGCTCAGCCCATCTCGCTGGACGTATGGGTAGAGTCTGGCACCTTCACTGCCGAGACCGACCCGGAGGATCGTCGCTTCCTGGCCCCGCTGATGCCACTGCCCTATCTGGATGTCTCCGCCACCTGTGACGAGGCGGGGCAGGCGGTGACCCTCTTCGTTGCCAACCGGCACGCCGCCGAGGACATTGAGGCCACGATCCAATTCACCGACTTCATGCCCACGCCCCAAGCCACAGTCTACGAGGTCAACGGGCCCGATCTCAAGGCGGTGAATGATTTCGGTGTGGAGCAGGTGAGGGTGGTGGAGCGGCAGGTGACGGATGCGGCCTCCACCTTCACCTACACCTTCCCGGTGCATTCGATCACGGTATTGAAATTCCAGCGAGCATGAACAGCGAGGACGGCTTTGTGATCACTGCTTTCTTGACCTCAAAGGTGGAGAAAGTGTGGAAAAGGGGAGTGCTATGGCGACAGCAGCATTTGAACAGGTGATGAAAGCCTCGCCTGATCTGGTAGCGATCTCGCATCGGGTATGGATGGACTATGATGAGGAGGCGGATGTATTGTACATGAGCTTTCGCAAGCCTCAACAAGCTACCGACAGCGAGATGGAAGGCAATGTTATCTATCACCACAATGGTGAAGAGTTGGTCGGGATCACGGTCATGGGCTTTAAGGTTGGATGGAACACGTTAGATTGAAAGCGCGAAACCGCGAATGCCCAAGCGAACTGACCTGCACAAGATCCTGATCATTGGCTCGGGGCCGATCGTCATCGGCCAGGCGTGCGAGTTCGACTACTCCGGCACCCAGGCCTGTAAAGCCCTCAAACAGGAGGGTTACCAGGTGGTGCTGGTCAACTCCAACCCGGCCACTATCATGACCGACCCGGAGATGGCCGACGCGACCTACGTCGAGCCGCTGAATGTGGCGGCCCTGGAGCGGATCATCCTTCGGGAGCGGCCCGACGCCCTGCTCTCCACCGTCGGCGGGCAGACGGGCCTGAACCTGGCCTCGGCGCTCTCCCGGTCGGGGTTTCTGGAGGCGCACGGCGTGGAGGTGATCGGGGCCAAGTTCGAGGCCATCGAGGTCGCTGAGAGCCGGGAACAGTTCAAGGCGGCGATGGAGGAGATCGGCCTGGAGGTGCCCCAGAGCGGGATCGCCCGCTCCCTGGGAGAGGCGCTGGCCCTTGTGGAGGAGATCGGCTTCCCAGCCATCATCCGCCCCTCCTACACGCTGGGCGGCACGGGAGGCGGCATCGCCTACAACATCGAGGATTTCCAGACCATCGTGGCACGAGGTCTGGACCTCAGCCCCATCCACCAGGTGCTCATCGAGGCGTCGGTCATCGGCTGGAAGGAGTTCGAGCTGGAGGTGATGCGCGACCTGGCTGACAACTTTGTCGTCATCTGCTCCATCGAGAACTTCGACCCCATGGGGGTCCACACCGGCGACTCCATCACCGTCGCACCCGCCCAGACCCTCACCGACCGGGAGTACCAGCGGCTGCGTGACATGGCGGGGGCCATCATCCGCCGCGTAGGCGTCGAGACCGGCGGCTCCAACATCCAGTTCGCGGTGCATCCCCAGACGGGGCGGGTGGTGGTGATCGAAATGAACCCCCGCGTCTCCCGCTCCTCGGCCCTGGCCTCCAAGGCCACCGGCTTCCCCATCGCCAAGATCGCGGCCAAGCTGGCCGTCGGCTACCGGCTGGACGAGATCCCCAACGACATCACCCGCGAGACCCCCGCCTCCTTCGAGCCCACCATTGACTACGTCGTGGTGAAGATCCCCCGCTGGGCCTTCGAGAAGTTCCCCGGCGCGGATACGGCACTCACCACCCAGATGAAGTCGGTGGGGGAGGTGATGGCCATCGGGCGGACCTTCAAGGAGGCGCTGCAGAAGGGCATCCGCTCCCTGGAGATGGACCGCTACGGGCTGGGGGCCGACGGGCACGACGAGTTTGACCCCCACCTCCTCCGCGAGCGGCTCATCACCCCCCACCCGGATCGTATCTTCTACATCCGCCACGCCCTCCAGTCCGGCCTGTCGGCCCAGGCCATCGCCGAGCTCACCCGGATTGACCCCTGGTTCATCCACCAGATCGCGGAGATCGTGGAGATGGAGGATCGGCTGCGCTCCTTCACGCTGGACACGCTGCCGTTGGAGCTGCTGCGGGAGGCGAAGCGGTTCGGGTTCAGCGATGTGCAGTTGGCGAGTCTGTTACGAGTTAACGAGGAACAGGTGACGAATAACAAGGGACGAGTAATGGGTAACGGGGGGCACTCGTTACTCGTTACTCATTACTCGTCACCAGAGCTACTCATCCGACGGAAACGCAAAGCCCTGGGTATCACCCCCGTCTACCACCGCGTGGACACCTGCGGCGCGGAGTTCCCGGCTTTCACCCCCTACCTCTACTCCACCTACGAGACGGAGTGCGAGGCCCAGCCGACCGACCGCAAGAAGGTGATGATCCTCGGCTCCGGCCCCAACCGCATCGGCCAGGGGATCGAGTTCGACTACTGCTGTGTCCACGCCGCCTTCGCCTTCCAGGGGGTGGGCTACGAGACCCTCATGGTCAACTGCAACCCGGAGACCGTCTCCACTGACTACGACACCTCCGACCGCCTCTACTTCGAGCCCCTCACCCTGGAGGATGTGCTCAACATCTACGAGAAGGAGAAACCAGATGGGGTGGTGGTCCAGTTCGGGGGGCAGACGCCCCTCAAGCTGGCGAATGCGCTCCACGAGGCGGGCGTGCCCATCTGGGGCACCTCTCCCGACTCCATTGACCTGGCGGAGGACCGAAAGCGGTTCGGACACCTCCTGAGCGAGCTGGGGATCCCCCAGCCAGAGAATGGCGCGGCCACCTCGCTGGAGGAGGCGCGGGAGGTCGCGGCCCACATCGGCTATCCGGTGCTGGTGCGCCCCTCCTACGTCCTGGGCGGGCGGGCAATGGTCATCGTGTACGATGAGCGGGAGCTGGAGCGGTACATCCGCGAGGCAGTGGAGGCCTCCTTCGATCATCCGGTGCTCATTGACCGCTTCTTGGAGGACGCCTTCGAGATGGATGTGGATGCCGTCTGCGATGGGCAGGAGGTGGTCATCGGCGGGATCATGGAGCAGATCGAGCTGGCGGGGGTTCACTCCGGCGACTCCGCCTGCGTCATCCCCACCTACATGGTCGCGCCGGAGCACAACGAGATCATCCGGGAGTATACCCATCGGCTGGCTCGGGCGCTGCACGTCGTCGGGCTGATGAATGTCCAGTATGCCATGAAAGAGGGCGTGGTCTATGTCTTGGAGGTGAACCCTCGTGCCTCGCGCACCGTGCCCTTCGTCAGCAAGGCCACCGGAATCCCACTGGCCAAGATCGCCGCCAAGGTGATGGCCGGGATGACCTTGCGGGAACTGGGCTTCACCGAGGAGCCGAAGGTGGAGGGTTACTTCGTTAAGGAGGTGGCCCTGCCCTTCAACAAGTTCCCCGGTGTGGACGCCATCCTCGGTCCGGAGATGAAGTCCACCGGCGAGGGGATGGGCATCGCCGACAACTTCGGCCAGGCCTACGCTAAGGCGCAGATGGCCTGCGGCGGGGAGCTCCCCCTCTTGGGCACCGCTTTCTTGAGCGTCAACGACAACGACAAGCCCAATCTGGTGCCCATCGCCCGCGAGCTGGCCAGGCTGGGGTTCCGGCTGGTGGCCACACAGGGGACGGCGGCCTTCCTACGGCGGCATGGCCTGGAGGTGGAGACCATCTACAAGGTCTACGAAGGGCGGCCCAATGTAGTGGACTACATCAAGAATGGCCAGGTGGACCTCATTGTCAACACCCCTTTGGGCAAGCCGGCCTTCTACGATGAGCCCGCCCAACGGCGCGTGGCGGTGGCCTATGGTGTGCCCATGATGACCACCCTATCCGCCGCCTGGGCAGCGGTCCAGGCCATCCGCGCCATGCAGGACGGCGATTGGACTGTGCAGCCGCTGCAGGAGTGGCACAATCAATCGCGCAGCAAGCTGCGCTACTCCAGGCCAAGGAGGTGAGAACTATGCAGACCAGCTACGAGGTTGTGCGTCGCGCCATCGAGTTCCAGGGGCCT
>Ga0172366_10003419_pt1 | contig 12534 bp, 9 predicted proteins | sample LakKivSesite69cm_FD_114533 | JGI IMG/M metagenome (GOLD analysis project Ga0172366, IMG submission 114533) | Sediment microbial communities from Lake Kivu, Rwanda - Sediment site 69cm | ecosystem: Environmental > Aquatic > Freshwater > Lake > Sediment | place: Rwanda: Western Province, Lake Kivu... | reverse complement strand
GGGCGGTCGGAGATGCCTCCGGCGTGAACCGAATCGCCAGCTCGGCGAGCTTTGTGCTGGGCTGTGCCGGATTGCTGGTGCTTGCCTTGGCGATTGCGGTCTCACTGCTACTGCCTCGGCTATTTGGAGCTCGCCTGGGAGGCAACATCAGTGAAGCTCGATGGGTAGTCTTTCTCCTGGGAGTTAGCCTGAGTATTCAGATAATCTTTGCTGTGTTCAACGGGGTCCTGACCGGCTGCCATCAATGGAGACTTCACAATATCAACATCAGTGGCTGGTATGCAGTGACAGTTGCAGGGATGATTGTCGCTTTACTGCTGGGCGGACGGCTGCGGGTTCTATCCACGATAATCCTTGCGGGAGAGCTTCTGACCGATGTAACCCAACTGATGTTGGCATATCGGGTTTGCAAGGGCTTGCGACTACGAAAATCACTGGTTCAGTGGCTGACGATTAGGGAGTTGTTCTGGTTTGGCGGAAAATCGGTGATCCCCAGCGTGTCGAATCTCCTGTTGAATCAGACTACCTCCATCCTGATTGTAGCTTACCTGGGGCCAGCGGCTCTGGCGCTGTACAGCCGACCACGTTCTCTGATAAATCAGGTGGAGGTACTGGTCCGAAAGATGGCAATGACACTGACGCCGACAATCACCTCCTTGGAAAGCACAGGCAATCTGGGTGAAGTTCGAGAGCTGACAGTTAAGGGGACGCGGTATTCGTTCTACCTATCTCTGCCCATAGTTCTCATGCTGGCCGTATTCGGCGGTCCGATCATGCAACTGTGGATGGGACCTCGCTACGCAAATGGTCTGGTCCCTGCAATCCTGGCGATTGGTTACTTGGCGGTCTTGGTGCAAATACCAGCGTGGAACATCCTCGTGGGTCTGAATGCACATGGCCGGGCGGGGGCGGCGCGTCTCGTTGCCTCTCTTAGTTCGGTTGTGCTGAACATTGTAGTCCTTGGGTATCTCAAATGGGGGCTCGTCGGAACCGCGATTGCCATCACACTTCCGCTGACGATCTTGAACATTGTGGATATTCCGCTGTTAGTCTGCCGACGAGTCCATCTTGACCTAAGGCAATATTTCCTGTCGGTCGTGGTTAAGCCCGCGTTTCATGTGCTGCTGTTTGTGCTTTGTCTGATAACTTGTCGGCTATTGTTTCGTGAGGCGTCGTTGACCGGGCTGGCCGTCGCAACGGCAGTGGGGATGGCGGTTCTGAGCTTATTGTATTGGCATTTTGTGCTTCCTGATACGCTGAAGCGGCGGACCTACAAGCTGTTCGGCATCAGAAATTGGTTGGGGGCAGGAAGAGTCCATCTGTAGGAGCAGCGTGCCATGGTTAAAGTCATCATTCCCGAAGGAATTCCTTCTTTGAATAAAGGTGAAGCGGCAATTCTTGAAGGTATTCATGAGATGCTTTCATTGGGCGGACGACATGAAATAACACTATTCTCTCCTGATTCATGGATTGGGGATGATTCACGGAATTACGGGCATTTGGTGAAACTTGTTGGCGGGACCAGTCCGCTTGGTGGCGAAGAACGAGGTCGTTTACTCTCTTATGTTGTTGTGTCCAAGATGCTGGGGTTTGCTGTGTTGTCACGTGTTTTAGGTGGACTCGTGAAACATGTGGTCAGAGACGAGCTATTTAGGTCAATCTATGATGCCGATGTAATACTTGCAGCCCACGACGGCATGATGGGACCTGGACAATCCCACATAGTGCGTGTTGGCCGTATCATGAACAAACCGGTAGTGTTTTGTGGGAGCGGTATGGGATCGGCCGCGGAGTTTGGCCCCAGGCAGAAAAGGCAAGTACGGTATGCTATCAACAACTCGATAGGTTGTATCGTTCGTGACCGAACTACCTATGACGATTTGCGATCATGTCAAGTGGATGAGAAGCGCCTCTACTTGGCACCCGATCCTGCCGTTCTGCTATCACCGTGTGACGATATGCGAGTTGCCAAGATTCTTGAGTCACAAGGTATCCCGGGATCCACAAGAGGCAACCTGTGTACGGTTGTCGCAGCAGAAGGAGGGATTGTTGCCAGAGAATCATTTGCTGCAGAAAGAGACCCGGATGCCAAACGACGGCTTCGGGTGGGATTGTGGAAGGAATTGCTGTCGTACTTAATAAACTCAACGAACGCCTATGTGGTCTTTTTGCCGCACTGTATAGGACCGTGGCCGGGGAATGACGACAGACGCATGGCCAGAGACATCTGGAACGCGCTGGGCCGCGACAAAGACAGGGTCAAGTGTATCGAGGCGGAGTACTCTGCGGGGGAGCTAAAAGGCATTATGAAAAGCTGTCAGCTCGTACTGAGTGAGCGTGCTCACGCAGCAATTGGAGCTTTTTCTGCAGGTACGCCCTGTGTCGGCTTTGCACCCAAGAAAGACTTCAGAATGCACTGGATTATTAACGGCATGCTCGAGCGCCCCGTGTATGATCTTGACGCCCCAGACATATCGCAGCTCAAGGCGCTCGTAATCGATGAGTGGAACAACAGGCAACGGACAGCGGCGGCAATGGCAGGACATGTTGAAAGGATCCTTGAGCAAGCTCGTGCAGCCGCAAAGTGGATGCATGGGAGAATCGAAGAGTCGCTATGCCGCCTGTAGTAGCAGTGTTTAGGGCCGGAGCAACAGGGTGTATATGCCGGATGTAAGAAGCATTCAGGACGTTGTTCGAAAACGATTGTGTGTCTCGTGCGGCGCGTGTGTAAGTGAGGCGCCTGTGGGCAGCATGCGGATGGTGCTGCGCGAGGATTTAGGTATGCGTCTACCTGAGATAGTAGATCCGAAACAGGTGACCGGGTGTGGCAGCGAGTTTGATGTGTGTCCTGGCGCTGGGCTCAGCATCGATGAAATCAGCAGGGAACTCTATGGGGACGGACTCAGGACAAGTCTCGAACTTGGCCGTTATCGGGCGAGCTACGCCGCGCACAGCACTGACCCAGCCGTATTGGCACAAGCCTCCTCCGGGGGCGTCATGACCGCGGTAGCTCAGTTCCTGATACAAAACGGTCTCGTTGATGCAGCAACAATTGTTCGGTTCGAGTACGGCAATGGCACGGGGCCCAGGCCGATCGAATACCTGGCATGGTCCTTGAAGGACCTGATGGCGGGACAAGGATCCAAGTATTGTCCTACTTCCGTGAATCTACTCGTTCGAGAATGCATGGAAAGAGGAGGCAAGTACTTGTTTTGCGGCACACCATGCCAAGTGGCAGCATTGCGACTGGCCATTCGAAAACACCCGGAATTAGGTGTGCTGTTCCCGTTGACAATGGCACATTTTTGCGGAGGATTCAGAGACTATCGTCAATTGGATTGGATTATTCGCAAGCATGGATTAGATCCGGTGGATGTCGAGTATTTTCGGTTTCGCGGCAACGGCCAGCCAGGGGGGATGTGCATACGGACACAATCCGGAAAAATGGTTGAGGAACCTTATCCGCAATATCTCAGAGATTGTCCTGTTCCAAAACTTAAGAGATGCACATTCTGTATTGACGGCACAGGCCACCTCGCTGACTTCGCCTGTGGCGACGCATGGCTGCCTCGCTACATGAATGATGACTGCCCGTGGTCGATCATCATTGCACGGTCCGAAGCTGCGGTAGGAATCATTGATGAGATGGCAAGGTTAGGGCAACTAGCCATAGAACCATTGGCGTTTGAGGATGTGGTCAGATCCCAGAAATCGAATCTGACATCGAAGGTCAAACGGCAATACAAGCGGATGAAGCTGTACAGTCTGGTCGGTACCACCATGCCGAAATGGGACGTGGAATTGCCATGCGGCAGTAATACGTATGGGGGGGAACTTGCCGTGCTTCTCGGGAAGCGGTTATACCGATGTCAAACGCTTATGCGCATTCGGAGACGATTGTCACGGTATCGAACACTGGTGCTCATGAAGAGGACGCTGGAGGCACTTTCGCGTTCATTGATTAGGGGTGACAAGGCTTTGTAAAAGGCGGTTGGTCTATGGTCTTGCCCGAGCACCTTGTCTTTCCAGAAAGCGAATCGGCAGAGGACCCGAAAATACGGGGCTACGGCAACTTAGGTTCTGGCTACGAGTGCAGCCCAGATCATACGGTGCCATGGGGTGGGGTTACCCCACAGTGGCGGTAGACAGGTCAGGGATTTCGAGAAAACATATGGAAAAGATATTGAGACATAATGAGAAGCCACGGATTTGCTTTGTGGCGCACGGTGCCTATGGCACCATGACTGGAGGCAATAGCGGGCACATCGGCGGTGTAGAGAGGCAGACCTCGCTGATGGCCCGCTGGTTTGCCCGTCGGGGGCACCAGGTCAGTATGCTGACCTGGGATGAAAGTGGGCCGGCAGAGGAGATGATCGACGGGGTGCGCGTTATTAAGCAGTGCCGCCAGGATGCGGGGTTCAAGGGCTTGAGATTTTTTTGGCCGAGGTGGACCAGCCTCGTTGCAGCTATGAAACGTGCGGACGCCGATATCTATTATCATAATCTCGCGGAGTGTGTTACCGGGCAGATGGCGTTTTGGTGCCGTAGGCACGGACGAAAATTCATTTTTTCCGTCTCTGCTGATACGCAATGCAGAGCCAAGCTCCCTTATAGATTTCAGGAGCGAATCTTGTACAGATACGGCCTGAGACATATAGATCAGGTGATTGTGCAGAGCCGAAGGCAGCGGGAAATGATGCAGGAGAATTTTGGGTGCGATTCGGTGATTCTGCCTATGCCGTGTCCTGGACCTAGCGATGACGACTTCAGAGACGGCAAACGCAAATGGAGTGATTCAAAGCGTATCCTTTGGATTGGTAGAATATGTGAGGTGAAGCGTCCGGATCGGCTGTTGGATCTGGCCAAGACTTGTCCGGACCTGAGTTTTGATCTTGTTGGGCCCGAAGATGGGACAAGCTATTCACGTAATGTTTGCGAGCGGGCAAAGACCATCGCAAACGTTACTCTTCACGGCCCCGCTTCGCGAGATCATGTTTCTGAGTTTTACAAGAGGGCACGGGTAGTGTGCTGCACATCGGACTCCGAAGGTTTTCCCAACACATTCCTGGAGGCCTGGAGCTATGGGGTGCCGATCGTATCAACCTTTGACCCAGGCGGAATCATTGCTGATAAAGGGCTTGGCATAATAGATCGAGAGGCACGTGGATTGGCAGAGGGCATACGCCGTTTGTGCAATTCTCCCGATCAGTGGAAGGGAATGTCCCAGAAAGTCCGGCAGTATTATCTGGAGAATCATACCGTTGAGGTGGTAATGCCTCAGTTTGAACAAGTTTTCCTGGACGTTGTAAAAGCGCACGATCGTAGGATATCTCCAGGTTCCTTCAACAAGGTAGGTGGATAATGGTGCAATGCAACAGTAGTAAGAAATTGAGTGGCTTGAGGTGTCTTCTTCTCCGTGGCGGCTGGGCAACATATCTCAAAGGATTTTGCCCTAAGCCTATCAAACGCTTCGTACGAAGATGGTTTCCCTGCACCTATGAGGCTTACAACCGTCGTAAATGGCGAGCTGAAGACCCTTATGCTGATGCCGAGGAGATTTTGATCTATCAAGCCAAGGTAGATGTCCGGCTTGGAATAATAAAGGAATTCGCACATAACCATAAAGGCTACGTGGGTGCTTGTCGTGAGATGGGCGTCCCGTACAAGATATTGGATATTTCCGGACCTGATTGGATCGAGATTGTACAAGAATGTAGTTGCAATGCCTTTCTCGTTCACCCATCGTGTGAGCTCAGTGTCTGGAAGCAGATGTATGACGAACGCCTAAGGGTAATGGTTGAGGATATGGGCAAAATTATCTACCCAACCTATGATGAATTATGGTTTTACGAGAGCAAGCGACGAATGTGCTACTGGCTTCAAGCTCATGGAATACCACATCCTCAAACCTGGATTTTCTACAACTACGATGACGCTATGGAGTTTGCTCGAAACACAGACCTGCCAATCGTTTTCAAAAGCGACTTTGGCTCCGCGGCGGCTGGCGTCAAGGTATTTCGTTCCCGTTCCCGGTTGACACGGTGGGTCAAACACTGTTTTGGGAAGGGAATTATACGTAAAGATGAAGACCCCCGAGATCGGCAATGGGACTCCGTACTTTTCCAAGAGTATCTACCAGATGTAGCCGAGTGGCGAATCATCAGGATAGGTGAGTCCTATTTTGGATATGAGAAGTTAAAGAGAGGGGATTTTCATAGTGGATCTCATCTTCAGAGGTATGCGAGGCCTTCTTCAGAATTGTTGAGTTTTGTCAAAGATGTCACAGACAAGGGCCAGTTTACCAGTATGGATGTAGATGTCTTTGTAACCTTGAATGGACGCTACTTGGTGAACGAACTGCAAACGATATATGGCCATTTTGGTTCTTCCGAACCACAGTGCATGATTGATGGTAAAGAGGGACGCATGATATGGGACACTGGATCAGAGTCTTGGCAGTTTGAAGAAGGTTCTTTCACACAAAACTACTCGTGTAACTTACGCGTCAATACCCTTCTAAGGTTACTACAAAAGCAAGGTCTACTCACAACGCCCCCAAAATCCTCCCAACTGGTTTCAAGACCGCCTCGTGGTGATTGATAACGCAATGTTGTTTGTATGAGTTAGATCAAAGAATGGTTCATAGGCTGATTATCGTCGTCTTGGTGATTGATGACCTGGAATATGGCGGTGCCCAGCGTCAGGTCGTGGAACTGGCGAACAAAATAGACCAGGATCGCTTTGACGTCCATGTGTGTACGCTCTCCCACTATGTCCCTCTTGGTGGACAGTTGCGAGAGCGCCGACGTAGACTGCACACATTAGTGAAGAGGAACAACGTTGATGTTACGGTGGTGCCGCGGTTGGCACGCCTGCTCAGATCATTAAATGCCGATATCGTTCACAGCTACTTGTTTAGTGCGGACATCGCCAGTCGTCTCGCCGGGCGTCTGGTTGGTACAAAGGTGGTCATTGGTTCTGAGCGGGGCGCGAATTATGTCACAAACAGGAGGTGCTTGTTAGCCCACCGACTGACGCGAACCTGCATCGATCTCATCATAGCCAACTCCCAGACTGGCGCTGGGTTCAACAGCAAGACATTCGGCCACCCGGCCAGTGACTATCGCGTCATCTATAATGGAGTGGATACCGAGCAATTCCAGCCACGCGATAAACTTCTGGCCCGCAAGGAACTGGGAATTCCCGCAGAGAGCCGTGTCATCGGCATTGTTGCCTCCTTCAAGGCCGAGAAGAATCATGCAATGCTGTTTCATGCCTTCAAGAAGGTGCTCCAGGCCTTTGCGGACGCTCAACTGCTGATCGTGGGGGATCAACTGTACGGTAATGTGAATCTGTGCGGTAACGTTAACCGTTCAGACGATTACTGTGCTAGAATGAACACCCTGATAGGTGAACTGGGGATACGTCATCAATGTATCTTTCTGGGGAATCGCCAGGACGTGGAACGGATATATCCTGCATGTGATATCACAGTGCTTCCATCGCTCCACGAAGGTATGCCGAATGTCTTGCTGGAGTCGATGGCCTGTGGCATACCAGTTGTGGCAACTAATATATGTGATAATTCGTACGTGGTCAAAGATGGTCAGACAGGCTTTCTTGTCGGGGTGGGAGATGTGGAAGGGATGGCCAAGCGGATACAGACACTGTTGGAGAACGATATTCTACGGCAGACGATGGGACAAAAGGGGACCACCTGGGTGAGGAAGGAGTTCTCGATTGAACAACTAGTCAGAAACACAGAGGCGGTTTACCTGGAAGCATTGGACAAGAATCGCAGTAAACGAATGCCAGTTATCAAATGCAGATGACCGATTCCGCTTCGTTCTGACCTAATATGAAGACAAATGCAGAAAGAGGAGTTGACCGCTTGAATTCTGATGTGGAGATACGACCGCTGCCATATCCTTATCGAGCGATGCTGGCGATCTGCAGCGATCTGGATGAGACGGCAGACCGGCGTGTGTATCGGGAGATCATGCGATTCCTGAACACGACTGAGATCACGGCCATGGGACCGGGCGTAGGGCTGGAAGTCGGCAACTCCATTTACTTCGACATGCCGACGGACCAGTTCGCCTATTGGAATACGGACGATACTGGGCGGGAGATGGTTCGGACTTTAATTAGGAGCGGCCATATTGACTGTTTGCATTCCTACGGCGACCTGGCTACCACGCGTAAACACGCGGCACGGGCACTGGATGAATTGACTCACCACGACTGCAAGCTGGAAGTGTGGACTGATCATGGAACGGCAGCTGCCAACTTCGGCTCAGACATAATGCAGGGCCACGGTGACGAGCCTGGTCATCAAACATACCATGCTGATCTGACAACTGATTACGGTATAAAGTATGTATGGTGCGGACGGGTGACAAGCATCACAGGGCAGGATGTTCCAGCCAGTTTACACGGCATATTCCTGTGCAACCATCCCATAGCTTCTGGTCGGACGTTACTTAAGGAAGTAGCCAAGCGGAGGTTAGCCCGGGCTGGGAATGCAAAATACGCAATGCATGAGCCGAATGAGACATTGTGCCCAATTGCCCTACGTGACAACAGGCCAGTCTATGAATTCATGCGTTGTAATCCGCACTGGGGCGGAGTCACCTCGTGCGAACAGGGTAGGCGTATTGGCGAAGTGCTGACGCGCGATATGCTGAATCGCCTCATCAAGCGGGGCGGAACTTGTGTTCTTTATACGCACCTTGGTAAGATCGACAATCCGAATATTCCATTCAACAAAAACGGGGTGGATGCCTTTCGCCGGTTAGCAGAGGAGTTTCAAGGCGGCATGATTCTTGTTACCACGACTCGCCGGTTGTTGGGTTACCGTCACGCTGTTCGTGAGATCAGTTACGACAGTCACTGGAACGGTCGAGACCTCTCCATCGATATCAGCACGCGGAACACCAAGGCTCGCATCGGTGGGCCATCCGCTAATGACTTGAATGGCTTGACTTTCTACGTGCCTCATTCAGAAGCAACTTCGTTAACGATAGATGGACAAGAGGTCACGCAGTTCAAGCATAACGCCACAGACGACACAGGTCAGCCAAGCATATCTTTGCCTTGGCCGATGTTGGAGTTCCCGGATATATGAGTAATAGCCCTCTATCTAAGACTACAGGATCTCTTGATATTGTCTCTCTCGTCGCGAAGGACGGGCAGGAAGAGCTTGTTATAAGACCTGTTTCATTTCGACGGCGGCTGCGGCGATGGCTATGGCATGTTCTCGCGCGGGAGTTCACGCTGCTATGCGTCATAGGACTAAGAATAACGACTTGGATTGGCCGGCGGCGTCCTATTGACCGGGAAGGGTGTGAAATTATGCTTACTGGCCGTTTTGACTCCGATAACTGGATTTTGGCTCATCTTGGTCCATTAGCGGCTTCAAAGAAATGTACGCGCGTGTGGATGGTATCAACCAATCCTGTCCCTGCGCTGCCCAAGGTAGTGGCTATCTATCCGCCGAGATGGTTGATGAAAGTTGTGGGAGTGACACAAGCAAGGTTATTGACTTTTGTGTGGGCAGCGATGCGCAAGCGGCCGCATATTGTCGGTGGCTTTCATATCATGGTCAATGGGATTACGGCCATTATTCTGGGGCGCCTGGTGGGAGCTCGGTCAATGTATTTCTGCGTAGGAGGGCCAGCGGAAGTCTACGATGGCGGCATTCATAGTGCAGACAGTCTCTTCACGAAGATGGAGACAGCAGACGCCATTGTGGAAAGCAGGCTTTTGAGGATAGCCGCAGCGTCGGATACGATAATCACGATGGGTAGTAGGGCGGTCAGCTTCTTTCGTGAGAAAGGTATCGATACCAACTTCCATGTAGTATCAGGCGGTATCGATCCAATACGATTTCAGCCAGCCGAAACGCCCCCATCGTATGACCTTATCCTGACCGGACGTCTTGTTGAGGTCAAGCGGATAGACATTTTTCTACAGACTGTCAGGAGAATTGTGGACAGGATGCCGTACATCAGAGCGGTGATAGTGGGTGACGGTAAGTCAAGCAATCAGTTACGCTCGTTGTCCATCGATCTGGGCGTTGATCGCAACGTTGATTTTGTCGGGCATCAGGATGATGTGGAAAATTGGTTGCGCCGCGCCAGAGTGTTTGTCATTACGTCAGATTCGGAGGGACTTGCTCTTTCGATGATGGAGGCAATGATGTGTGGCTTGCCGGCGGTGGTCTCCGAAGTCGGTGATTTGGGCGATCTGGTCGAAAACGGAGTGAATGGCTATATGGTTCCGCGACGTTCGCCCGGACTGTTCGCCGATCGTCTCGGCGAGTTGCTCTCAGACGCCCGGAAGCTGAAAGCATTCTCTCTGGCCGCTCGTCGGTCAGCGCTGCGATACGAGACGCAAGCTATGATTGAACGTTGGGATAGTATTTTGGCGAATGACAGGAAATCATGAGAGCTGACTTCATCTTGCCTGACGCTCGTGATATTTTGGCATCCAGTGAGGTGGCTATCTCACCCGGACACAATGGATATTCATCGACTCCACCGTACTCGCCCAGCGTCTACTACCCTGAGTACCCTTTTGCCCCTGATACCCTGGTGAAAGAGGTCAATCATGCATACGAGGGGGTGCGCGATGTGCTGCGGTTGTTGAAGCTCGACGCAGAGCATTGCAGCCAAAAGGGATGGAATCCGCTTGGCGAGATTATCCGTCCCGGCAACACGGTGGTGCTGAAAGCGAACTTTGTTCGCGATTTTCGTGAGACGCAGCCGGGCCATGATGACTGTCTGATAACCCACGGCTCAATCATTCGAGCGGTTCTCGACTATGTATACATTGCCCTTGAGGGGAGAGGCCGAGTCATCATTGCGGATGCCCCGCAGGACGATGCAGATTTCGATGCGATTCGAAGGATCGCGGGGTTGAATGAGATTCAGGAACTCTATCATCGGCAAGCTGGTTTTGACGTTGAAGTCTATGATCTTCGGCCCGAGAAGTCTCGGGCGGTGGATGGTGTGACTGTTGGTCACGAGCAGTTGCCTGGGGACCCGCGCGGATACGTCAAGGTTGATCTCGGCAGCCACTCGATGTTTGCCGAGATCGAGCACCTTTGCCACCTGTTTTACGGCTCGGAGTATGACACGAGCGAGATTCGCCGCCACCATGCCGGCGGTGTCCACGAGTATCTGATCGCCCGAACGATCCTCGAGGCTGATTGCATCGTCAACTTGCCCAAACTTAAGACTCACAAGAAAACTGGTATCACAGTATGCATGAAGAACCTGGTGGGCATTAACGGCAACAAGAACTGGCTTCCGCACCATCGGCTGGGTACTCCGGCCCGGGGTGGAGACCAGTTTGCCGACGACGGAGTGATACATCGAGTTGAGCAAGAGACCATGGTATGTTTCAGGCGTTTGTTTCCATTGTTAGGACCTATGCGGGCAGTCGCCGCCAAGCCACTGAAAGCCATGGGCCAGCGTATCTTTGGCGACACGAATACCGATACCATTCGTTCCGGCAACTGGTATGGCAATGACACAACCTGGCGGATGGTGATCGATCTGAATCGAATACTGATGTATGCCGATAGCAACGGACATCTGCAAAACAATCCTGTAAGGTGCATATTCTGTATTGTTGACGGGATTGTTGGTGGTGAAGGCAATGGTCCATTGGATCCGAGTCCGAAAGTCGCAGGTACTATAGTAGCCGGCATGAACCCTGTGGCAGTCGATCTGGCATGTGCGCGCATTATGGGTTTTGACTACCTGCGGATACCCATGTTATGTCAGGCATTGAACGGTGACGATCCTCTGTCACTTGTGGCATTCGGATACGATGAGGTGGTCGGCTTGTCCAATGCTCATCCATTCGGCCGCCCATTGAGACTCTTTGAAGATTTGTATCTGTCTTTCAGGCCCCACTTCGGGTGGCGGGGGCATTTGGAATTGGATCGCGTACAAGGGCCCGAAAACAGAATGGGTCCACAGGTATAACAATTGAGCATGTCTGCATTGAAGGCACAAACCAAATGAAAAAAGCCTTGTCAAGGAAAAATTTCTGGGAGGATACCCCACGGCGGGTAGTGAAATCAACGTTGGGGAGAGTCCTGGGATTGTTCCCGCCAGCGCTGCTGTTGGGAAAGAGTTTCCGGGAGAGCTACAAGACTGTTCGTGAGGCGCAGTGGTGGACGGCCGAATGTGTGCGAGAATATCAGTTGAGCAGATTACGTGAGATATTGAAACTTGCCTATGAAAGAACGGAGTTCTACCGACGGATGTTCGATACCAGTGGATTCCATCCACGAGATCTGCAGGTCGTCGATGACATGAGTCGACTTCCTACGATTGACAAGCAAGTCGTTATTGAGGACCCTTTGGGCATGTGCACAAAGGATATTAAGGATAAGAATGTTGATTTTGGATCCACCGGTGGAACAAGCGGCACTCCCTTGCATCTTTATCTAACCGCAAAGCGCTCATCTGTCGAATACGCATATCTTGTAACAAGTTGGGAACGGGCTGGCTATAAACT
>Ga0172366_10003418_pt1 | contig 12535 bp, 9 predicted proteins | sample LakKivSesite69cm_FD_114533 | JGI IMG/M metagenome (GOLD analysis project Ga0172366, IMG submission 114533) | Sediment microbial communities from Lake Kivu, Rwanda - Sediment site 69cm | ecosystem: Environmental > Aquatic > Freshwater > Lake > Sediment | place: Rwanda: Western Province, Lake Kivu... | reverse complement strand
GAAACTGTCTATGGAATTGCCTGCCGGGTTAAAGGTGATTCGTTAGCCAGGCTCGACAGTATAAAAGGTCGCGACGCCAATAAATACTACACTTTGCATATCGGCCAAAAGAGCAATGTCGGGTATTATGTACCAACCATTGGGCTCAAGGCTCAAAAGCTGATTCAAGGCACCTGGCCTGGCCCTTTGACCATTGTATTCGAATTGGATAAGGAGGATATTGACAAGCAATGTAAGAATTTCGAAGAAGAAGTTTTCATAAACCTTTACAAAAATCATTCCATAGGTATTCGCTGTCCGGATAACACAATAGCTGCAATGTTACTGCAACGGACGAGCAGACCTATAGTTGCGCCAAGTGCTAACATAACGAACAAACCGCCCGCTGTCGACGCCGCTCAGGTTTTGAATCAGTTATCAGATCGAATCGATTTGCTGCTGGATGCCGGTCCGTGTGAATATAAGAGGAGCAGTACGGTTGTTAAAATAGGTAAAGAAGGCATGAGGATGTTGAGGCACGGCATATATTCGCAGGCGGAATTGGAAATATTATCTCAGGTACAGATTTTGTTCGTTTGTACGGGCAATACGTGCCGAAGCCCGATGGCGGAAGGAATATTTCTAAAATATTTGGCGGAAAAAATGCAATGCAATATTGACGACCTCGGCAAAAGGGGTTATAAAGTTAACTCGGCTGGCATTATTGATTCATCTGGTTTTCCTGCGAGTGTTGAAGCAATAGCTGCTTGTGCCGCCTTGGGAGTAGATATAAAAGCTCATAGGAACAAGGTATTGACTAGGGAGCTTATCGAAGAAAGTGACATTGTATTCGCCATGGAGGGAATACATCGTGACAGAGTTATTGCTCTTGAGCCAAAAGCGGCGAACAAGTGTTTGCTGTTGGCGGGTGATACGGGAATTCCTGATCCAATAGGTCAACCTCAACAGTTTTATAATGATTGTGTGAAATTAATTGAAAGAGCCATACAAAAAAGGATTGGTGAGCTTGAGATATGAAAGTAGCAGTTGGGAGTGATCATCGGGGTTACGAGATTAAACAACAAATAATTGCCATAGCTACTGAGCTGGGCCATGAGTGTATCGATTTCGGTACCAGCGATAACAATCCTGTTGATTACCCCGACCTGGCGTATTTGGCAGCGTCGGCAGTATCTAAAAAAGAGGCCGACAGAGCTATTTTAGCCTGTGCAACCGGGATCGGAATGAGTATGGCCGCCAATAAGGTGAAAGGAATCAGAGCGGCCCTGTGTCACGATGAGCTAAGTGCTCAGATTTCGCGTGACCACAACAATGCAAATGTCCTGTGTTTATCGGCGGAGCAGATTGGAGTTGTATTGCTGCGTAAAATGGTGGAGGTATGGCTTAACACCGATTTTAGCGGTGGAAGACACGAAAGAAGAGTAAGGAAAATAAGGGCCATCGAGGAAGGCAAAGATCCCAGAGAACTATAGAATGGCTGGTTTACAGCGGGTAATGGTAGGGTGGGCAGGGAGGCCTGCCCTATATTTTTGCAGACGTTGAGACAACGGTGTCAGATCTTGGCGGCGATTCGTTTATGCCTGGTCGCGATGGCTTTCATTGCCGCCTTAATTCTTTCTCTGCCTGCCTGGGTTTTTCGATGTAGCTTTTCCGTGGGACTGCTGCCTATTGCACGCAGCTTGTTGTATCTGTTTTCGAGGAGATTATCAATCTTTGTTCGGTTCAGGTCCCGCAATGTTTTTACTATATATTTCTCGACGTTATAAACGGTGTCGTGTATATTTCGATGTGCGCCGCCGAGCGGTTCGGGGATGACGGCGTCGATCAGGCAGAGCTTCTGCAAATCCCTGCTGGTCAATTTGAGCGCCTCGGCTGCTTGTGGCGCCTGCGAGCCGTCACGCCAGAGAATCGCGGCGCAGCCTTCAGGCGATATCACCGAATAATATGCAAATTCGAGCATGGCCAGCTTGTCGCCGACGCCTATTCCAAGAGCGCCGCCGGAACCGCCTTCTCCGATAACGATACAAATTATCGGCACTCTCAGACGGGACATCTGGTGCAGGTTCATCGCTATGGCCTGGGCCTGACCTCGTTCCTCGGCGCCAATGCCGGGATAGGCGCCCGGTGTGTCAATCAGTGTTACGATGGGAATGCCAAACTTTTCGGCAAATTTCATCTTGGCCAGCGCCTTGCGATATCCCTCCGGATTCGGACATCCGAAATTACAGGCGATTTTCTGCTTTATGGTTTTGCCTTTGTCCTGACCTACGACCAGCACTTTCTCCCTGCCTATCTGGCCGAGGCCGGTTACGATTGCGCGATCGTCGCCGAAGCATCTGTCGCCGTGCAATTCGCGAAAATCCTTTACCATTAAATTAAGGTAGTCGGACAGAAGCGGCCTTTTTGGATGGCGGGCTACTTGAACGGTTTGCCACGCCGTCAGATTCGAATAGATGAGTTTTAGCTCGTCAACCTGCTGTTCCTGGAGCTTGTGTATCTCGGAAGAATAATCAATGCCTTTTGTGGAACTGAGCTTGCGCAGCTCATTCATTTGACAATCAAGATGAATAACTTTTTCCTCGAAATCGAGGTGGTCGCTGTTGGTTAGACTACTCTTATTATTATTTGGCATTTTAGCTATTTTAGCATCATGTTTGATCATAGTAACGTGACGAGAATATATCATCATCAGGGCGAATTTTATCTGTGAGTTGGAATATTAACATTTAAATATAACAAATCAAAGAAAAAAATTGACATCTGCATGGGGCTACAGTACTTTTTAGCAGAATCTATTCTGGGCGTATTTTCATAAGGTCTTGTTTATGAAGGACTTAAAGCAGACAACCGTTATAGGCTTAGGGCTTTTAGGCGGGTCGATTTCTTTGGCGGTTTTACGCTCTTTTGCCGGGGTAAAAGTGGTGGGTTTTACGCATCGGGCTTCCACTCGCGATAAGGCCGGGCAATTGGCGGTGGCAAGTGAGGTTGTTGACAATGTATGCCGGAGTGTTTCTGGTTCAGATATCGTTATTTTGGCTACACCCTTATATACGTTTGAGAACATTTTCAGTCAGATTGCTGATTCGCTGCCGAGAGGTTGTATTGTGACGGATGTCGGCTCGACTAAAGTGTTTCCGCATCGCTGGGCGGTTAAAAGGCTGCCGAAGACTGTACATTACGTTGGCTCGCACCCAATTGTAGGCTCTGAGCAAAGAGGCGTTGAATTCGCAAGAGATGATTTATTCGATCAGGCCATCTGCATCTTGACAACAACAGGTAAAACAAACAACCAGGCAGTGCAAATTCTTAAGAAGTTCTGGTCGAAACTCGGATGTTTTGTGAAAATAATGAAACCGGCCGAGCACGATAGAGTATTTGCGAATGTCAGTCATCTGCCGCATATATTAGCTGCAGCATTGATTAATACCAACAGCGGCAAAGATTTGAAATTTGCAGGTAAAGGTTTTATGGATACATCGAGAGTGGCGTCGGGGCCGGCAAACATCTGGGCTGATGTTCTGCTGACGAACGCATCCAACGCCGCCAGGGGCATCGACAAGGTCATTATTGAATTAAAGAAATTCCAAAAGGCTGTCAGGGGTGGGAATAAAAGAGAAATCGTAAAGCTGCTCGAAAAGGCGAGAGGCAAACGGGTGGAGCTGATCAATTATAAGATTGAGAAAAAGGAAGCAATATCGTGAAACAATGGCGTTTTGAGGTTTTTAATCGATCAGGTTTTTCGGATGTACATGGAAAAAGCGTGCTGGATGATATCCAGGAGCTGGGCATTAATTCTGTCCAGGCGGTTCAGTCGGCGAAGGTCTTTCTTATCGAGGCCGACTTCGACAGGAATTTTGCCGAGCGTCTGGCAAGAGAGCTTCTTGCCGATCCGGTCTGCGAAGAGTATTATATCGGCAGAAGCGGTCCGCCGGCCGGCCTGGCAAAAGTGACGCTTATCGAGGTACACCTCAAAAGCGGCGTGACCGACCCCGTCGCCGAATCGGTCATGGCGGCTATTGCCGATATGGGCGTCAAAGCTCATAATGTTCGAACCGCCCGAAAGTATGTATTGCTGGGCCAGATCACGCAAAAACAGACCGATACGATTGCAAAGAAAATCCTGTCGAACGATTGTATAGAAGATTGCATTATAGGCAACGAGGCGGAACCGCCAAGCCCGCATCTTAAACTGTACGAATTGCAGGTCGTTCACTGGCCCATACGCGACCTTGACGATGATGCTCTGGTTGCTCTGAGCAAGAAAAAAGACCTTTTTTTGAATCTGGTCGAGATGCAGACGATTCAGAAATATTATCAGCAGCTCGGCAGAGAGCCTACCGATGTCGAACTGGAATCGATTGCCCAGACCTGGAGCGAGCACTGTGTGCATAAAACGCTCAAAAGCTCCGTCGAATTGTCAATAAACGGCCAGCATGTGCATTTTGACGATTTGTTGAAGGAGACCGTATTCAAAGCTACCAAACAACTCAATAAACCTTGGTGTATATCTGTCTTTGCCGATAACGCGGGAGTGGTGGAATTCGATGAGGACTCGGCAGTTTGCTTCAAGGTAGAAACCCATAACCACCCATCTGCGCTCGATCCTTACGGCGGTTCGGCAACCGGTATAGGCGGCGTGATTCGCGACCCGATGGGAACCGGCCTGGGAGCCAGACCGATTGCCAATACGGACGTCTTCTGCTTCGGCGTGCCTGATAAGAAGCTCGAAGATATCCCCAAAGGAGTTCTGCACCCGAGACGGATTATGAAAGGCGTTGTGGCGGGCGTCCGCGACTACGGCAACAGAATGGGAATCCCGACGGTCAACGGCGCAATTTATTTTGACGACAGATACTTGGCCAATCCGCTGGTCTATTGCGGCAACATCGGCCTGATGGACAAGAATAAGTGCTTCAAGAACCCGCAGAGTGGGAACCTGGTTATCATGGTGGGCGGCCGCATTGGCAGAGACGGGATACACGGGGCGACGTTCTCGAGCGGCCAAATGACGCACGAGCACGAAACTATCTTTTCCCATGCCGTGCAGATCGGTAACCCGATTACGGAAAAGAAAATGCTGGATGTTCTGGTGCAGGCAAACAAAGCCGGATTGTATGAAGCTATCACGGATTGCGGAGCCGGCGGCTTGAGCAGCGCAGTGGGAGAAATGGGCAAAGACCTGGGCGCGGAAATAGACCTGGAAAAAGCCCCGCTCAAATATGCCGGCCTGAACTATACCGAAATCTGGATCAGCGAGGCACAGGAGAGAATGGTCGTCGCCGTAAAGCCGGAAAATTTAAAGGCCATTACGAAAATCTTCGATGACGAGAACGTCGAATCCACCGTTGTCGGTAAGTTCACCAGCGACAGGAAGTTGAAGCTGCGATACAATGGCCGGCAGGTCGGCGAGCTGGATATGGATTTTCTGCACGACGGCGTGCCGAAATACTCCCGCAAGGCCGTCTGGACGGTGCCTAAGCTGACCGAACCGAGCTTGCCCGAAAAGGATAATTATAACGATGAGCTTTTGCGTATTCTGTCGTCTTACAACGTGGCCAGCAAGGAATGGGTCATCCGGCAGTATGACCATGAGGTGCAGGGCGGCTCGGTTGTCAAGCCACTGACCGGTATCAATAACGACGGGCCGTCTGACGCGGCGGTGATTCAGCCGAAGCTCAGTTCTACCAAAGGCCTGGCAATAAGCTGCGGGATGAATCCGCTTTACGGCGACATCGATCCGTACTGGATGGCCCTTGCCGGAATTGAGGAGGCGATCAGGAATATCGTTTGCGTGGGCAGCCGGTTTGACAGGATTGCTCTGCTTGACAATTTCTGCTGGGGCGACTGCACCAGGCCGGAGACGCTCGGTCCTCTGGTGCGGGCGGCGCAGGCCTGCTACGACGGAGCGATGGCCTTCGGGACGCCGTTTATTTCCGGCAAGGATTCGCTCAATAATGAGTTCGAGTGTGAGGATGGCAGGAGGATTTCCATCCCGTCGACGCTTTTGATTAGTGCGATATCAATCGTTGATGATATCGGTAAGTGTGTCACGATTGATGCCAAAAAGGCGTCTAACCTTCTTTTTGTCGTGGGCGAGACGAAAAACGAATTGGGCGGCTCGCACTATTACAAGATTAACGGCCACGTCGGGGCCAACGTGCCGAGATTGGACCTCGAAAAAGCCCCGAAAATCGCCGCTAAGATATCAGCCGCAATAGCCGGGGGGCTTATCGTAAGTTGTCACGATTGCTCCGAGGGCGGCCTGGCTGTGGCGCTGGCGGAGATGGCTTTTGCCGGTGGGCTCGGGATAGAGGTGGACCTGCGCGGCCTGCCGTGCGGCAAAGATTGCAGCAGGACCGATGCTCAACTGTTCAGTGAGTCGAATTCCCGATACGTTGTGGAAGTTGAGCCGGATAAATATAATGCATTCGCAAAAATGATGCTCAATCTGCCGTTCGGCCAACTTGGAAAAGTAACGGAAGATAAAAAGCTCGTCATCAAAGCTCAGGACGGCGAAACCGTTATCGAAAAGGAAATCGAGACACTGAAGCAGGCGTGGCAGAAAACATTTGACTGGTAATTAGATATGAGACGCAACAGTACAACAACGGTAACCGAGTTGAGACAATATTCGATACTGGATGTAAAGCAGGCAAAAGAAGTCGCTTTGACGTGGCTTAAAAACAAACAGCTATCTAATGCTGTCTGTTTCGGATTACCCGAGGTTGATGACCGTTACCACGTGTGGCGAGTGCCTCTTTTGTCTCAGCACACAGATATCAAGGTCGGCGAGATTGTGATAGATGCCAAGACGTCGCTTATCCTCGAAGGTAAGACCACTCGGCCTGATGTAATCGAAAGCCGCGTTTTGGGTAGAGACTACGCTCAACGGGCTGTTCGAAAAAGGAAATCTCGTGAGAGTTATCCGCTTTCAACCTTGAGGAATACGATAATACACGGGGATAGCGAGTCAATGCTCTTGGAATTACCCGCGGGCTCTGTTGACCTGGTTTTCACGTCGCCGCCTTATTATAACGCTCGGCCGGAGTACACAGATTACATCACCTACGAAGAGTACCTGCTGAAACTCAAGAAGATAATCCAGAACTGCCACCACGTCCTCGCGGAAGGCAGGTTCTTTGTGATCAACATCTCACCTGTCTTGTTACGGAGGACCAATAGGAATGAGGCGTCTAAACGAATTGCCGTGCCTTTTGACGTTCATCAGCTTTTTATTAGCGAGGGTTTCGATTTCATAGATGACATAATCTGGGTAAAACCCGAAGGCGCGGGCTGGGCTACCGGTCGGGGCAGGCGGTTTGCGGCCGATAGAAATCCCCTTCAATACAAGGCTGTTCCCGTAAGCGAGTATGTTCTTGTATATCGTAAGCATACCGAAAAACTGATAGACTGGAATATAAAGGCACATCCTAAGCAGGAGTTAGTGAAAGAGTCGAGGATTCCCACTGATTATGAAAGGACGAATATCTGGAAAATCAAACCCGCGCACGACAAGAGGCACCCGGCTGTCTTCCCATTGGAATTAGCGCAAAAAGTTATCACCTACTATTCTTTCAAAAATGATGTTGTGCTGGATCCATTTGCCGGTATTGGGACGACTGGGATCGCTGCGATAAAACTCAAGAGGAGATTTGTGATGATTGAGGAAAATCCACAGTACGTCAAATATATGAAACAGGACATCAAAAAATATCTTGGCAAAGCCGCGAAAAGTGTCCTTACACAAAACACGGACAATATTGATGTATCAGATGTTTTGATATGATTTCAGTATGAGTAGCAAAGACAAAACTGAAAACAAAAAACTCACGGATCTTGTATCGCCCGAAGCTCTTGACCTCCTTTCTGGAAGCGGAGCGAAGCTGGTCGGGAAAATCGGCATCGAGGTAGTCCGAAGTGTTGTGCTTGATGTTCTAACAGGAAAGAATCTCAGGGATTCGACCGAAGCGTTGACCAGAAAACGAATAGCCACGCTGAATCTGGCTCTCCTGCAGATGTTCCTGAAGGGGGCGAGCAATAATTCTGCTTTAAGCACCGAGCTGATAGATTTTGCATGTAAGCGGTTGGCTGAGGCACGGATAACCAAAGAAGAAAGATGGCTTGCTCAGTGGGTGTTAGGCCTGACCGATAAAGCTTTCCAGAACGTTCTCCGAGACGAACGTGGCGCTATAGTTAGCTATACGAATGAATATAAGGATACTTGCCGTCGAATCGTGGAGAATTTCGAAAGGACCCATGGGGTGTTGAGCGGTACTCTTGCGATAGAACCACAGCTTAAAGCAGAGATAAACACACTCTTCATGTTATATTTACTGAATGCAGTCGGATCAGAGACGCTGACGATTAGAGGGTCTGAAAAATCCTCTTACGGCAAGCTTTTTGAGAAGCTGATACTTGGCTCCCTCCTGAGCATACTTGGTTTTAAGCTTATCGAACGAGATAACTTGAAACATTTGAATAAGGTCTTCTGGCTCGCTGAACAGGGCGAGCGAAGGGAGAGCGACGCCACTTTGCTTTACACTGCAGGTAGGGGAGTCAGATTTGACATTGGTTTCATCGGACGTGGCAATCCGGAGATATCTTTGGACAAGGTCACGAGATTCGAGAGGGAAATAGAGCTTGGCAATCAAAAATGGTATCTTGCTACTATTATAATCGTTGATAGAATTGGAAAAAACAGCAGGATTGAGAAGCTTGCACGCAGAGTCGGAGGAGCCATTGTGCAAATGAGCATGAGCTATTGGCCTAAGGAAGTGGCACGCGAACTGAACAAGGTGTTGGGGTACTCGCACAAGGTACTTAAACTATCGGATGAGAAGCTCGAAAATTACCTGAAACGTCAGGTAGCAAAAGTACCTATGGAAAAGATCATCGGAATTTCGGAGTAGAAGGATTTATAGGAGACAAGATGGATATACGAGCAATCGTTTTGCGGGCTGCTGGTATTAACTGCGATATGGAAACCGAATATGCGCTGGAAATGGCCGGAGCGAAGGCACGGCGCATTCACATAAACAGGATAATTGAGAACAAAATGCTGCTGGATGAATTCCAGATTATGGTAATTCCCGGCGGGTTCAGCTACGGCGACGACGTGGCCGCCGGCAAGATACTTGCGAACCAGATCATGCATCATCTTTACGAGCCGGTCCAAAAATTCATCGAGGACGGCAAGCTTGTGCTGGGAATCTGCAACGGCTTCCAGGTGCTGGTCAAGACCGGAATCCTGCCGGGCGACAATTCGGCCAAAAGGCAGGCCGGCGTCACCATCACGAATAACGACAGCGGAAAATTCGAGGACAGGTGGGTTTATCTGGCGCCCCGGAGCAAAAGGTGTATTTTTATCGAACCCGGCCGGCAAATCTATCTGCCGGTCGCGCACGGCGAAGGCAAAGTAGTCACCAAAGACGAAGCAACGCTTCAAGAGCTTCGGGAAGGCTCACACATCGCGTTCAAATACGTCGATAAAGACGGCAAAGAGGGTGGCTTTCCCGTCAATCCGAACGGCTCGATGGATTCCATCGCAGGCCTGACGGATACTACCGGCAGGGTCCTCGGATTGATGCCGCACCCGGAAAGGTTCGTAAGGCCCACCCAGCATCCGCGATGGTGCCGGTCAAATAACGTGGACAGTGATGGCATGACGATTTTCAATAACGCGGTCAGGTACATAAAGAACAACTTCGGATAACTGACCTGGATTAAGAGAAAATAACACTATACGGTTTCCCAGTCGCGCAGCGATGTGTACTGAAGCGGTAGGGCGGCCCATTGCTTGTTTGTTATACGTTCGAGCCATTCCTTATCTGCCGCCGTCTGTCCGAGCGGGCGCGTGTAGGCAGCACGGGCGGCATTATCAACCTCGTAAACGGTCGAAAGCCCCGGTATAACGCTGGTTATGGCATCATTTAGATTGAGAATGCACTGGATTGTCAGCTTTGCCAAGTCGTTGTCTTTCTTGCTGCCGACGCCTAATTTTGGCTTATCGTGACTCTCGAAGAGGCTGCCGCCAAAGAACGGCTTTATTGTTATCAGTCCGACGTCGTGGTCCTGCAGCGACTGGAAGATACTCTTGTTCTCGGGCCCGTATCCGGCGTTGACCTCTTCGATGTTGTCCGAGAAGGCGCCAAGATTTGTTTATGCCGGAGGGGTAAAAGGATTGCAGGTATTATCAGGGATTAGTTGCTACCGGCGAGTCTGTCTGGCGGAGGATCTCTAAGGCGGCAGACCTGTTTTCGGCGAAAACAAGCACCTCGCTAAGACCCGCTACGGCGAAAATACATTTGGTGACGGTGCTGACGCTGCAGAGAATGAGTTTGCGACCGGCCTGCTCCATCATGCTGCGCAGTATTAACAGGTTGCTGATATTCCAGGAGTTTATAATCTCGACTTTGGAAAAGTCGACTATCACGTCGCATTGGCATTTATCGCTGACGGTTTCGTTGAGATTTTTAAGTTCGTCCGCTCTTTCCGACCTGTCGGAAGGCAGATCGACGAGAATGATATTTTCAGATAGATTCCTAATCCCCATTTTACACTCTTTCCATTTATCTATATTTTCCCGTGTATTTATGCTTGTATCGGAATAAGTTGAGTCAGGATTAAATAAAAAATCGATGAACGGTCGGATTTTGTATAATTGTCTGATAAGCTGTCTGTTATCGGCCGTAGGTGTAACTTTTGTCTTACTGGTTTTTCAGGATGTCAGCCATTCGTGAAGGTTCTCTCTGACAAAATCGTCATCTATAAGCTGCGGGTAGTCTCGGATGATTTGGTCGATGTTCTCGGCCTGCCCGTCTGACAGCCTTTCGGCAGGATCGAGTGTGTTGATTTCTTTTATAAGCCCCTGTTGCTTCAGGACGTAGGAGATGCCGGAGATGCAGCCTCGGAATTGGTTTTCGGCGTCGAAGATTGCCTTGTTGGCAAGCGTCAATTGGCCGGCCAACGTGAGCAGGTCTTGCGGGACCGGGGTGTTGTTATTGCGAATTACTTTAATACGTTCCAGATGTTCTACAGCCTTTTTCGTCCAGCATGCCCACTGGCCGAGCAGGCCGCCGACAATCTCGACAGGCACGGTCCGACCCTCAACGGTGAATTCGTGCCGGGTCAGCAAATCGAGAATGATATTATCGTCGTTGCCGGTATATAGAGCGATCTCATCGGTCCGGCCGGAATGGGCAACGGCTTCGAGCACATCGAGCGTCTGGTATCTGTTGAACGGAGCAATTTTGATGGCAAGGACGTTCGGTATCGTCACGAACTTTTGCCAGAATTCTGCCGGCAGCGTCATTTTACTGATTGTCTGCTGCAGATAGAATCCCATTATCGGAATTACTTCAGCAATCCGGCGGCTGTGGTCAATTAGTTCGTCGATGGACTTTCCTTTCAGTGCTGTAAGTGAAAGCAGTCCGATATGATAACCGAGCTGGTGGGCCAGACTTGCTTCCTGAATCGCCTGTTTCGTATCTCCTACGATCCCGGCAATCATTATCGGTTCCTCGCGTGAGGCAGAAACGGTAAATTGCCGGGCCGTTTCAAGAGCAAGCTCCAGCACGGGGCGATACAAGCCGATCTTGGGATTGTGGATGGCAAATTGTGTTGTGTGAACGCCGACCGCCAGGCCGCCGGCGCCGGCCGCCAGGTAATAGCGTGTCAGTGCCCTTTGGTGACGTTCGTCGATTCGATTGTCGCTCCGCAGCGCCAACGGATGGGCGGGTATCGCGCAGCCTGAGTAGAGCTTATTGACGATAAGCGAGTCCAGCATAAAATGATGCTCCTAAAATTTGCCATCACGTACATTGTATTTGGTCGGCTTGTTCAGCGTCTTTTTTCCGGCAGCTATCCATTTGCCTATCATGGAGATCATCTGCTCAAGAGTTGTTCGTGGAGGGCCGAATCTGCTCAGGCAATAGGATGCGTTCGAGAGCAGGGCGGATGAGGTCTCTTGGGAGGCGAATTTCGGTTTTTTGCCGAGCGTATCACCGATTTGTTCAGCGAGCCTGCGAATCGGGATCGTCTCCGGGCCGGTGACATTCAGCACGGCCGGCGGCGATTTTGCAAGACTGATTGCGCGGATGATATAATCATTGGCGTCCCGTTGCCAGATCAGGTTCACGGCTCCCATCGTCAAGTCAATCGGTTTATCGTTCAAAATCTTCAGGGCCAAATCGACGATAATACCGTATCGAGGCTCGTTCGCGTAATTAAGCCGGATAAGTGTCACGGGCGTCTTGTAAAGTTGAGAGAAATACTCGAACATCCTTTCTCTTCCGAGACACGACTGGGCGTATTCGCCAATCGGTTCCGGCGTGGTTTGTTCAGTTGCTCCGCCGCCGGAGATGTCAACCATAGGATAAACGTTGCCGGTCGAATACGCAACGATTCGCGAGTTCTTGTAATGCCGTGCCGCCAGGGCCGGCACGAAACTGTTGAGCGCCCACGTCAGCGGCTGATTGCCGGTCGAGCCGAACTTCATGCCGGCCAGATAGAATACATTTTCCACGTCGGGCAGCTT